>Ga0233444_10000804_pt1 | contig 38544 bp, 34 predicted proteins | sample SI_124_October20_6_FD_182792 | JGI IMG/M metagenome (GOLD analysis project Ga0233444, IMG submission 182792) | Seawater microbial communities from Saanich Inlet, British Columbia, Canada - SI_124_October2016_10_MG | ecosystem: Environmental > Aquatic > Marine > Inlet | place: Canada: British... | reverse complement strand
GATCTGTCCGCACGTGCATCTTCATCACGAAAACAAGGTGCTATTTGAAAGTATTTGTCAAAACCCGCAACCATTAGTAACTGTTTAAACTGTTGCGGCGCTTGCGGTAACGCATAAAACTTACCTGGATTCAATCTCGATGGCACTAAAAAATCTCTCGCTCCTTCAGGAGAGCTTGCTGTTAAAATTGGAGTTTGGAATTCAGTAAAGCCTTGTTTGATCATGCGGCTACGCAACGAATTAATTACCTCCCCCCGCAAGATGATATTTTTATGCAGAGTCTCTCGTCTAAGATCTAAATAACGATGCTTTAATCTAATTTCTTCAGGATAGTCTTGCTCCCCGAAAACTGGCAAAGGCAATGGTGCTGCAGCGCTTTCAATAATTGCTTCATCTGCCCTTAACTCAACCTCCCCCGTTGGAATTTCTGAGTTAATAGCATCTTGATCCCGTCTAAGTAATTTACCAGTGACAGTAACTACAGACTCACTAGTACACCGCTTTAGATCTTCATAAAAATTAGAAGTTGGGTATACGACTACCTGACTGATACCATAATGGTCTCTTAGATCAATAAACAATGCATTAGCATGTTCTCTTTTCCTGTGTATCCAACCTGAAAGACGTACTGTTTGATCTACATCCTCTAAGCATATCTCACCGCAAGTATGAGTTCTGTAAGCGTGCATGAGCTTCTCCATCATTTCCGCAAGTTGGATAAACTGTCCAATGCAGGTTTCACACGATTTATTTTATGGGAAGGGCCTTATCGTATGTCATGATTAAGTCAAGAAAGGAGTTATAGATATAAACTAATATAACTTTACACTAAACCCTCAATTATTTTGGCTACCATTAATCCTGAAATGTATGCTCCCTCCACTCTTCCTCCATTGCACCAGTCACCGCATGTAGCAATTTTAAGTGAAGGGTCATAAAAACAGCCTTCACTTGATGGCTTACTAACTGATGCAAACATCCAGCGGTGAATTACCTTGTGGTGCGCCTCTGATATATCAATACCACAGGTTTTGCTAGCTGCTGCTTCCATTTGGTCTTGCACCCAAGTGATATCCCCACTTTTGTTTTTCTTCGACCACTCAACCGCACTGTGTATTACCAAAGCAGTCTGATCAGTAGAGCGTTCAGGTTTAGAGCTATTAACTGCTAGCCAAGAATTAATATTGTTATTCAATCGTAAACTATCCCAGCCAAAATCATATTTTTTTTTGAGACCAATCATAAGTGCAAAACAAGGGTCCATTTCAACTTCTTTTACTTTTTTAAAGTAATTAGTTTCAATTGGCATTAAAGATATTGCTTGCTGGTTCGGTAGAGCTAAAATAACAAGATCAAAACCTCTATAAACCTTACCATCCGCAGTTTCCAAAACCCATTTTTCTTTATCTTTATGTATAGAAGAGACGTTAGAATTGAGAGAAATGTTCAAACCTTTTGAAAGCTTTTTTGCGAAACTATTCATCCTAGGATAGCTAACGTACCTAAAACCTCCGGTGTCAGGAATTAGATCATTCTCTTTCTTATAGAAAGCCCGCGAGTCCCAAGGCTTAATTACATCCTCAAAAGTTTCTGAGGATAGAATCATTTTGAAACGTTCATCTTTTGCAGTGAAATATTGAGCCCCATGGTCAAATTCATATAATTCTGAGTATCTAGTAGACATTCGACCGCCAACACCGCGTGACTTATCAAATATTGTAACGTTATGTTTTTGGGTAAGGTTTCTGCCAGCAGTAAGACCTGAGATTCCTGCACCCACAATAGCTATATTTTGAGTCATAATTTACCTCTTGGGAAATTTAAGTATAAGTAAAGGAAAGTCATTTAACAAAGATATATAACTATAAAACACCTGAAAGAAATAAAAAACCACTATAAAAAACTGTTTTAACTTGCATAATACTCCAGTTTTAATAATATGACAGCGCTGTCAATTTTATAAGGATATACTGATGACTATTAGAATTGCCATTAATGGTTTTGGGCGGATAGGACGCAATATATTGCGCGCCTTAGAAGAAAATCACAAAAAAGACTTTGAAATAGTGCGAGTAAATGACCTATCTAAAACGGATAACTTAGCGCATCTATTAAAGTATGACTCTGTACATGGTAGGTTCAATGGACATATAGAAAGTCAGGGTGACATCTTAAAAGTAAATGGAAAGAAAATAAATGTTTCATCCGTGCGTAATCTTGAAGATTTGAATTGGTCTAATGATGGCATTGATATTGTTATGGAGTGCACAGGAATATTTACTCATAGAGATAAAGCGGCTGAGCATCTAAAGGCAGGTGCAAAGCGTGTCTTAATTTCCGCACCAGGCGCTGGAGCTGATAAAACTATTGTATATGGTGTTAACCATAAGAATTTAAGCGCAAACGATAAGGTAGTTTCTAATGGATCATGCACAACAAACGCATTAGCTCCAGTAGCAAAAGTTCTGAACGACTCTTTTGGTATAAAAAATGGTTTCATGACAACTATACACGCCTACACTGGCGATCAGCCAACACTTGATACTATACACAATAAAGATTTTAATCGTGGAAGAGCTTCGGCTATGTCGATGATTCCAACATCCACTGGCGTTGCTAGCGCAATAGGTCTAGTAATTCCGGAACTAAAAGGAAAACTTGATGGAAAAGCAATACGTGTACCTACACCAAATGTTTCCGTTATTGACTTTACTGTAAATCTTGAAAAAAATGTGAAAATAGACGATGTATTGAGCAGCTTTAGAAGTGCTGAAAAAGGAACATTAAAAAATATTTTACAAGTGGTTGATGATAAAACAGTTTCTATTGATTTTAATCATGACCCGCATTCATCAAGTCTTATCGCAGGAGAGACAGTAGTAATAGATGGCTCGTTAGTCAGAGTTTTAAGCTGGTACGATAATGAATGGGGTTTTTCGAACCGGATGCTGGATACAGCTTCTGAAATGTCAAAGTTTTTTTAAGGAGCTATAAAAATTACCCGTAAAAAAACATCTGAAGAACTCAATGATCAATTAAAAACAAAATTAATTGAGTATAAAAATCATAAAGACTCTGATCCTCAATCTAACGCAATAAAGCTGCTAGCTTATGATCTTTCAAAAGATGTTGAAGACCGCGCTATAGCTTTCAAAGATATAGAAAGTTTAGTCAAATCAATATCTGACAAATCAGCAATCAACAGAAGCCGAAGGTTACGGAAAAGAGCTGGTATTTGCAGTGATAATGAAATAAAGAAATCACTAGAAAAAATAGCATACCAAAAAGCTAAAGAAGGTTTTAAAGCCTTTAAAAGTTGGGCTGAAAGCCCCGGAATTGGAATAGTACTTACCGCTCACCCAACATTTTCTTTATCACGTGATGTTCGCAATTGTTTGGGTAAAATTGCAAGTAGTGAAGACAATAAATATACCAGTTCAGTAGAGAAATTAAAAAATTTCCCTTATTTACCTAAACGTGCACCTACACTAAAAGAAGAACATGAGGACACACAAGTAACGCTTGAACGAATTCAAGCTGAACTTGATAGTATAAACAGCAGTATTGTTAGTATAAGTGAAAAATTATTTCCTGATGATTGGAAGTCTATAACCCCTCACTTAATAAACGCATACAGTTGGGTAGGGTATGATATTGATGGTCGCACAGATATAAGTTGGGGAGATGCTTTAAGATTAAGACTTCAAGAAAAAAGAGATCAACTTTTTAGGTATAAAATCTCAATTTCGAATATAAACAATAAATATGGGAAAAGCTTAGATAAAAATACTCATTTAATTGAACTTTTAAAAAAGATGTCAGATGCGCATGAAAGCGCTGAGAACGATTTAACTCTGTTTGAAAAAGATATAACAAACCCAGAAAATCTTGTTGATGCCGCAAATAACCTTACACGGGTATCTACTCGGCGTTTCTTAAACCTGAAAAATCCAATAAAAATTATAAATAAGATCATTGAGAACAATGAGTTATTTGAACTCAATAAAGAATTAATTTGTTTACGTTCAAAAATGATTGCTTTTGGTCTTGGTACAGCTCGAATTCATTTCCGTTTGAACAATCAGCATGTTGTCTCTGCCCTAAAATCAACATTCGGGATAACCGATCATACATCAGATAAACGAACCTTACTATTAAGGGCATCTAAACTGACAAAAAATGTGAAAGTTCAATCAGTAAATTTTGCTTCATTGGCATTAGAAAAGTCGACAGCACACGAAAAAATGATACTAACTGCGCAAATTCACAAATATATTGATGATGAGACTCCCATAAGACTACTAATTGCTGAATGTGAGGATAGCCTTACTCCCATGGGAATGCTTTATTTAGCTAAAAGGTATGGAATTGAAAAACATTTAGATATTTCGCCATTATTTGAAACAGCAGATGCCTTAAATAATGGAGGCCGTATAATCGGTAAAATGTTGAGCAATGAAGTTTATAGGGATTATATTAAGGATAGAGGCGTATTTGCTATTCAAACAGGATTTTCAGATGCTGGTAGATTTATGGGGCAAATACCAGCGACCTTAGCAATCGAACGATTACACTCCCATTTTGCATCGCAAATGGAGAAATTTGATATTAAAGATGTCACTGCTGTTATATTTAATACTCATGGAGAAAGTTCGGGAAGAGGCGGGCATTCAGGCTCTATTATAGATAGGGTGAATTATGTAATGAGTCCTTGGGCAATGAGACAATTCGAAAAACGGGCATTACCTATCTGCCATGAAACTAGCTTTCAAGGTGGTGATGGGTTTATGTGGTTTCAGACCAAAGACTTAGCAAAAGCTACTATCAGATCTCTTCTAAAAGCTCGCTACACAAATAAAAAAGATGCTGACGATGATATATTCTACAAAGATACTGATTTCTCTTGGGATGTCTTCAGAACGATTAGCTCTCAACAAGAAAGCCTATATAATGATCCAAATTATATAAAGTTACTTTCAGGCTTTGGTCAAAACCTACTTATTCCTACGGGTTCGCGTGCATCTAAACGATCGAAATCAGACACCGGTATGTTTGACCCACGACAACTGCGCGCGATACCGCATAATGCTATTTTACAGCAATTTGGGATACCCGCTAATATTTTTTATGGAATAGGTAAGGCTGTTTCAATCGATATTGAAAAATTTTCAAACCACTATAAAAATTCCGCAAGGGCACATTCAATTTTCTCACTGGCGTTCAGCTCTCTAGAACGTTCAAATATGTCAATATTGAGTGCTTATGGGCGTCTATTTGACCCTGGGTTCTGGGTTAGCAGAGGCCTTTCAAATAATGAGCCGCGGCTAGAAAAGAAAAGCTTAACAGTAGCTTCAACCTTAAAGTCACTTCCGTGGCGATCGCAAATAATGGATTTAGCTAATCAATTACGCATGGATTCTTATAATGCAATTAAGTTTTTTGTATCTGAAATGAAGGAAAATAATGAATATAATATTGAAGATTTAGAAATTTTACATGCTCTTAGGTTATCAGTTATTATGAAAATGATGATTATAGCAACTGAACTTCCAGCTGCAGGTGAAGAAAGCAGTTCGCCAATAAATGTTTTACAAAAACTACAAACATTTCAAATTGATAGCGTAATCAGAAATTTGAAAGATAGGTACCCTGAAAAAAGGTCCGCCTTGGAATGGACGGAACAACTGCAAGAAAAGACTAATGAACCTGTAGCCCCATCAGGGGGCTTTCCACATATAACAGAGTCAATAATTAAACCCTTAGAAAGAGCTGGTGATCTTGTAAGGCAAATAACTGTGGCAATAACTCATCATTATGATGCTTATGGTTGATCTAAATACCAATTAACGGCTGGAGTAGCCGCGGAATCAAGCTTTGCATTTTAAGCGGCCCTTGAGTCATAACCAAGCAGATGCAATCCTCGCCTTCATTAATATGGGGACTGTGTATCTCATCTTCATCTTCAATGTGTAAATCTCCGCGCGCAAAAACCTTGTCGCCAATATTATAACTACCTTTTAAAATAAGTGTCCATTCCTCACCATTGTGGCCGTGATTAGGCATTTGCATACCTCCTTTAGCCTTTAGAAGGTATAGTCGATCACCAGCCTTGTTGTTCCTATCACCTAGGACATCATGAACAGCTACACCGGGTATAAGAGATTTCCACTTAATTTTATCCAATCCGCAACCTAAAAGGTGGCTGAGAGTTCCTGGCGTATTATTTTTTAAATTTACTATATTAGGGGCCGCTTCTTGAGGCGGTAAATTTGCTAAAACATTACCCATAAACAAAGGGGAAAGAGCTTTAGTATGTACCTGTTCAATCATGGAGGCTGCTATTTGCTCTTGAAATGCAACACGACTTGAGACTTCTTCACAGATCTCGCTTTGACAAGCTACAATGGCGTGTTTAGCTGGGCTAAGATTACCTGTAGCGTATTCAGTAATTGCGTCTTCTGAAATATCTATTTTTTTATCTACTGAAAGCATCATTGCATCTGACCTATGTGTTTTGCCATATTAGCTTTTAAAGCCTGTATGGCACTCCTAATACGCGTTTTTACCGTTCCTAGAGGCAAGCCAGTCTCTTCTGATATCTCTTTATGAGTTTTATATTCCATAAATGCCATACGAATAGCCATCTGCTGTGCTTTGGTTAAGCGTGAGATCTGTTCTCTAAGAATATCCGAGTTTTGTTGTGCCATAAAGTTAACTTCAGCAGATTGGACCTCGTCGTCAGCAATAATTTTCATCAAATCAGGGTCTCTTACATCCATTCTACCGTGTTTCCTTTTATGGTCAATCCAGCGGTTTCTAGTCATGCGGTAAACCCAAGTGGCAAAGCTAGCTTTTGCAGGGTCAAAACTTCCAGCTTTTGTCCAAACTTTGATCATAACATCTTGAACTATGTCTTCAGCGGTGCCATTGCCTACGCCTCTTGCCATTAACCAGCCTTTAAGTTTAGGACCGTAAATCTCAAATAAATCAGATAGTGCTCGAGCATCCTGATTGTTGGAAATTGAATGCAGCCATAGAGCATCTCTTTTTGCTGCACTCAAGCTTTTCGTAGAAGCGCGTCTTGTATCTGAATATGATTTCGGTTCGTTATTTGACATATTGTCAATAATTACAGCTTCATTCCCAAAAGTCATGCACAATCCATATTTAAAATAAATATATTTTTACTATTTATAATACGGATTAAAGATAAACTTAGTTTGCATATCTTATATAAAAATAGACTAAAGCAACTAACCCTAGGTTATAGCTTCATTTCGGCGAGATTCTTTTTTGCGCTCATGCTCCAACAAATAGCGCTTACGTATTCTTATATTGTTGGGAGTGACCTCAACTAATTCATCATCATTAATAAACTCTAAGGCATACTCCAAAGTAACATTAATTGGTGTAGTTAATACGACTGCCTCATCTGTACCTGAAGCTCTTACATTAGTGAGCTGCTTACCCTTCAGAGGGTTTACGACTAAATCGTTATCACGAGAATTTATTCCTACAATCATTCCCTCATAAACTTCTTCTGCGTGGCCTATAAACATTTTACCACGCTCTTGTAGATTCCATAAAGCAAATCCAGCAGCTTTTCCGGAATCCTTAGAGACTAAAACTCCTTTTTGTCTCCTCCCTATACCAGCATTAGTTCTGGGTTTATAAGCATCAAAATTATGATAGAGCAAACCTGTACCTGATGTTAACGTTAAAAACTCAGATCTAAAACCAATCAAACCTCTCGTTGGAATCTCATAATCTAGGCGCACCCGCCCCTTCCCATCGGGAGCCATATCTTTGAGTAAACCTTTTCGCTCACCAAGCTTTTCCATAATCGAACCTTGGTGATCAGAATCAACATCAACAGTAAGTATTTCCCATGGCTCACACAAAACACCTTCAACCTCTTTATTTATAACTTGTGGCCTAGATATAGCTAACTCATACCCTTCCCTACGCATATTTTCGATAAGAATAGACAGGTGAAGTTCACCTCTGCCAGAAACACGGAATTTATCAGATTCCTCTAATTGAGTAACTCGCAATGCAACATTATGGATTAACTCTTTCTGCAAACGGTCATTTATATTTCTCGATGTAACATATTTGCCATCTCTCCCAGCGAATGGGGAGTCATTCACTTGAAAGGTCATTGATATTGTTGGTTCATCAACACTCAACGGGGGTAGATTTTCAATATTTTCTGGATCACAAATCGTATCTGAAATCTCGAGTTTATCAATGCCAGTAAAACAACAAATGTCACCTGCAGAGACATAATCAGCTTCCACTCTCTCAAGTCCCATGAAGCCAAAGAGTGACGCAACCTTGGCCTTTCGTACTGAAGTGTCAGGTTTAGAAACCACAACAGTTTGATTTTTTTTCAATGTGCCTCGTACCACTCTACCTATACCTATTACGCCAGTGTAGCTATTATAATCAAGGGCAGACACTTGAAGCTGTAAGTCACCATCTGGATCAACATCTGGTACCGGCACGTGATTTATAATAGCCTCAAACAAAGCCGTCATATCCCCATCAACATTGTCAATAGTATTGGAAGCCCAGCCATTTAATGCAGAAGCATAAACAACTGGGAAATCCAGCTGATCATCAGAGGCCCCCAATCTGTCAAACAAATCGAATGTTTGATCAACTGCCCAATCGGGGCGAGAACCATTTCTATCAATCTTATTTACAACAACTATTGGCTTCAAACCCTGCGCAAGAGCTTTCTTTGTAACAAACGTCGTTTGCGGCATAGGACCCTCAACAGCATCAACCAACAATACAACAGAGTCCACCATTGAAAGTACTCGCTCCACTTCCCCGCCAAAATCAGCATGACCTGGAGTATCCACTATATTAATGCGCCAATCAGACTTATCTTTTTTATTATGCCACTTAATAGCAGTATTTTTAGCAAGTATTGTAATTCCTCGTTCTTTTTCAATATCATTGCTGTCCATGACTCTCTCTTCACGTTCGCCACGCTCATCAAGTGTACCTGATTGTCTAAGCAATTTATCGACCAATGTAGTTTTACCATGGTCAACGTGTGCAACAATCGCAACATTTCGTAATGTTTGAATACTATTAGTCATATTCTATAAACCCTAATTCTTTTTTCGTGGCAGTAGCGAAAAGTGGGCAAAAGGCAAGAACAAAATCTTTCTTGTATTTACATTTCAGTTCGGCAAATAAGGAAATAAAATAAGGATTAATATAAAAATGAACTTATCACCTAAAATAATTAATTTAGCCGACTACACCAAACCAAATTTTGAAGTTAATAATGTTTATCTGGACTTTCAATTAGACAAAACAAACACAATTGTAAAAAATACAATGCAAATTTCGCGTCTTTCTGAAGGCTCTCTTGTTCTTAATGGTGAAAACATCGACCTCATATCCGTGAAAATAAACAACCAGCTTCTTAAAAAAGAGCAATATAGAGTAACCAACTCAAAACTAATAATTAATGATACTCCAAATAAATTTTCTCTCGAAATAATTAACACAATAAATCCCTCGATTAACAATGCCTTAATGGGGCTCTATATATCCGACAATAAATTCTGTACCCAGTGCGAAGCAGAAGGTTTCCGTAGAGTCACATACTATCTTGATCGACCAGATGTATTATCCAAATTCAAAGTTAAAATTACAGCTAATAAAAATGACTACCCCTATCTTCTAGCAAATGGAAATATGATCGAAAGTGGTGAACTCCCCAAAAGTCAACACTTCGCAGTATGGGATGACCCATTTCCAAAGCCTGCATACTTATTTGCTTTGGTAGCAGGAAAGTTTGATGTTTTAGAGAGTTCGTTTACTACTATGAATAAACGAAAAGTACTATTGAGTATCTTTGTAGATCCTGGATTACAACACCAAGCTGAATTCGCAATGAGAAGTCTTAAAATGGCTATGAAATGGGATGAGGATAATTTTGGACGTGAATATGATTTAGATAGATTTATGATTGTTGCCATTCGGGATTTCAACTTTGGGGCAATGGAGAACAAAGGATTAAATATCTTTAACTCGTCTGTACTTTTAGCCGATGAGGAAACTACTACAGATTTAAATTATGAAAGAATAGAATCGATAGTTGCTCATGAGTATTTTCATAATTGGACCGGGAACAGAATAACCTGCCGTGATTGGTTCCAACTCTGCCTTAAGGAAGGGTTTACCGTCTTTCGCGATCAAGAGTTCTCGGCAGATATGCGCGGGACTTCCGTTCAAAGAATAAAAGATGTTAAAAGACTACGTAAATTTCAGTTTTCTGAAGATGCTGGACCATTATCTCATGCTGTAAGACCAGACAGTTATATAAAAATTGATAACTTTTATACATCCACTGTCTATGAAAAAGGGGCTGAAATTGTTCGTATGCTCAAAACACTACTAGGAGCAGATCATTTCCGCGCGGGTTGTGACCTTTACTTTAAAAAACTAGATGGGCTAGCAGTGACTATAGAAGATTTTATTAACTGCTTTGAAGAAGCTTCAGGTAAAAACCTAGATCAATTTTTGTTATGGTACAAGCAATCTGGAACACCACAAGTTCACGTTTCATATGCAAAAAATAAAGATAAGCTTGAGTTAAACTTCAATCAAATTTTGGCAACTAATTCCACCGGTAAAAAAAAGAAAGCACAAGTCATACCAATTAAGTGGCAAATCATTGGTAATGAAGGGCCAATTTCAAAGCAAAGACTAACTATAATTAATAGCTTAACAAAAACAGTCTCAATAAAATATCCGGACAAGGATTTTAGCATTTCTATTCTCCAAGACTTTTCTGCTCCAATTAATCTACATTTTGAACAAAATATTGATGACACGCTTCGTCTAATGGAGAGCGATGAAAATGATTTTAATCGTTGGGAATCTGGGCAAATAATATCACGAACATTAATTAGTAATGCCGCCAAGTTAATAGTACACAACAATAGCCCAGACCCTGGTAAGCCTCTAGAATGTTACACAAAGGCTATTAAAAATAGTCTAAATAATAACAACCTAAGTAATGCGTTTAAAACACTTGTTCTTACAATCCCCAATCAAAATGAAATACTGAATGCAAATGCTAAATTAAATCCAATTGCTGTGCAATTAGCATGTAATTGGCTTAATAAAGAAATTGCTAATTCTTCACGCGAAGAATTAATCGAAACTTATCTAAGGCTTTATAAAAATAGTCCTGCTAAAGAAGGAATGTCTTCAATCAGTGATCGCGCACTAAAAAATATTTGTTTATTTCTGCTAGCCTCAAGGCACGACGCAGCCACTAAAGACTTAGCAATCAAACAATTTCATGAAGCAACAAATATGACAGATGAGCTTTCATCATTACAGTCTCTCGATACCCTTGATAAAGAATTAGCAGACGATGCTATTCATTTATTTTATAATAAATGGAAAAACAACCCATTAGTACTTGATAAGTGGTTCTCATTACAGGCTAGCAGAAACCATAAAAGAGGATTGAGTGCTATCAAAGAATTAACCCAGCATGAGTCATTTGAAATAACAAATCCTAATCGTGTAAGAGCTGTATTGGGTGGCTTTTCAGTCGAAAATACTTTCATTTTTCACAATGAAGATGGAACTGGCTACGAATTTTTTATTGATCAGGTGTTAAAAGTAGATAGGGTCAACCCATCTGTGGCATCTAGGCTTTTAGGTGTTTTTGAAGTTGTAGAAAAACTTGATGATCATCGTCAAAACAAAATTAAATCATTACTAAAAACTATTATACATGCAAATCCTTCTAACAATATTCTTGAAATTACAATGAAAATATTGAAATAAATTAATGCCTTAAATTACATCTTTACAATGTGAACTATTTGATTTTCTTTTTAGAAAAAATAATTGCTGCCTTCAGTCCAGGGCGCTTTGAATTGTGATCATCTATACTGCTAATAGTGAAGTCAGCATTATGAAAATTAGCAACAGCATCAACTAGCGATAAGCCCAATCCATTCCCGGGATGAGTACGGCTTTTATCTAATCTCACAAAACGGCCTTTAACACGCTCCCTGTCCTCTAGAGGAATACCTAGTCCATTATCGCATACAGATATTTCAACTGACCCTATATTATTTTTTAATAATTCCAGTCTTACTATCCCGCCTTTAGGTGTATATTTTATTGCATTCTCAATTAAATTTGAAACAGCTTGTGACAATAATCCTCTGTCAGCTCTAATAATATGTCCCTCTGTAGTTAATGCATGAAATTCCAAACCAGCATTTTCACAAGAGGGTTGATATAAATCAGCGAGATCATCAAGGAGGATTTTTGGATTAATATCAATTAACAATTCTCTTCGCTCACCAGTTTTAAGTCTGGATATTCTCAAAATATTATCAAATGTTTTCAATAACTCATTAGCATCTTCAGCTGCAGAAAAAAATATCTCTGCATCTTGAGTATTATGCCTTTCAATACCTGCGCTTTCTAATCGAGTTCTTAGTCTCGTTAATGGTGTTTTAAGGTCATGTGCAACGCTGTCACCAGCATACTTCATGGACTGCATTAAACGTTCAATATGATCAAGCATTTCGTTTAAATGTTCAGCCAATAAATCCATCTCATCATGCGAATAATTTCTTGGTGCCCGTCTATTCAAATTACCAGATCTAACATCATCAGCTAATTTATTAAAAGCATCAACTCGGCGAGTAAATCGTTTTGAAAGAAACCAACTCGATATTAAACCTAAAATTAATGCTATGCATGATGATATCAAAATAGCATTTCTCACCTTTAGTCCTATCCTCATAGTGCCTTCGACATCGCGCCCAACAATCAAAATAGCGGCCACACCATTTCCGGTTCTTATTGGCCCAACCAAGGCTCTAGCGCGTCTATCCTTAAAATCATTTTCTTCGCTGTGTGGGTTACTATATAAAAAAGCAACTTTACTAAACTCATCAGCTTGAAGTCCAGTTAACAAAGGTAAATCACCGTCCTCTTTGGTAACTTCCTGAAAAAATAAATTACCTATAGCTACACGTTTATTAACTAATCCATAAAGACCTTCACTGGAAGCAGTTCGTAAAGTAACCTCACGCTCTACAGCTTGAAATCCACTCTCATCATATATTTTCTGGATTTCGGAATGTTCGGTTTCTACCAATTTATCTATTCGATTCAACTCAGCTATGACAGTTACATAATATACAGAAACAGCTACTACCATTAGCGATAAAACAAATAATAAAGCGCCAAGCAAAGATAATCTAAAAAGTGTATTTTTATATATTTTACTAAATTTTTTAATCATTAGGAAGAAAGGTTATTGATAATTTACTGTTCCTGCAAACAATAACCAGCTCCTCTTACGGTATGCAACAAAGGAACAGAAAAATCTTTATCGATTTTAGATCTCAACCTGGAGATATGTACATCTATAACATTAGTTTGTGGATCAAAATGGTAATCCCATACTTTTTCCAGTAACATTGTTCGTGTAACAACCCTTCCAGAATTTCTCATTAAACATTCTAATAAACGGAACTCCCTAGGTTGGAGTAATATTTTTTTCCCTTCTCTTTTTACAGTTCGTGACAAAAGGTTCATTTCAAGTTCACCTATTTTAAGGTTTGCTACTCCACCCGAAGGGTCACTTCTACGACCAATTGCTTCAATTCGCGCCAAAAGCTCAGTGAATGAATAGGGCTTAGCAAGATAATCATCACCTCCAGCCCTCAACCCTTCAACTCTATGGTCCACTTCGCCAAGAGCTGACAAAATTAAAACTGGTGTTGTATCTTTGTTGGCCCGCAAGTCTTTCAATATGTCTAAGCCATTCATTTTCGGAAGCATTCTGTCGATAACTAATACATCATAATCTGAAGCTCGTGCCATTTCCAGGCCTAAGTCTCCATCGGTGGCTATATCGATTACATGCCCAGCCTCCATTAATCCCTTTCGAACATATTCAGCAGCCACTTTATCATCCTCAATAACTAATATTCTCATTAAGATCTCCTAAAATATTTCTATCCTATAAATGTATACAAATTTCTAATCATTAAACTCATTATTAATGGTTTCCAGGGCACTTTTACTTGGCCGCTCTCCAATCATTATCTTAACTTTATAAGTCTTATTTCTTCGTCTTATAATTATATCAATTAATTCATCAGGTTTTAATGCACCTATAGCCCGAGTAGCTTGAGTAGCATCTCGAATTGTGCTTCCATTAATATCAAGTATGATATCCCCCTCTTTTAAACCAAATGAATATGATGGACTTTTTGGTATTATTTTTTTTATTGTAGCTCCATACACAGAGCGTAGCGAATAACTAGATCTTTCACCCTCTACCTGAAATTCTTCAGTCTTAAGTATTACACCTATGTAACCACGTTTCATTCTTCCATCGTTTCGTATTCCTCCAATTACATCTATTACAACTCTTAGCGGTATGACAAATGCAATTCCAATATTTGCACCCGTTGGTGAATATATAGCAGAATTCACTCCAATAACCTCGCCTCTTAGGTTTATTAGTGGACCACCAGAATTACCCTTATTTATGCTCGCATCAGTCTGAATATAATCAATATATGCGCCCCCATTCTTTCTTGCCCTGCCTATTGCGGATATTACACCCAAACTGACTGATTGGCCCATTCCGTATGGGTTACCTATTGCAAAAACCCATTCACCAACTCTATTTTTTTTATTAGTAGACAAGCTAAGATATGGAAGGGTAAAATCTGATTGCAATTGGAGTAAAGCCAAATCTGTCTCTTCATCAACACCAATTATTATTGCTGGATATATTTTTCCATCATTAAGCTCAATTTCAATTTTATCAACATTATCAACAAGGTGAAAATTAGTAACAACCTCTTTATTAGCTGAAATTATAAAACCTGAACCATATCCAGTCGCTTGAGGTGAACCTGGTCTGTATGATACAGTTATGTTAACAACAGATGGGCTAACTTGATCAACCAAATCAGCAATAGAAAGATTTGATATAATTTTTTTATTTATTAGATTTATATCCGAAAAATTCTGGATTACTCCTGTATCTTGAGCACTTGATAAGTTTGGGAGTATAGCGAGCGTAAGAATTATTAGGCGTAATATTTTATTAATAAAACTCAAAATAATCTCCATTACTATAACCACTATGATAATATGAACATAACCTGATTATGACGAAAAAATTACAAAAATGTAATGTTTGTTACGATTATAATTTTTTAAAAATAAGTATTTTATTATTACTAGGCATATTTATAGTTTCGAAAAGCTCAAAACCATAAACACCTGAAATATTACTTATATCATTAATCTCCCTGACACCCCAACAAGAGTTTTTGCTTTTTAACTTTTCATCAAATCTTAGGTTGGAATTTTCTGATTTTTTTCCATCTAAAAATGGACCATACAAGACCAGCATTCCAAATCTCTTTAAAATGCTATAGCTTCCCTCTATTAATCCAACTGTCGCAGACCATGGAGCAATATGGATCATATTCGCGCAAAACACGATATCATAACCTCTCAATACATCGGCCCAATTTGGTTCTAAAGTACTTATATTATAAGATAAATTTATTTGCTCTCTGAAGCCTCGAGACCATTCGTCTTGACTTTTTCTGCTTTCACTATCGGGATCAGAAGGTTGCCAGTGTATATCTGGCCTTAAACCACAAAAATGTATAGCATGCTCTCCAGTTCCTGATGCCACCTCAAAAACATTTGCTCCTTTCGGAAAAAAACTAATTAAAGCGTTACCAATAGGTATTTTATTTTTTTTCACCGATGGAGAAATTAATCTAGCTGATACATTTCCTCTTATTTCAGTATGAATAATATTTTCGTTACTCATATTTTACCTTAAAAATTAAAATAAATAATAAGTCAGTGACTTAGTAAAAAATATTTTAAATAAGTCCCTTGCGATATTTATAATCTAATTTATTTTTTAAACCTGACCATTCCCTTAAATTCTTTATTTCTTCATCCGACAAAGTTATCATGAGTGTAATTATTAAATCACCGCCATTTACACCTTTACCATTTAATCGAAGTTTTTGTCCGGTATTTGAGCCTTCCGGAACTTTAAACTCTACCTCACCGCTTGGTAAAGGAAGTGAAATTTTACATCCATAGATAGCCTCCTCAAGTGAGATAGGAAGATTAAGTAATAACTTTTTACCTTTTCTTTTTAAATTTTTATGTGGAGCTACAGAAATTTCAACCTTAACATCTCCGCTTGGACCTCCGTTGGTCCCTGGTTTTCCCTTATTTTTAATTCTCAATACCTGACCACTTTCAACACCCTTGGGTATTTTAAGGATTAAACCAGACGATAATTTCTTAGATTCACCCTTTAAGGCATTAATAAAATTAATATTAATTTTATATCTTAGGTCTGCTCCTTTTTGTGGTGGCTGATGTCTTTGCTGCATACCACCGTGCATATTACCCATATTCATTCCAAACAGAGATGAAAACATACTTGCCATATCATCTTGCCCTCCCATTCCGGAGAAATCAGAACCATACCCACTTCTTCCATGACCAAAGGGGCTTTTTTTTTGTCCAGAGCCATCAATTTGACCTTTATCGTAATTCCTTCTCATCTCTTTATCTGATAATAGAGTGTAGGCTGCGGAAATTTCTTTGAATTTTTCTGCCATCAGAGGCTTATCTTTATTTACATCTGGGTGATATTTTTTAGCTAACAACCTATAAGCTTTTTGAATTTCTGCATCTTTAGCATTATTTGGTACATTTAGTAATTTATAGGGGTCTTTAGCCATTAACATAATCTAAGAATAAAAAAATGTATAACAAGAGCCAACTAAATTATCTTTATCACTATTTAGTAAATAAATTTTTTTATGCAGTCATCAAACCAGACCTTGATTGATCTTGCTTTACTTCAGAAATTTTTACTAAATGATCGTAACCAAGTATGAGGTTAATATCCTTCTTATTATCAGAAATAGGCAATCTTACCCAAAACAGAGCATAGTTTGCAGCATTTATTGTTCCTGGTTGGGTTACACCTGCATAGGGTTTGCGCTTATCAACCACTTGCCCAAGCACTCTGTTCCAATAATCCGAACGATCGCCAATAGGCAGCTCGTCTATAAATTTTCCCTGTATCTCACTTTTATATAGTTTCCAAAAACCGGTGCCAGCCAATCTGTATTTGAATCTTCGCCCTTCATCATTCTCCACATTTATAATACTAGTCATTGGAAGCTGCTTAGAAATATCACTGGGGGAAATATCATCCCTTGAAGGAAATATATCCCCATCACATTTACTCAGCCAATAATTATAAAAGCTTTGTTGTTCTGGTAAAACCATTTGGTGAAGTACATTATCATCAGAAAGCACCGACAACCCCTTTGAACATTTTTATTAAGTTTTAATACTTAAACTATGCGTGAATCAGGAATGTGCCTGTGGCAAGAGTTTGTTAGGTTAATTTAAAGGTTAACAAGGAATTAACCGTATTTTTTATTACGGAGCCGATTCAATTCTAAGAATGGGAATGATAAAAATATTTACCTTACAAAGTATACCAAAATAAGCACCAATATAAGCATAGCCGCAGTCATTACAGCGGCTAGTCCGCTTGGGGCTGTTTTACTAAAGCCACCTATTGGGCTAAATATTCCATACAAGCTCTTATTTATAGTATTATATGTATTTCTGGTGGCGTTTGACAATCTCGTATCAAGAGCATTCCATGTATGGTTAATCGACTTAACTATATAAAGTCCACATTTTCTATAAAACCAGTCAAAGTCTAAAATCTCAGATCGTTTTTCTGCAGGGTATAAACCTGATTTTTTTAAAATACAGAATGCTGTAATTGCTGCAAATAATAACTGCAGCTGAAACACTACATGATCTACTGTATAAGGCTTATAGTCAGCCTCATAGGGCAGAAGGTCATATAACATTTGGTAGCCACCCCAAGGAAAAGCTAAAAATATACAAAGTGAAGCTGCCAAACCCATAGCTACTAACATATTCCATGGGGCTTCCTTAACTCTACGTCCACTATCATGGCTAAAAAATGTGAAATAAGGAACTTTTATTCCCGAGTGCTCCATAACACCGGCTGATGCAAATAATAACATTGCTGCTATCACGTATAAAGCTGAGTTATGGTGTGCCTCATAAATAACAGAGCTTATAATCATCGCCTTTGTAACAAATGCTGCTAGCAATGGAAAAGCAGCAATTGAACCAGCACCAATTAAACAAAATAATGCAGTTATTGGCATTGAACGAAACAACCCCCCTAGTTCAGAGGCTTTCGAAGTTCCAACACGGTAGATAACTGCTCCAATGGACATAAACAGCAAACTTTTAAATATCACATGAACAAAAACTTGCCCTACAACACCATTAATTGCTAATTCAGTACCTATACCAATACCACAAACCATGAAGCCTAATTGATTGTTTAAAGAAAAGGATAATACTCTTCTAAGGTCATTTTCAACCAACGCAAAAAATACAGGGAAACAAGTCATCACCGCCCCAATATAAATTAATATTTCTGTTCCAACATACCCTCTTGCTAAAGTGTAAATTGCCATTTTTGTTGTAAATGCTGATAATATTACTGTACCTGTGACCGAAGCCTTGGGGTACGCATCTTGCATCCACATGTGTAAAAAAGGAAAACCGCATTTAATACCAATGGCGAGCAATATAAGCCAGCCACCAAGGTTTTGTAACCCAATGTGGTCAAAAGCATAACTCCCTCCGTTATAATTTGCATGAATGATTGCTCCAATCAGCAAAATAACACCAGATAATACATGCAAAGCTAGGTATCGTACTCCAGCTGCATATGCATGCTCTCCACCACGCCATACTAAAAATACAGATGAAATGGCGGTTAACTCCCAAAAGAGAAATAAAGTTAAAAGGTCACCTGAGAGAACTCCGGCTATTGCAGCACCTGAATAAATTAAAGCAGAACTATCGGTAATCCTACATTTTTCATGTAATCCAAAAATACCATTAAGCACTCCAATTAAACAAAAGAGGTAACCCCAAACCATTGATAAACTATCAATTCGTAAAGTTGTCAGATCTATACCTGCAATGGATATTTTACCTCCCACAACAATATCAGAAGTAAAAATTTGAGTTATCATAAAAGCAGTAAATATTGGTGCTCCAGTCACTAAGCACTTACGAGTTAGCTGAGTTAAAAAGCTATTAGGTATTAGTGCACAGATTATACCTGATAGTATAAGCCAAACTCCGGGGTTAATTTGAAGAAAATCAATCATTTTCATCTTCCACATTTTCTACTGAAAACTCGGGATCCAATAGCCCCCCCTCTCCATAGTAATTCTCAGGGCGCGCTAGAAGAAAAGTAAGAGGTTTAGCACAAAGAACTATTAAACTATAAGAAACAAACCCTATCAAAGCCCAAGAGCCTGGTACAACATCCCAGGGAGCAGGGTGTTTTTGAGGATATAAAAGACCAATTAAAATAGTTAATATTAAACCGAAAAAAGGAATCCATATAAATCTATCTATTACTTTCTTATTTCCTAGCCAAAGAAATGGAATGGCATAAGGATGAATACCTTCTTGTTTGTCCATTGCTTTTCCTGGCTGACCTGGTTTTCTAATTGAACTCATAACTATTCACCTACTGAAATTACAGGCTGCAAAAAGTCAACAATGCTTCCTACATAAAAGAATAAAATGAAAGCTCCTGCAGCTGAAATCACTGGGGGTATTATTACCCATATATTTTTCTTTCGTACCTCTATTAAACTATTATCGATTAAAATATCTGTGGGGGTTTTCAAAAAAGCCCTAATAGAAATTGGGATTAGGTAAACAATGTTTAGGATAGATGAAAGTACAAGAGCAGCAGTAAGAATACCTTTTCCGCTCTCGAGAGCACCTACAATCAAAAAGTATTTTGGCCAAGATCCTCCCATAGGCGGTATGCCTATAATTGAAATAGAAGCAACTAAAAATGCACCAAACACCCAAGGCATAGTTCTACCTAGGCCATCCAGTTTAGATATTTCTGTTCTATGTGCTATGGTATAAATTGCTCCAGCACACATAAATAAAGTAATTTTCCCCCAAGCATGCATCACAATTTGTAATGCTCCACCTATAAATGCAGCTGGTGTGGCTAACATCGCAGCAAATGTAATATATGCGAGTTGAGAAACTGTAGAATAAGCTAACCTAGCTTTCAAATTATCCTTTCTTAAGGCAATAATTGAGGCAAGAACAATCGTTATGGCCGCCACCCAAGATAAGCAAGTGCTCATATTCATGTCAGCCATTACAGCCTCGCCAAAAATAAATATAGTTATCTTTAAAACTGAAAAAACACCAGCTTTTACAACTGCTACAGCATGTAAAAGCGCTGAAACTGGTGTAGGTGCTACCATTGCATTAGGTAACCAAAAGTGCATCGGCATTAAAGCCGCCTTACCAATACCAAATACAAATAATAGAAGTAAAATAGATGTGGTAAAATTGCTAGTTCCTGATGGAAAAATTCCACCGACAACAAAGTCCGAATGTCCTGCCACTATATGCGTACCAAGTATTGCAGGAAGTAAAAACATCAATGATGTTCCCATCAAAACTAAAGCATATATTGTACCGCCTCGCTTTGCTTTCAGATCACCCTTATGAGTCACCAACGGGAATGTCGATATAGTTAATACTTCATAAAATATAAATAATGTAATTAAGTTGGCCGAGGCTGCTATTCCCATAGCACCAAAAATAGCGATTGCTACTAATCCAAAAAACCGTGTTTGGTTTTTTTCTTTGTTTCCCCGCATATAACCTAAAGTAAATACTGAGTTTACAATCCATAAAGAACTTGCAATTGCCGCAAAGATCGCACCCAGTGGCTCTAATTCTAGCCTAACATCAAAATTTCCAGCAAATGTAAATAAATGTAATTCTGGTTTCGCGCCAGAGTTAATAGCACTCAATAAAAAAAATACATTTAATAAAAGCAATATACCCGATAAAAATGTAATTGCCTCCCTAATGTTTGGGCGATTAGAAAATAAAGGTATCAAGCCACCCGCAATTAGGGGAATCAACAAAAGTAAAAGCAACGCTAACTCATTAGTTAATTCCATGCTAACCTCTACCTCCGAGCAATACTGATGCCGCAATCTCTGAGGCAGAAACGAAAGTATCGCCTATTCCAAATGCATTTAAACCAATAGCAATCGACATTAACCCTAGAGCCCACATTGGAAAAAGCATCATAAAGGGCGCTTCATTTTTAGTAAATGTACTACCATTAATCTTGGGTGGACTCCCAAAATACGCTGCCATAATTATTCTACCTATATAAACAATAGCTAAAACAGAACTGAATACAATTACCAATACTGCCCACCACATTTCTTGTTCAGCAGCAGCTAGAATTAATTTAACTTTGGAAACAAACCCAGCGGTAAATGGAACGCCTATTAATGACAGACCTCCCAATGTAAATGCTCCCATAGTCAAAGGCATTGTCTTAAATAAGCCAGAAAAATCATCAACTCGAGTAATCCCAAAACGATACCAGAAAGCTCCAACTGATATAAATAAGCAGCCCTTGATAATTGCATGATTAAGTAGGTGTAAGTAACCCGCTGCCAGGCCGGAGGATGTGGCAATGCCAATCCCGAGTAAAATATAACCGACTTGGGCTACTGATGAATAGGCTAGTACTCTGCGAACATCGCTTTGAAATATAGCCTGAAACGATGCAAAGACCATTCCCACAACAGCAGCACCAACAATAAGATACTTGAGCATTATAGAAATATAATCAAAACTTGGGTCAAAAACTGTAAATGTAAATCTAAGCAATAAATAAATAGCGGCTTTAGTAGCTGTCGAAGCTAAAAAAATTGTAATTTTTGTTGGAGCATATGCATAAGCACGTGGTAACCAAGTGTGAAGCGGGAACATGGCAATCTTAAGTCCCAAACCAACTACTATAAACCCATATCCAACCTTCGATACACGGGTGCCGCCATCAAGGTCAGATAAAATAGCGGACATTTCGGCCATGTTTAAGGTTCCCGTTTCCATGAATAGAAACCCCAATCCTATCACAAAAAATGTAGCACCAATCGAACCCATTATAAGGTAATTATAAGCTGCCGCTAAAGAACGTCTATCACGGGCGGCGCCCATCGCTACAAGCGCATAAGTACTTATAGAGCTTACCTCAAGAAAAACGAAAACATTGAAGGCATCGCCGGTGATTACCATTCCCATTAAACCGGCAAAGCATATTAAAAAAGCAGCGTAAAAAGGTCCTCTTTTCTTAGGTTCAATTTCTGAAATTGAAGCAGGTAAAGCATAAATAACTGTAAGCATTGCCATTACAGATATCAGAAGTAGAATAGGAGCGCTTAAACCATCAACGATCAAAGATATTCCGTGAGGGGGGGCCCAGCCACCCATAGTGTAAAGCAAAAAGCTATCAAAATAAATATGCTGAAAAAGGCCAAATGCAGTGTAGGTGCAAATTAAAGTAACAAAAAACGTAAACCACCATGCCATACTTCTATTGGGTAATATCGCTATAATTGCACCCATTAATAGAGGAAGAACAATTAGAAAGGCAGGACCTTGTTCAAAAATCCACTGAGGAAATAAGGGCATAAAACTCATTGTCTTTCCAGTATTTCTTTATAATAAATTCGGTCATATTCTTCTATTTTATCCTCTTCAATAGTCCCATAAACCTCTCGTACACGAACTACTAATGACAAACCTATTGCTAATGTAGCCACACCGACAACAATTGCCGTTAGAATCAAAACATGCGGTAAAGGATTAGAATATAAGACTTCAGAACTCGACTGCGCGACTGAATCCACCTCGCCAATTGACGCAAAAAGCAAAGTTTCTGAATTAGCATGATCAGAACCATGACTTTCTACAATAGGAGGTTGCCCTCCTGATACTTTACCAATCGTTATATAAAGCAAAAAAACGGAAGTTTGGAAAATGGATAAACCAACAAGTTTTTTTATTAAATTTCGGCTCGCAAAAACGACATATAGGCCGGTCATCATCAAAATAATTACAACTGCATAATTGTATTGATCTAATAGAAGAGAAAGCATTACCAGTTATCCTCATCTACTTCAGGTTGCCGCGAACCAAATGCATAAAAAATTGCAATCATCACGTTAGTCACAGAGCATAGAATACCCAGCTCTACTGCTATTATGCCATAATGTTGTCCATGAGCTGGATCATGGGCAAGCACTCCATAAGATAAAAAGTCACCCCCTAAAATCCAAGTAAGAACTCCAGTGCCCCCATAAAGCAAGACACCTAAAGACATACCTACCCTCACCCAACTAGGGGGAAACGCTTTCTTTGCAGCATCAAGACCAAATATAAGAGCATACAAAATGACAGCAGCAGCAAGTATAACACCAGCCTGAAAGCCCCCGCCAGGACCGAAATCACCATGGAATTGAACATAAAAAGCAAACAAGGCAATAAATGGCACCAAGAACTTACTAATAACTTTTAAAATTACATGCGGGTCGTGCATCAGTTATTACCTTTATCTTTAAAGCGCTTCCGTTTACTCTTTCTCGTAGTGCTAGAAGAAGGTTCCTTAACCGCAGAACTTGTTACTGATTTACTATTATCGCTTGAAACGCTCAACCGCGAATTAGCAGATGGGGCCATAGGCGGGTATATGTTCTGTCCACTGGGACTTGCCGTCCACCGACCTGCATTACCGTTAAGACCGAGTAATAAGAGTACGCCCAATCCTGCTGAAAAAATAACTACTGCCTCACCAAATGTATCATATCCTCGATAACTTGCTAAAACTGCGGTAACAACATTAGGGATATGTATTTCTTTTGTAGTACGATCAATATAGTCCATTCCAACACCTGTGTTAGCAGGTGAATTCACATCACCATAAGCTGGCATGTCTCCAATTGCATAAAACATCGCCAACCCTGCAAATATTACAACCAATAGAGGCGCAATTTGTTTAGATATAGGGACAGGGTCTGACTTTCTATTAGCCAACAGCATCGCAGCCAACATCAATACAGTAGAAACACCAGCGCCTACAGCAGCTTCAGTAAATGCAACGTCCACTGCATCTAAAGATACAAACCAAGCGGCTGAGACTAAAGAATAAACTCCCTGAAGCATAACTATAGCGAATAAACTACGCATCCTAACTATTGAAAAAGCAACTATTATCAAAATTGCCATTAAAGCTAAATCAAGAATGATGGTTGGAGCTGTAGCATAAGATGCTAGCATCATGATCTCCCTCCGCGAGTTTTAGAAAAGCTATGCTTTCCTAACTTAGGCTTCAGGTTAGCTGTATAAGCTGAATGAGCTATTGCATGAGTGGCTGTAGGACTGGTCAATAATAGGAAGAACCCGATCATCAAAAGCTTAAGACTAGTCTGAGTAAAACCTGATTGAATAATTAATCCAATTAATATTAATTCCGCCCCTAAAGTATCAGTCATTCCCGCAGCATGCAATCGGGTATAAAAATCTGGGAACCTTAGAACACCAATAGATCCTGCCAATACAAAAAATAGCCCTAAAGCTATTGTAATGCACGATAGGCTGACTTGAAGTAGCCCTGCCCACCCGATGTTGCTATCTAAAATAACTGCTGAAAGAGTAGAAATTATCATTCTTCTACCTCCATCTGTTCTTTTATTAAAGGAACACCAAGGCACCGGTAATTAAAAAACTTTAGAACAGCAATTGTAGCTATGAAATTCATCAAAGCGTATAATAAGGCAATATCTAAACCATCTGGCCTATTGATAATAAAACAAAAAATACAAAGAAATATTATTGTCTTAGTACCGAAGGAATTGACCGCTAATAATCTATCATATAATGTTGGACCACCTAACAAACGACCTAACATTAGCACCATGCACACAATAATAAAAAATGCAGCGCCTAAATTAAAGTATTCTAAAAACATAGGCATCTAATTGTCTTTCAAACTAATACTTAATGCTTCAGCTGAACGAGTGTGCATTTCATAAAAATCTTCTGGATTACTCATTTCCTTCAATAAAGCATGAACCAAAATATGGTCTTCTTTAACATCTACGCTAACGGTTCCTGGAGTAAGTGTAATAGAGTTCGCAAACATTGTTTGGGCTATATCAATGTTACTACGTAGAGGTATCTTTATTAATGTCGGGCTAATTTCAGAATTAGGGCTTATCACAGCTTTTACTACTTGGATGTTGGCCTTCACTATTTCTATAAATAACCAAAAGTAATATTTGCATGTCTTTGCTATATTTAAATATGGAACGGTTTCGTCATCGAGAATGGCTAATCTTTTTGTCATCCACACTACAAAAACTATTGAGATCAAGCCAAAAGTTAAAATCATGCCGATAAAATAACCTGAAAGCACTAGCCAAGTCGTCCCCATAACAAGTGACAAAAGAAATGCGTGACGCATTTAAAACGCTCCATTAAAATGAATAATACTTTTACTTGATAAACATGTGATTTCATAAGGGAAAGTAAAATAGCTTAAAAAGAAATAAAATACTCAAAAAATTTGTGAATTAACTTCATTATAAATCATTTGATTATTTTATCTCGTTTTTAAACCTTTATTGCAAACCAATACTTGCCTGTCTTTCTGCATCCGTTTACATCACCCTAATGATAAAGAAACTAAGAACAAATATAACCCCGCCAGTTACAAAGAAAGTCCTAAAAACTATAAAACAGCTAGATAAAACTAGGTATGATAATTATAGCTGGCTTAAAGACGATAACTGGCAAAGTGTAATGACAGATTCGTCAAAACTAAACCCTGAAATAAACGAGCACCTTAATAAAGAAAACCTATATACTAAACAGGTACTTGAGGACTTAGAACCTCTACGCGAAAAAATATTTCAGGAAATGAAGGGTCGTTTAGAGCCAAATACATCAACAGTGCCATCCCCAGATTATAATTATGCATATAATCACAAATACAAAGATAATGATGAGCATGGCATCTATCAGCGCTTTCCCATAGATCAAACAACAAGGGAAATATCAGAGGATCCTCAAGTTATACTTGATGCAGAAGAACTTTCAAAACTGTACCCATCTTATTTTGACATTGGTGATGTAGCTCATAGTAAAAATCATGAATGGTTAGCATATTCAGTCGATGGGTCAGGAGCAGAAAACTACGAAATATTTATCAAACCTATGCATGGACAAGCTCACACTACAAAAATAATTAAAAGTAATGGAGAAATTCAATGGGCAAAAGATAATAATATTTTATTTTGGGTTGAGCGAGATGTTAATCAGCGACCGTGTGCCGTCTACGCGAAAAATATTCATGATCAATTAGATGAACCAAAATTAATTTATTTAGAAAAAGACCCAAGTTTTTTTGTATCCGTCGGAGAAACAGATAGTGGTAATTATATAGAAATTAATATTCATAACCACACTACTAATGAAGTCTGGATAATCCCGTCAGATAAGCCATACGATAGACCAATGTGTATAAATAAACGAACTTCAGGTCACGAATATAGTATTCATGATCATAATGAAGATTTATATATACTCACAAATTACAACAACTCCACAGATTTTGCAGTAATGCATACGAGTATCAACAAACCAGGCTGTAAACATTGGAATTTAGTTATACCCCACCACCCTGGAACACTAATTCTGGGGCTAAGAACTTTTTCAAATTACTTAGTTAGACTGGTTAGAGAAAATGCTCTCCCTAAAATCATAATCAGGAATTTAATCGATAACTCAGAAAAAGTAATTAGTTTCGATGAAGAGGCATACAGTATAAGTCTCATGGCAGGTCACGAATACAAAACTCGAAGTCTTCGCTTTTCATATTCCTCGCCCACAACTCCAAAACAAATATATGACTACGATATGCACACCCATAAAAGGGTTCTTTTACAAACACAAAATGTTCCAAGTGGCCACTCAGCAACTGATTACAAATGTGAAAGAATTTATATTAAAGCTAGAGACGGTTCTGATATTCCAGTCACCCTTCTCTACCATTCACGCTTTATCCAAGATGGAAAATCACCACTTTTACTTTATGGTTATGGGTCATACGGTATCACCATACCGGCAAGCTTTAGAACTTCTATACTACCTTTAGTTGATCGCGGCATTACATATGCAATTGCGCACATTAGGGGGGGAATGGCTAAAGGTTATAAATGGTACCTTGATGGAAAGCTTCAGAAGAAAGAAAATACATTTAATGACTACATAGACGTTGGCGTAGGACTTTGTGAAAAAAAGTATACTTCTCCAGGAAAAATTTGCGCTTATGGGGGGTCCGCAGGCGGTCTTCTTGTAGGGGCTGCTATCAACCAAGCCCCTAAGTTATTTGCAGGAGCTGTAGCTGCCGTTCCCTTTGTAGATGTGTTAAATACAATGTCAGATAGTCAGCTCCCTTTAACTCCGCCAGAATGGCCCGAATGGGGTAATCCATTAATTAATTCCCATGACTATGATTGCATTGCAGCCTATTCGCCTTACGAAAACGTAAATGAAAATGATTATCCTCCTATTTTGATTACGGGAGGGTTAACAGATCCTAGAGTTACTTACTGGGAGCCTGCGAAGTGGGCAGCTATACTCCGGGAAAACCAGAAAGGTAATTCACCCATTTTGTTAAAAATAAACATGGAATCGGGACATCAAGGACAACCGGGTAGATACGATTCGCTAAAAGAGGTTTCCTTAGAATATGCCTTTATAATTTCTATTTCATAGAACTATAAAGGTAATAAGTAGCTTAGTTTTACTAATATTGCAAAGTTAGAAAGTAATATCTTACGACTACCTTTCAACTATTTTTACGCGGTACTTGGAATCATACTCTTCTTTGAAGGCCTCACACTTTGGATCATCCAGATCAAATCTTCCAACAAAAACCTCATTGTCATATGCACCTTTTATGATGGCAAAACAAAGCTCTTTGACCACATTAGCTTCAAAAATACATCGGTTTTCAACAGCTTGGCGTTCTGCTTTGATGAATGAAATCCATTTTTTAGCATTTCTACCTTCGCGTGATGAGCGTGGGACTTGTTCAAAAGCCTGTATAGCGCTTTCACGTGACTTTGTAATTGGTGCTGAGCGTTTTTCAGCTTCAGACATTTTACAATTAATTCTGGCTTGTTTTTGCGTATCTTCATAACGACATGTAGCGATTAACATCCATGATTTACCAGCATCATAACCTTTATTTATAGCACTTTTGAAAGCTGTTTCAGCTTTTAAGCACTGACCTTCATTATAAAGTGCTTCGCCCAGATCAGCATATAATTTAGCTTTTCCAGAACTTGCGGCGGCGCTTTCTAAAATAGGTATAGCCCGCTTGTACTCACGCGCTTGACGGAACAAAGAAGATAACTGGACCATTTTTTCTGAAGATCTAGATATTCTTTTTGCATTCATTTCTTTTTCAAGAATTTCAGCAGCTTGAAATGGCATATCATAGAAAGAATAATACTGCACAACTTTCATTAAGTCTTGCTCAGTATTTAAAGCGCCACCAAGATATAGCATTTTAGTAACCTCAAAGGCTTCTTGCTCTCGGCCTCCATTGGCTAGCATGGAAGCCCACGCATCCCAAAGGTTTTTATCTTCTGGCCATCTACCTATCATCTGCTTGACAATATCGGCTTGGCGAGCCTGCATTCCTAAATTGTTATATAAAAAGTTCATTAAATCAAAGTGTTTACGCTCTTTTGGGCGGGCTGCTTTGAACCATTTTTCAGCCCAAGGTAAGGCTTTCTTATAATTTTCTGATTGAACCCAAGCTTGGGTTAGCATTTCAATATATGCCGGCTTAACTTGCCCTGTTCTATTTATAAATCTCTCGAGAGCCTGCGCCCCTTCTGCATACTGACCGCTTGCTATCATCAATTGGGCAATATTTACTTGCAAACTATTTATTTCATTGGGTAATAACCCTCCGGCTTTAATAGCATTTCTAAAAGAAGTTATTGTAGCAGCATAGTCGTTCAATTCGTAATGGCTAGCACCTTGCATTTGGTAAATAGTTGAACGCTCATATGGATTAAGTGTTGGAAAAACCAATACAGCATTCAAAGCAACTAGGGCCTCTTTATGCTGGTCGTTATTAATCAATTGAAGAGCTGCGTTTACGGCCTCTCCCGCTTTAGCAGAAAATTGCCTTCCCTCTGTAGCTTCTTGAGCAACCGCAAATCCAGAAGTACTCACAAGAGGAAGTGCAGTGGCTGAAACGAGGGCTAAAGCAGTCGCTGCTATAAGTTTTTTAAGTGAAGACTTTTTTCGATAAAGAGTCATCATCAATTTCTCCAATTTTTAATTGCTCTTCCATAGGGGAGCAAATCTATATTACTATTCAGGAATAATGCGGCCTCGCTCGTCCGTAAGACGATAAGTCACTTTATTCTCAACACCATTTCGCGCAACAGCACGTCCGTCAACTATCTTAGGATTATACTTCCATCTTTGAACAGACTTAATTGTCGCACGCTCAAAAAGCCTTTGAGTACAAAAAGTCGTCATTACGTTGAATGGAGCACCCTCAGGACTGACATCAAATTTGACTCTACAATGCCCTGATTTTTCTGCGCGAGGGGGCATAATAGGAGGTATTCTAACTAAGGGTTGGGCATCACGATCTGATACTGCAATTTTAAAATTTTTCCTATCAATTTTAGGGGCCTCAAAATCTGGAATAGCTCCCTCCAATGATGCTATGCGTTCTTGAGGTTTAGCAGCTTGCTGCCTTTCAATAGTTGGTGGTGGTGGTGGTGTAACAACTTTTTTGACTTGCTTAACTTTAGTATCCCTTTTTATGACTTTTATATCCTCAACTGTGGGATTGATATCAAATGAGGCAGTGGCTAACTTCTCTTGAGGTTTAAACTCCTCCGCAATAAGGGTCATCATTAATACAAACAATCCTACTGTAACTAATGCAGCCACAGGAAACCCAAGTATCCATCTAATTACATTCTTCATCTTAAGTTCCTACTGACTTGTTCCGACACGTGTGACAATCCCTAAATCTTGCATCATTTCTTGGACAGACATTACCACACCAACCTCAGAATCTTTATCCGCGTTAATTATAGCCTCTGCTTTTGGATTTTCGGCCTGCATTGACATAATAATAGGCCTAATTTCGTCAACGTCGTAGGGGCGTTTATCAATCCATACTTCGTTAGCAGAGTTCACAGCAATCAAAATAGAAGGCTTCCACTCTTGTGATGTAACAGCTGCAGGTTTCGAAGGCTCAATCCCAGGGGTTTTTACAAAAACTGAAGTGACGATAAAAAATATCAACAAAATAAACACGACATCCAGCATCGGTGTCATGTTCAGTTCTGTATCTTCATCATCCATTTGAATGCGACTTCGTCTTGCCATTTTACTACCTTATATCGTTGAAACAGAGAGCGTACATCAAAATAGTTTCCTTAAGAACCAGTTGTTCTCAGAATTTCTATTTTTGAAGCCAAGCCTTTTGTATCCAATTCATCTTTTAAACCAACCATCAACTCATGTCTCGCGCCCTCATCCAGCCTAAGTATAACACTGGCTCCTGGCTTATCTGCAAGCAACCGTTCAACACGCAATGATACTCTATCGCAGGTTGTACCCTGCCCATCTACTGAGCATTGATCCCTACCATCGACATATACAGTAATTGCAGGAGTAGACTTTGTTGGTATATCATTGTCAGGTGGAGGTGGCGGCTGAGTGAGATCTACACCCCTTTCATCAAGAAAAGTTGCTGTCACAATGAAAAAAATCAACATGATAAACACGATGTCAAGCATTGGTGTCATATCTACTTCTGCTTCTTCACCTCCGGATTTGCGTCGTCCTCTTCGCATAATACTATCCTACCTGTAATTCGTCAGAGAAACGAGCAGTTTCACGAGCACTCCAACGCGGTAATACGGTGGAGAAATACAACCCCGACAAAGCAGCTGTCATACCAGCCATTGTTGGAATTGTCGCTTTAAACACTCCACCGGCCATGAGACGGGCATTAGATGAGCCAGAGAGAGCCATAACATCAAAAACTTCGATCATACCTGTAACAGTCCCAAGTAAACCAAGCAATGGAAGTAATGCAACCAATGTTTTAATAATACCAACATTAGTGTCTGTTTTTTCCTTGATCTGTGAAACCATTTCATCTCGAACAGCATGAGCCTTCCAAGATGTTTTATCTGACCGAGCATTCCACTCTAATTTTAACTCAGACATAGAGGGTTTGTGAGCAAAAAAGTAATAAGCAAAACGCTCAAGAATAAATGTCCAAAGAGCAAAAGTTACTACCATTATTACAAAAAGTACCACTCCTCCTACACCCAAGAACTCTTGAAGCCCGTTATAAACATTGATGGGATTCATCTGATTAACCTTTCCATAGCCTTATCACTAGTAGTTTAAGCACCACGACTTTCAACATGACGCGCAACTATACCAGCCGACTGCTCTTCAAGTGTTCCCTGTATGGACCGAGCTATAGAAGAACAGAAACTATGCAATATAAGGAGAGGAATTGCAGCTATGAGTCCGAGCATCGTTGTCACCAAAGCTTCAGAGATACCACCCGCCATAAGCTGGGGATCACCTGTACCGTAAATCATCATAGCTTGGAAAGTCTTGATCATACCTGTAACTGTACCGAGCAACCCCAATAGAGGGGCTATACCTGCCGCAAGTTTCAAGAAATTCAATCCAAATTCAAACTTAGGCGACTCACGAAGAATAGCCTCATCAAGTTTTAGCTCAACTGTATCAGCATCTTTATTTTTTGCACCTTCATAAGCCATCATAATACGGCCTAGTGCATTCTTTTCATCAGGCTGAGCATTACGCTTTTGTCCACCAACGGCCATCTTAGCCAATGAAAGACGCACTATATTAAGGACACCAAAAAGAACACCTATGGTTAACAATAAGAGTATAATCTTACCAATAGTTCCGCCCTGTGCAATTCGCTCACCAGTATCCGGCACACGCTCAAATGACTTTAAAAGCTCCCCACGTGTTGGGTCAATCGGAGCATAGACAACACCAGATTCTGTTTTGGTTACATCAGAAGCAGCAGAAGAAATTGCCCCTCCCGGTTGACGAGGTAATTTTGCAAGAAGAGTGTTCTCTTCACTTCCTGAAGGAGGAGTATATTGTAAGAAGTCAGCATTTTCAGCTGTAAATATAGAAAAGGGCCCGACGCGGGTTACTGACTGCATTGCACCATCATCAACATTGGCAACAGGCGCTGAGAAAGTGGCTACCTGTCTTTGCGCCTTAATTTCCTGAAGCATAGACTGCCATATTGCATTTAATTGGTCTGAATCTGGAAGAGCTTTAGATTCTGACACAGTTCCAAGAACTTCAGTTCGCTTTGGGTACTGAGCAGTTATAAGAGAACTATCCAAAATAGCTTTAAACTCACCAGCTTTTGATCTTGCAAGTCCGAAAACTTCTCCAAAATCACCTTGCGCCGCCCTGAGTTCGCCCTCAAGCCGTGCAATTCTTCTGCCGTTAGCGTCAAAAGTAGATTGAACACTTTTAGCCTTACTCTCAAGCGCCCCTAGCTCTCCGCGGGCTTCCCTCAAAAGAGCAGATTGCTGATTGCGTTTCTGTCTGAATTTGGCTTCACGATCACGGTTCTCTGCCGCAGTTTTGGATGAGTCTGAACGCACTTGGTTCAACAAATCACTGATAGAATTTATCTGAGCACTCGCAGCGGTAGCTGAAAGCAGTAGAGCGGCACTCACTATTGTGGCCGTCGTCTTATTAAAGAATTTCATTTTGTTACTCACTTTTTTATCCCTCAAATCTAATTGCTAACTGTGACGGGTGCAAAGACCACATCCGGGGCTGCTTCACCTTTAGAAATACGTATCGCTTTACGTAATGCCAAAGCATCAGCACCTTTTAGTACATCCCATGAACTCGTCTCTAGATTGTATCTACCAACCTCTGATTCATCTTTTGTCATATAAACAAGTGATACCCGACCAAAACGTAAAAAGTTAACAACGTTTCCAGGTCGAGTAGGGTGCATACCCTCATAACTATCTATTCCCTGACCATATGATACTTCAATTTTAAAAGCATTTAATACTTGCCTATATTGTTCAGCAGGCGACACGTCTGGATCAGCTAAAACATTCTTCATTCTTTCAACCCTTGTCAGTCTTTCACTAAGATTAAAAGGTATATCAGCCTTTACAGTATCCTCAATTACTGCAGCCATTTTAAGCATCATAGGTGACATGCCTTGCTTTATCTGCTCGACTGTTCCCAATTGACGTCCTAAACTAGCTATTTCAGACTTTTGTGACTGCAAAAATACATCCTGTTGCGCTATAAAAAGAGCAATATTATCTTTCTGCTGAAGAACAGCACGAAATTCTCGAACTGCTTGATCAGCCTCATCATCGAGGCCCTCTATACGTTGTTGCGATGCTGCGCTTGCAGACGATGATGCTTTAGCTGTGTTTAATGCACTCTCAAGCTGAGCTTGAGCAGTACCAGACATAATAAGTCCGGCAGCCCCTAGCAGCAAAAAGCGCTTTGCAATTGAAGATTTTAACATGGTTTCCTTCCAGGTTTGCTTTTGTTATTTACTCACTACAGAAGTACTCGAAAGCATTCCTGTACCCACTTTATTACTCTAGATGCACCGGAGCCGATAAAACGCCTGGTGCAGACTGCCCTCGCGCAATTCTAACTGCTCTTCTAACATCTAATACATCAGAGCCAGAAAGCTCCACCCAATTCTTTGCATCTAAATCATATCGCCAAGCCTCTGAACTATCAAATTCTAGATAAACAAAAGAAAGTCGTCCATAATGAAGGTATGCGCCGTCCATAAGTTCAGGTTTTAAATCCTCGATTGATGCACCATTTCCTGTAGGCTTTCCATTAACATAAGCCATTTTCTTTTTATGATCATCCGTCAAACCACATGCGCGGCTCTTCTGGTCTTCTTGACAGGCAGCATATCGCACACCAGGGTTGATAGGGTTATTGCCAGCATATGAAGCAACTGAGTTACCGTAACTTACCTCTATATCGTATATGTTAAGGGCTTGCCTCATTTTCTGGCCTGGTGTCGCCTCAGGATCAGCGATGGTCTCCCTAAACTTATCTAGTCGGATCAGTCTTTCTTCAATTTTGAAGGGGTAATCGGAATATATTTCACTTTCAATAGCAGCTGCCATTTTATCAAGTAATGGCCCAACAGTTACTGTGGTAGCTGGTATTCCTTCAATTTGGTCCTGAAGATTAGAAATCGTTTCATTTTGAGTTTTTAAATAAATCTCTTTTTGAGCTGTAGATAATTTTAAGTCCGATATTTCCTGTAAAATACTTTTATAGGTATCTACAGATGAGCTTTGCGCATACACGTTGTTACTGACTGAAACGGCTAAAGCTGCAACCCCGATAAATATTGATTTAGTGGCGATAACAATGTTCACCAAATCTGCCCTCCTATATATAATTTCAACTCATTAAAGTGAGTTTTTTTTATTTATAATAAATTCGCTTACACGTGCTCAAAAATTAAATCAATCGTTAGGATGCATATCTATGAGTTTTTTTTGGGATTAATGTGAAAAATCAATATTTCTAATCAAATATTAATAGATAATCTTGAATTTGCTACTTCTAGTATATAATTTATCAGAGATTTAAGGTGCCATTCACAACACAAGCGCTGAATTAATATGGTTGGGGCGGCTGGATTCGAACCAACGATCACGGGATCAAAACCCGATGCCTTACCGCTTGGCTACGCCCCAAAAATTTACAGAGTCGTCTTTATAGGTGCGGCTTCTATCTGCTCATTTTTATAATTGCAATTCGTTTTTAACTCAAATCGTAATGATTTTAAAAAAAACTATATTCAATGTTTTTTATTCCATGAAATTTGGCATGTATCTTAGTCGTTTGTATATAAAAAGTAAAAAAGCAGGCAAAAAAAATCCCGCACTAGGCGGGACTTATAATAATAAAATTACCGAGTAATTTAGAATTTTTTAGTCGCGTTAACGAAGAATGTACGGCCACCAATATCATAACCGATACCCGCAAGGCTACCTAGGTTATTGTTATCCGTTAGAGGCGGAGCTGTATCAAACACGTTACTCACACCTGCACGAAGTACATACGTATCTTTAGAATAAGATACTGAAGCGCTGTGCAACCAATAACTAGCTAAATCATCATATTGACGACAAGTACGGTTATCCACGGTGCCTCTACCCTCTTCCTGAACACAACGTGAGAAGCCAGTAGTTACCGGGTCATTTCTTTCGGATTCAATTACATTTTCCACCATGCTATCAAGATAACGTGACTGGAACAAGAAACCGAAGTCTTTCCAAGTTAGTTGCTGCGTGAAGTTAAGACGCCACTTAGGATTACCATATTCACCAAGGTTGTCATTGATATTAACGCCAGAAATAATAGCTTCCTCAATATCTTGCCTCAAAGACTGAGTGGCACGGAAAATTAAGTTATAATCAAACTGATCGTCTGAGAAAGGAGCCTTAAAGTCAAATCCAAATTCAGCATTATAATCAATACCTTCAACAAACTGAGCGCCTAAGTTCTGATTTAACGCCGACACGAATGTGACTTCACCCGATGTAGGATCATTTGCATCACGTGCATCGCGGTCTATGAATTCACATGTTGGATCTGTTAACCCTGCTGAGTTGTAACAACGGTTTACAATTGTAGAAGCGGTTAATTGATTAACTTCATCTGTTATTTCAATCTCAAAGTAGTTTACAGCAACGCGGAAGTCAAAGTCTTCAAACCAAGGCTGATCAAATGAACCGCCCACTGAAATCGCTGTTGAAGTCTCTGGCTTCAGAGCTGGGTTTGAACCTGTCGCTACCCTAGTCGGTGAACCATAGAAAAATGGGGTGGAACTAGTACCAATACCATTCGCACCTAAGTTAAATGGATCAGTAGCAGCTAGACCAAATGGACCACCGCCGTTTTGGCAGTTTGCAATAATGTCGGGATCACGCGGATCTAAGTTTGCATCATAAATACGTCGATCGTCCTCTCCATCACCATCTGTATCCTGGAATGGTACAGCCACACCTGGAACGCGGCATGGGTCACTTGGGTTAGCAAATCCAGTTACGCGTCCGCCAAACTGCTCACCTAAGTTAGGCGCTCGGAATGATGTACCGTAAGAAGCACGAAAGCTTAACCAATCAGTTGGAGCAAATACACCCTTGACACTGTAAGTTTCAGCTGAGCCAAAGTTACTCTCGTCGGTATAACGACCCGCAAGGTCGACAGTTAACTCATGAATACCGTAACGCTCTTTGACCAATGGTATAGAGATTTCACCGAAAGCTTCATGTAAAGTTCTTCGGCCGTTAGAGCCTGGGTCATTGAAGAAACCTTCGAAATCACCCGCTAAAGAAGTACGTGTCTCAATAATATCTTCACGATATTCACCGCCAAAGCCAGCCTTTACTGTATCACCTGTTGGTATATCGAAAAGATCACCAGAAACATAACCCTGCAAGATATTTTGCTTAACAATAGTGTCGGTCAAGCGATTTGGGAACAGATACTCAGTATCTTCAGGATCATCAAACTCACCAGTGAACAAGAAAGTTGGCTCAAAGAAGTTCAAAGGACGACACGGTACATCTTGGTCCGCACCGGAGACCGTTACAGGTGTACATGATACTTCACCTGTTGTGGCATCAACAACTGTATTGTTTAGGGTTTGAGCTAGGCGAGGGAAGAATGGAATACCTTTGACGGCATCCTGCCCACTCGAACGTGAGTAACTTGCACTAACATCATAAGCCCAATTATTTAAACCAGCCCCCTCAAGAAACGGAAGATCGCCTTTCAAGCCAGATATCATGCGTGTTTGCGCAACGTTTGTATCATTAATGAAGCGAGACTGGAAGAAAAGTGTTGAGTCGAGACCAAGAACATCTATTTGATTAAGCGGGTAAGAGCCCGGTAAGTTAATAGCACCCTGACCAGCTGTGTTAGTTTTCGTCTCACGTGTTGCGTATGAAGCCTCAAAATAAGCTGTCATGTTACCATAGAGGCCCGTATCATATTCACCAAATGTAAACATTGATGTTCTGTTAAAGTCTGGCGCAAATGCTGCGTCAAGCTCTTCTGGGAATATCAAAAGTCTCTGACCATCAGCATCATCAGGCTGAATAAGGTTTCCAGTGACGGCAATTCTAGTGAAGTTATCAGGAAGAGTGAATCCTGAGACTACCTCGCCTGTGTTACCCTCGAGGTAACCTAAGTAACCGAGTGGAGTAATAGCAGAGCCTGCACCGAATGAACCCGCACAACGGTCCGGATCATAAATTGTTCCACTTGCGCCTTGCGTTACATAACTCAAGCAACCATTACTGTAGGGTGAATAAAAATCTGAAAGGGCAGCTTCATTATACCCAGCTACGCGGCTATGCTCGGCGGCAAATGTTACAAAACCTTTATCGTTTGATACACCTGTTTTCAGTGAGAAAACCTCTCTGTGACCAGCATTTCCAGGAAGCTCAGGGATAGTTGCGTATGCGTCAACTTCGATACCTTCGAACTCTCTTTGTAACTGATAGTTTACAACACCTGCAATAGCATCTGAACCATATACAGATGATGCACCATCTAGAAGCACATCAACGCGTTGCACGAGGGATCCTGGGATAAGGTTAAGGTCAGGAGCACTTGGAGCGCCGCGAACACCAGCAGGAGCAAGACGACGGCCGTTAACTAAAACCAAAGTACGTCCAGGATTCAAACCACGCAAAGAAGCAGTGGCAGAACCAGGTCCATTAGCTGAAAGGTTGCCAGCTGATGTGGATAGACCGGTTGTGATTTGTTGGCCTTGGACAACTGTTGTTTGTCCTAACAGATCTGATGCGTCAACTAAACCAAGATCTCGAGCAAGCTCACCATCAATAACTTGTAGCGGTGATGCAGATGTGAATTCATTTCTACGAAGACGCGAACCAGTAACAACTATTTCACCTTTCTCTTCTGCAAAATCATCTTCCTCTTCGGCCTCAATCTGCTCTACTTCAGCAGGTGTAGTGTCAACTTGTGCGTATGCTACTCCTCCCAATCCCATCATCAAACTTGATAAAATAGAAGTTTGAAGCAAACGTGTTTTGTCTAAAATATTCATTAAGGAACCCCTTCGAACTGGTTTCAATATAATTTTTGACGGATTCATTCCGTGCTTAATCTTCGCTTTAATCCTATAAAGAACGGAGTCACAAGAAAAAAATTACCAAAATTTAATAAAAAAAATATTTTTATTTCATTGTTGCAAATTTACCACCCACTATAACCTGTATATTGTTCTTTATAAATATCTATATATAAGCCAACATAGACGAGTAAGTGTTAACTGAGTAACACAACTTCAAATAT
>Ga0233444_10000803_pt1 | contig 38550 bp, 34 predicted proteins | sample SI_124_October20_6_FD_182792 | JGI IMG/M metagenome (GOLD analysis project Ga0233444, IMG submission 182792) | Seawater microbial communities from Saanich Inlet, British Columbia, Canada - SI_124_October2016_10_MG | ecosystem: Environmental > Aquatic > Marine > Inlet | place: Canada: British... | reverse complement strand
CTAACGAAAGTTACGCACTTGCTGCTTAATTAACTTAGTTAATTAAGTTACGGGGTCCGGGGCACCTGGCAACAGAACGCCCCTTACAACTTTACAATTTTCTTTGATTAATAATACTTATTTGAATTATGCAACCTAGCTTGACGCATCTGTGACGTAATTTTCGATAATTAATTGTTATGCAGCCTGCTCTTTTTTCTTAAGATCTCGTTTCTTCTTTTCTTCATAAACCTTTTCCAGTTCTGGGAATGGTTTCATTAAATACTTTGAAGCTTCTTTTGGTGTCATTCCATAAGTGAAAGTTACTGGTCCTTTGTTACTTGTGCCATAACCAAACCCTTTTAAATTAGTTAATCCTTTAAAATTAAAACTTGCTTTTCCCCCATCGTTACATGTCATAGTACCTACACCAGTTTTAGTCCAAGTTGAAATATATCTAAATTCCCCTACACAAGAAATTTCAGGATTGATGTGTGATTGAATTTCTATAGTCCCTCTTCCAGAAATATCTCCAACAGCCCAACCTGCAAACACATCACCTTTAATTGAAACTGCCACCGGAGATGTTGCTGTAAAAAGTCCCATTCGTGCTCCAGATGCATTCATGCAACCACTTAATAGTAGACTCAGAACTATGATCGCTAAAAGTTTTTTCATTTTGATGCGTTACAGTTATCTAATTTCCAAGTTAAAGATTTGTAGCTATACACACCTTCACCTAAAGTTTTAACGCAAGCTTGAACTCCAGCACTCTGTTTGTTGTATCTCTCTATAGCGGTATTTTTATCTTCGCTGTCCTTGTCCGATGCAAATAATCCGATTACAACTAATACTGCAAATATTATAGCTATCCACTTTAAAACTTTTTTCATGCTCCTCGATTCTAGCATAAATCCTGACGTAGCTGTGACGTAATTTTCATCAAAGTTTTAGATTTTAACCAATTGCGAATGGCGTATAATAAGGAATAATGTTACAAAGTCCGGGGCACCTGGCAACAGAACGCCCCTGCGTATTGACGTTAACACTTATTAATTAACAACTTTTTTTATTTCGGATTCACAACAGATAGATGTTGACATAATAGAAAACTGGAAGTTTATAGAAAAATATCTAATTTATCAAAATGAAAAAAAAAATAGCTATTGTTGGTGCAGGTTTTTTTGGTTTGAGTATTGCTTTTTTTTTAAATAGAAAATTTGATATCACAGTATTTGAAAAAAAAACTGATATATTGACGGGTGCCTCTAGAGCTAATCAATTAAGGTTTCATCTTGGCTATCATTATCCAAGATCAATAAAAACATTAAAAGAAATTCAAACAATGAATAAAAGTTTTATTAAATTTTACGGGAAAGATGTTTTTGGAAAAACTTACAATTACTATGGTATTGCAAAAAAAAATTCAAAAACAAATTTTGATAAGTATATAAAATTCTTAAAAAAAAATAGATTATATTTTAAGATTATAAAAAATAAAAATTTTAGTGATAAAGTTTCAGGGTCTATATTAAGCAGAGAAATGAACTTAAATTATTATCGTATAAAAAATAAAATTAAAAAAATTATTAAAGAAAATAAAATTAAAATTAGATTAAATACAAAATTTAGCAAAAAAGATCTATCTTTTTATGATAAAATAATTATTTGTTGTTATGATAAAAATAACAAAGTTTTAACTGAACTTGGCAGAAAGCCCAAAAAAAAATACAAGTTTGAACTTGTGGAGAAAATAATTATAAAGCTACCGAATAAGTTTAAAAATCAGAGTTTTATGGTATTGGATGGAAAATTTGTATCTCTTGACCCTTATCTAGGTACAAAATATCATTTATTAAGTGATGTTAAACATTCAAAGATTGAAATAAAAAAAAATTACTATCCAAATTTTAAAAATAAAAAAAAACAATTTTTAGATAAAAACATCATAAGATTAAAAAAATATACTAATTTTAAAAAATTTATTGAAAGAAGTTCTCAATATTTGCCTTTTTTAAAAAAAGCTAGATATATTGGATCTTTTTTTGTAACTAGAGCGATTGAATTAAATAAAGAAAAAACAGATGAGAGATTAAATTCAATTAATTTAGTTGATGAAAAGTGTATTACTGTTTTTCAGGAAAGTGGAACACTTCTGTTGGATTAGCCAAATTTCTTCTAAATAACATTAAATTATAAATGAAAAAAAAAAATATTGGAATAATTGGTTGTGGAAAATGGGCTAAAATAATATTACCAACTTTATCAAAATATTTTAATATTAATTTTATAATTAATAGCAAAGTTAATTATAAAATATTTAATTTAAATAACATAGATTGGATTTTTATTTTAACAAACAATACAAGTCATTTAAAAATTGTAAAATATTTTTTAAATAAGAAAAAAAATGTTTTTTGTGAAAAACCACTTACTACTAGTTATAAAAATACTTTAGAATTATTTAATCTTGCTAAAAATAAAAAAACTAAATTATATGTCGATGATGTTGAGTGTTTTAAAAATAAACATTTAAAAATAAATAAAGTTAATATAATTAAAAGATTTAAAAAAGCTAAAAAATCCTCAGAGTCATTGCTCTTTAGATTAGCTTATCATGACTTCTATTTATTGAAAAACTATATTGATTTAAAAAAAATTAATAATATTAAAATTTTTGAAAATAGTTATAATTTAAAAATATATTTTACTGATTATAATAATAAAAAATTTAATTTTTTATATAAAACTAATTCAAATTTGAATGTTCACAAGATAAATTCAATAAATCTACTAGAATTCAAAAAGAAACCATTAGATATTATGTTTAAAAAAATGATAAAAAATTCTTTAAATTATAAAGCAAATCAAGCTAGATCAGTATTTTCAAACAAATTAATTTCAATTTTAAAAAAAAAGTATAAATAAATTTGTTACGACTAGAACACAAAATTATTTGATAGAAATAAAAATACCTGGGATAAGTTTTCTCAAAGAACAAAGTAAAATTTAATTTCTCAACCTCTTTAAGTTGTAGTTTCCTAATAAAATAATGAATAAAGTTGAAATTAATTTCTATACGTATTTAAAATAAATATTTATCAGCTAAATATATTAATATTCCTAACGCTATCCCTAATAAAATCCAGTAATAGTTTTCTTTCATTAAGTTAAATATTTAGTAAAATCAGGTTTAAAATATTCTGGACCTTTCATGACTTTACCTTTTTCATTGTAAATTGGTTTTCCATTTGATCCTAACTTGCTCATATTAGAATTTTGAACTTCTTGGAAACATTTGTCTAAATTAATGCCAAAAGCATGACCTGCCCCATAGGTTACATAAAGAATATCTGTTAGAGCATCAGCAACTTCTTTTAAATCTTTTTTATCCATTGCTTCTTTTAGTTCATTTAGTTCTTCTTTTATCAAATCGTACCTCAGGGAGGTAATTTTATCATTGGGAAACGCCGCCTTTTCTTTAATTTCTTGGCCAAAGGTTTTCATAAATATTCGAACACTTTCAAAATTAGTCATTTCTAATCCTTTATATTTTATAATCTTTTAATAAAAGTGTATTATATCAATGAATCAAATATGAAATACAGAACAGAATTTGATAGCATTGGAAAAATTAAAGTTCCTGGTGATAAGTATTGGGGGGCATCTACTGAAAGATCAAATAAATATTTTAATATTGGAGATTTTTTAGTTAGACCATTAGTTATCCACTCGATTGCGATTATTAAAAAAGCAGCAGCAATTGTTAATTCTAAAAATAAAGATTTAGATCCAAAAATAAGCAAATATATAATTAAAGCAGCTGATGAAGTCATCAAAGGTAAGCATGATGAACATTTTCCATTAAAAGTTTGGCAAACAGGCTCGGGTACTCAAACTAATATGAATGTTAATGAAGTTATAGCTAATAGAGCAATCCAAATGATGGGTGGAAAACTTGGAACAAAGAAACCGGTTCATCCAAATGACCATGTTAACAAATCTCAGTCTACCAATGATGTTTTCCCTACAGCTATGCATATTGCTATTGCGCTAAAAGTAAAAGATAAGTTATTACCATCACTAAAATTACTAGAAAAAGAACTTTCAAAAAAATCTAAAGAATTTAAAAGTATTGTAAAGGTTGGAAGAACACATTTACAGGATGCAACACCTTTAACTTTGGGACAAGAATTTTCGGGATATCATGCGCAACTTAAAAAGTGTATTTTTAGAATTGAAGCTGCTTTAAAAGAAATTTATTATTTGGCTCAAGGCGGTACAGCTGTTGGAACTGGTCTAAACACTAGAAAAAATTTTGATAAAAAAATTATAAAAGAGATTAGCAAAATTACAAAAATTCCTTTCAAACCAGCAACGAATAAATTCGCAGCATTAGCAGCTCACGATGAAATTGTGAATTTTTCAGGAACATTAAATACAACAGCTGTTTGTTTGATGAAAATTGCAAATGACATTAGGTTTTTAGGTTCCGGTCCTAGAGCTGGTTATGGTGAACTAATTCTTCCTTCTAATGAACCAGGTTCATCAATAATGCCAGGTAAAGTGAACCCTACTCAATCTGAAGCGGTTACTATGGTTTGTGTAAAAGTTATTGGTAATCACAACGGTATAACGATGGCGGGCTCACATGGGCATTTTGAATTAAATGTATTTAAACCACTGATCATTCATAATATTTTACAATCAATTGAAATTATGAGCGACTCTTCAAAAACTTTTGCTCTTTATTGTGTCAAAGGAATTAAAGCTGATAAAAAAAGAATTAAATATCTATTAGATAATTCTCTTATGCTTGTAACAGCACTAGCTCCAAAGATTGGGTACGATAAAGCAGCTCACATAGCTAAAACAGCTCACAAAAATGGAACTACATTAAAACAAGAAGTTATCAAAGCAGGTTTAATTAAAGAGAATGAATACAATAAAATAATGAATCCGCTTAAAATGACAAAACCTAAAAACTAAGAAATTTCTAAAATAAATTCTTTTATCTTTTTTAAATCAAAAATTTTTATAAAATTATCTTTAAACAAAATATTTTCAAATTTTTCTTTAAAATAATTAAGATCTTCATTTGATGCTTTGTAATTATTATTCATTGAGATCTCTTTAAAATTAATTTTATTATTAATAACACTTAAGTTTCCTTTAACGTTAAGGTTAAAAATGTTATTCTCTTTTTTTATATCTATATCAAATTTTTTTAAAAGATCTCTTTTGCTATTTGAGTTAATTGAACAATCGAAAAATAATAAAGGATATTCTTCTAATAAATTTGTATTACCATTGCACTTAAAAATATTATCTGAAATAGAAAAATTTTTTGAATAATTCAGTCTTCCATATGCTAGATCAAATTTTAAATTCAATTGATTAATAAAATTACGGCTAAATTTTTTTGTATTGAAATTGACTTCATTTTTGGTGCTAATTTTTTTTAATATATTTTTATATAATAATAGTTCCTCCAGTTTTAATTTATTAAATATTTTAGTGTTTACGTCTTCAATTTCAAAATTTGAGTTACTGTCTAAAAAGGGTTCAAGGGATATCCGGCTTTTATTTTTAAAAGAAAGATTTTTACTTCTAAAAAAAGAGTTATAAATGTTCAAGGATTTTTCATCATAAATAAAATTAAATTTTAATTTTGTGTTTAGAATTTTTGCTTTAAATACACCATTAATTGAATTTTTGCTCAATTTCTCATCTAAATTTATATCTACATTTATACCAGATTTATCAATTTTAAAATTTATATCATTAAAATCTTTTTTTATTTTTATTTTAAATCCTTTGTCAAAAATATTCCCCTTTACGATATTTTTATTAAATCCAAAATTAGAAAATTCTATATTTTCTAATAAAGCTAACAGCTTAGTGTCATTATAAATTTTTATATTAAGATCGTTAAAATATAATTTATTTTTTTGTTTAAGAAACTTTTTTATAAAATATTTAAAATCTGAATTTTCTAAAGAAATATCACTTTTATTGAAGACTATTTTATTGGATTGAAAATTTTTATCATTATAAATACTTAAAAGTTTTGGATATATTTTCAATTTTTTAACATTCAACTTTATTTGCGATTCCTCAAAATTTATTATCGGATTTCTAAGCTCAAAATTTGGGAATGGAAATAATTGATATTCAATGCTTTTGTATTTTAAAATTTTAAGATCATAATTATTAGCAAGATATCTTTTGAAGGCTTCTGAGTTTTTTTCATGATTGAGGAAACTTGGGGTTATAAAAAACAAGATGATAGCAACAATAAATAATCCAAATAAATATCTTAAAAAAAAAATAAATCTAAAAAACCTAGAATACTTATTGTGAATTGTTTTATAAAATTTATTTATCATTTTTTTTATTTTTATAACTAGTATATAAATGAAAATTCTTCTTATGAATAACATAGATAATTTAATTGAAAACCTAAACAAAGAGCAAAAAGAAGCTGTTATTAGTACAGAAGGCCCAAACTTAATTGTCGCTGGCGCTGGTTCAGGAAAAACTAGAGTTTTAACTACAAGACTAATACATATAATAAATAAAAAAAAAGCATGGGCTAATCAAATATTATGCGTAACCTTTACAAATAAAGCTGCAAAAGAAATGCAAAACAGGGTTATGCAGTATATTAAAGGAAGCTCTAATGCCGTACCTTGGCTAGGAACATTTCACTCTATAAGTGTCAAGTTCTTAAGAAGGCATGCAGAAGCTTTGGAATACAAAAGTAATTTCACAATTTTAGATACGGATGATCAAAAAAAATTAATTAGAAATATTGTGAAAGGAGAGGATTTGGATGCTAAAAAATTTTCTCCCCAATTAATTATGTATCATATTGACCAATGGAAAAATAAAGGTCTTTTACCAAAAGATGTAAAAATAGAGAAGTCTGGCTCAATAATAAAATCAATATTAAAAGTTTATGAAATATATCAAAATAAGACTAAAGACTTAAACGCATTTGACTTCGGAGATTTAATTTTATTTTGTGTAAAACTTTTTGAGGAACACAAAGACATAAGAGAAATTTATCAAAAAAATTTTAAATACATTTTAGTAGACGAGTTTCAAGATACTAATTTTATTCAAAATAAATGGTTAAACCTACTAGTAAATGAAAGAGAAAATATTTGTTGTGTCGGTGACGATGATCAATCAATTTATAGTTGGAGAGGAGCTGAAATAAAGAATTTTCTTTTATTTGATCAAATTTATAAAAACTGTAAAGTATTTAAACTAGAGCAGAACTATAGATCTACAAAAAATATTTTAGACACTGCATCTAACTTAATATCAAATAATACTAACAGGGTTGATAAAAAATTATGGTCTTCAGCAAATCAAGGAGAGCTGGTTAAACTCAACTGTTATAGAACTGGAAAAGAAGAAGCTCAAGGTATAAGCGATATAATTGAACAAAAAATTAAGAAAAAATACTCTTTAAACGATGTGTCAATATTAGTTAGAGCTATATATCAAACGCGGGAATTTGAAGAAAGATTTCTTCAAGTCGGAATCGGGTACCGCGTTTTAGGAGGAATAAAATTTTATGAGAGATCGGAAATTAAAGATGCGGTATCTTATCTTAGAATTATTAATCAAAAGTTTGATGATTTGGCTTTAGAAAGAGTCATTGGAGCGCCTAAAAGAGGAGTTGGCGAAAATACACTGAACCAAATTTATACATACGGTAAAGCTAACAAGTTATGCTTAGAAGACTCAATTATTAAGTTAATAGAAAAGGGAGATTTTAAACCTAAGATAAAAACTGCACTAAACTATTTAATAAACATGATCAATAAATGGAGAAAAGACTCATTAAAAATGAAACATTTTGATTTATTAAAATTAGTATTAGATGAGTCTGGCTATTCTTCAATTTTGAAAAATAAAAAAGATTTGGAGAATGAAAATAGATTAGAAAACTTGAAAGAATTGCTTAGAGCTATGCAAGATTATGACAACTTACAGAATTTTCTAGAACACGTGGCTTTAGCTACCTCAATAGATCAGGAGTGGGAGGGTGCAAAGATTAATCTAATGACGATGCATGCTGCAAAAGGTTTAGAGTTTGATGTGGTATTTCTTCCAGGATGGGAAGAAGGGTTATTTCCTCATCAAAAATCACTAGAGGAAAAAGGAGACTTTGCTTTAGAGGAAGAAAGAAGATTAGCTTATGTGGGTATTACAAGAGCAAAGAAAGAGGCTTATTTATCATTCGCAATGAAACGAGCGTACCATGGTGACTGGATGGATGCCCTTCCTTCGAGATTTATTAATGAAATTCCAGATGAGAGTGTAGAAAAAAATGAAATAGGCCTAAATGATAACGAGGACTTTGATTTTAATCAAGATAACTCAATTGAATTTAATGAAGAGTATAGAAGTCCTGGATGGGATCGATACAAAAAAAATAAAATGCTTAAATGGAAAAAATAGATAAATTAAAAAAAATTTTTAAAAGGGAAAAAATAGATGGTTATATTGTTCCTAAAAATGATAAATTTTTTAGTGAATACATTTTAGATCATAATGACAGACTAAATTTTATTACAAGTTTTTCTGGCTCTTATGGTTTGGCTTTAATATTAAAAAAGAAAAATTATTTATTTGTTGATGGAAGGTATACATTGCAGGCTAATAACCAAAGTGGAAAATTTTTCGAAATTGTTACAATACCAAATAGAATGCCAAGTGATATCCTAAATGGAAAAAAATTATCAATTGGTTTTGATCCTAATTTATTTACAAAAAAATCATTAGATTCATTTTTCGCTAAAAGTGAATGCGTATATAAACCACTTGAAAATAATTTGATTGATGAAATTTGGAAAAGAAAAATAATAAAAAATAAAAGTAAATTTTTTATTCTCCCGGATAAGTTTGTGAATGAAAGATATCAATCAAAAATAAATAAAATCACAAATTATTTAAATAAAAAAAAATCTGATTATTTATTTATAACTGCGAGTGAAAATAATGCTTGGTTACTAAATATTAGAGGTCATGATACAAAATATACTCCAATACCATGTAGTTATATTCTGATTGGTAAAAATAAAAATACCAAATTTTTTTGTGACTTAAAAAAAATATCATTACCTTTTAAAAAGAATTTTAGAAATATTGAGTTTTTAGATATTAAAATTTGCTCTAAAGTCCTTTCAGGAATTAAAAAGAAAAAGATTATAATTGATAAAAATTCTTGTTCTTATTTTTTTGAAAACATTATTCAAAAAGATAACAAAATTCTTGATTGTAACGACCCTATCTATTTATTAAAAGCAATTAAAGGAAAAAAAGAAATACAAAATGTTAAAAAAGCACATATTTATGATGGTGTTGCATTAACAAAATATTTATTTTGGGTTAAGAAAAATTTTCATAAAAAAAATATTACTGAGATTAGTGGATCAAAAAAATTATTTGAATTTAGAAAAAAAAGTAAAAATTTCAAATTCTTAAGTTTTCCAACTATATCGGGAACAGGTCCGAACGGAGCAATAATTCATTATAAAGCTACAAAAAAGACAAATAGAAAACTTAAGAAAGGGGATATTTACCTAGTTGATTCTGGCGGTCAATATGAATTTGGCACAACAGATGTTACTCGTACTATTTCGTTAAAAAACTCCAATAAAAGAATTAAAGATATTTTTACAAGAGTACTTAAGGGACATATAGCCGTTTCTGATTTTAAACTAAAAAAAAATACAACTGGATCAATTATTGATAAAAGCGCAAGAAAATATCTAAAACAAATTGGTTTAAATTATGCCCACGGAACTGGTCATGGAGTAGGATATTTTTTAAACGTACATGAAGGGCCTCATGCAATATCAAAAAAAAATAATATTAATTTCCAGAAAGGAATGATTGTATCTAATGAACCAGGTTATTATGAAAAAAATAAATTTGGTATAAGAATTGAAAATCTTATTTATGTTAAAGAAAAAAAAAATAAAATAAGTTTTGAAAATTTAACAATGGCGCCTATAGAAAAAGATTTAATTCTTAAAGAAAGACTTAATAAAAATGAAAAAAAATGGATTAACAGTTATCACAAAACTGTCTTTAAAAACCTAATAAAATTTATGAATAAAATAGAAGCTTTTGAGCTGCAAAAAGCTTGCTCAGCTATTTAAAATTTTATTCCATTCCTCTTCTAAAATAATCTTAATATTTAATTTTTTTGCCAAATCAATTTTTTTTGATGCAGGATTAGACTCGCCTACTACTAAAAAATCTAGTTTTTTTGAAATAGATCCTAGTACTTTTCCTCCATTATTCTCAGCGATAGCTTTTGCTTCTGATCTGCTCATATTTTTAAATCCTCCAGTAAACATCAATTTTTTGTTTGAAAATTTTCCTTCATTATTTTGTGCGGTATAATTTCTGATATTAAGTTTATAGATCAAATTTTTAATTATTTCTGTATTAACTTCAGAAGAAAAAAAATTATCTATAGACTGAATTTGTGTTTCACCTATTCCATCTAAATCAACTAAATTAACCAATATTTTTTTCCTATTTTTCATGTTAAATAATTTTGTAAATTCTTTTATTGAACCAAAAAAGCTTGCTAAAATTTTAGCATTTTCTTGTCCTATATGTCTGATGCCAATCGAGTAAATGAACCTATCTAAAGATATCATTTTTGATTTTTCAATAGCTTTTTTTAAATTATCGATAGATAGTTCTCCCCATCCCTCTAATTTTTTAATTTTATTATATTTTAATTCAAAAATATTTGCTGGTTCTTTGATTAAGTTTAAATCCCAGAAATGTTCAATTACCTTTTTTCCTAATCCATCAATATTAAAAGCCTCTTTAGAAACAATATGTTTTAGCTTTTCCTTCGCAGTAAATTGACAACCATATCCTTTTGGACATCTTCGAACGGCATCATGTTTTTTTGTGTTTTTGCTAAGTTCTTTTTTAGTTTCTGCTCCACAAAGACATTTTTTTGGAAAAATAAATTTTGTTAAGTTTTTATTTCTTTTTGAAAAATCTACTGAAACTACTTGGGGAATAACATCTCCAGCTCTCTGAATTATTATTGTGTCTCCAATACGAATATCTTTTCTCTCAATTTCATCCTCATTGTGTAAAGTTGCATTAGAAACAACCACTCCACCTACTGTAATAGGCTCTACTTTAGCCACAGGAGTAATTGCTCCCGTTCTACCAACCTGAATAATTATGTTATTAATTTTAGTTACAGCTTTCTCAGCAGAAAATTTGTATGCAATAGCCCATCTAGGAGAGTTAGATGTGTTACCTAATCTACCTTGCAAATTTAAATCATTTATTTTGTAAACTAAACCATCAATATCATAATCTAAGCTTGATCTTATATTTTCTATATTTTTATGTTGATCTTCTATTTGGTCAATTCCTTTCACCGTTTTTGTTAAGGGATTCACTGAGAAACCCCAGTCTTTCATTTTTTTTAAAAATTCAGATTGTTTTTTAAATTTTAAAGGAGACATCGATCCAAAACCATAAGCAAAATATTTTAAAGGTATTTTTGCAGTATCTTTTGGATTTTTTTGTCTAAGTGAGCCACCAGCTGCATTTCTTGGATTTGCAAATTTATCATCGATTTTTTTAAATTCTTTTTTACCAATAAAAATTTCACACCTCACCTCTAATAGACTTGGTAAATCTCTTGCGATAATTTTTATGGGTATATTCTTTATTGTTTTTAAATTTTCTAAAATATCTTCGCCAACTACTCCATCGCCTCTAGATAGTCCTCTTTTTAATATTCCATTATTATAAATTAACGATGCTGATATACCGTCGATTTTAGGTTCAGAAATTAATTCAATATTTTTATCACTCTTGTTTAGAAAATTATTTATTTTTTTTATAAAATCTTTCATATTTTCTTTATTGAATGCATTAGCCAATGAAAGCATCGGGCTTTCATGCTTTATTTTTTTAAATTTGTTTGTGGGAGCGGCGCCTACAAGGTCATCTAACAATTTGAGACTTTTTAAAAATTCGTAATTTTCTTCTAGCTGAGTAATTTCTTTTTTAAGTTTATCGTAATCTGCATCAGAAATTTTGGGTTTATCATTATTATAATAAAAATGATTATGTTTTTGAATCTCTTTTATTTTTTCTTTGAAGTGCTTAATAAGTAAAGGCTTGCTTTTCATTTGTCTTTAACGAAACCTAATTTTTTTTATAATTTTTTTTATAAGATTATCTTTTTTTTTAACATTGTCTTTTTTTAATAATTTATAATTTTTATTTAAAATTTTATAAGATTGTTTGTGCCATTCACTAGAATTGTAATTATATCCTAAAATTGATGCATATTTTTCCGCTTCTTTTTTTAAACCAATAAAATAATTTATTTCTACAAGTCTATAAAGAGCTTCTTCAATAAAAATAGTTTGATCATATTTTTTGACGATTACTTTTAATCTGTTTATCGCAGGTATCCATTTTTGAACTGAAATATAATATTTTGCTACATATAATTCTTTTGCAGCTAATTGATTTATTATTAAATCATTTTTAAATTTTAAATCTAAAGCGTATTCAGTATTAGGATATTTTTTTAAAAAATAATCTATTCTTTGTTTTGCTTTATTTATGGGCTCAGCATCTTTGGTTTCATCTTTAATTTGTTCAAAATAAATAATTGCTATCAAATACTCAGCATATATTGCTTGTTTATTAGCGGGATATTTTTTTAAATATTTATTTAAATTTTCTAAAGCTTCATCATAAAAATTTATACTATAAAGAGAGTAGCTTGCCATGATTGATGCTTTCGCAGCAACCTCGACTTTTTCAACTGTAAGTTCTACTTCTAAAAATTTTTTTTGCGCGTAAAAGTAGTCGCCCTTTTCAAACGCTTCGTAAGCTTCATTATAAATTTTATATGGATCTTCTTTAGGCTTTACTTGATAATCAGGAGTTTCTTTTGAACACGAAATTAACAAAATAATTGAAACAATAAATATAAATATCTTCATAGACATAATTATTGAATAACAAATTTATCACTAATGGTAAATTTTAATTATAATTAAGCGTTAACAGCTATTTTTGATGTTTGTTTTAGACTTAAATTTTTTGTGAAAACTACGTCTTTATTCTCAAAAACATTAACTGATGTTTTGTTTTTAAATAGTTTTCTCAAGAACTTATTTGTTAATTCATGTCCGCCCTGATAACAGACTACTTTTCCAATTATTCTATGTCCTGATAAAAGAAAATCACCAGCTAAATCTAAAATTTTATGATTAACAAATTCCTTGTCATTCCTTAACCCGCCACTGTTCATAATAATATTGTCATCAACTACAACGGCGTTATCTAGTGAACCACCTTTAGCTAATCCAGCTTTTTTTATCTTTTCAATATCTTTAAATAAACAAAACGTTCTAGAACTCGAAACATCACTTAGATCATCAGTTCCAAAATTAATTATATTATTTTGTTTACCAATAATTTTATTTTCGTAGTTTAATTGAAAATCAACCTCTAGAAATTTATCACTAGGTTCTATAGAAATTTTTCTCTCTCCATCTACTAATTCAATCTTATCAATTATTTTTAGGTATTTTCTTTTTTTTGGTAATATTTTAATTTTTGCTTTTTTAAATTCCTCTAAAAAATCTTTGGCTGATCCATCCATGATTGGCACTTCATCGGAGTCTATTTCGATAATTGCATTATCAATATCTGCTAAATATAATGCTGCTAATAAATGCTCAACCGTTGATATTTTAACACCAAAATCATTTTCTAAAGTTGTGCAAAGTCTTGCAGAAGTTACGTTTTTATAATTTGCTTTTACTAAATTATTTTTATCAAGATCAATTCTTTCAAAAACTATACCTGTGTCTTCTTTAGCTGGTTTAATTAGTAATTTGGAATTTTTACCTGAATGAAGACCAATTCCTTCAAATTTTAAATTATCTACAAATGTTTTTTGATATATGCCGTGCATAGAGGATTTATACACATTCTAAATAATTAACTTAAAACAACTTATGTTTCAAAAAATATCAAGTATTATCCAAAAATAGCATTAAAAAACCTAGCAATTAATGATTTTTGGATTCGTGTTATCGGTATTGCTTCTTTTTTCCAACCAAAATGAACAAGTTTATTTGCAGTAATTAATATATTTTTATCGGAAAGCTCGTCGATTAAATTTAATTTAAATATATCATTATTCGCGAAAGCTATTTTATATATTTCTTTTAAACTCTGCTTAGATAATTTACCTTCTAATTCAAAAAAAATTGTTTTGGTAAATTTTGTATAATGAGAAAAATTATTATTTTTAAATAAAATAATCTCTGAAATTTCTTTTACCCTAGCAAAAATAATTTCATAAATTAGTTTCTTTTTTATTTTTTTATAAATACCATCTTTAAAATATTTTTTTTCAACTAATTCATTTTCTTTTATATCTTGATTTAATTTCGTACTTTCTAATATCTCCTTTACTTCTTCTTTTTTAAGACAAGTGATTTTTGTTATATCGTTGACAATTATTTCTGCACCAAAACTAAAAATTTGTTCAAATTTTAATGCGTTATTCTCAAAGAATGAAATTTTTGAATTATTATCACTTATTTTAATGTGAAAAAAAGTCTCAATATTTTTATTATTATTACTTAAATATGCGCCTTCAATAAAACTTTTAATTAGGATTTTTTTGACATTCAAATTACATTTGTTTAAAACAAAATTTAAATTTTTATAATCATTTTTATTCATCAAAATAAAGGATAGCTCGTGAGAGTAAAAATCACCAAATAAACCAATAGGTAGATTATCTATTTTTTTATTATCTAAAAAAAACTTTGAATTAAAAATATGAACCACAGTTTTTTTAAATTCAATTTCATCTACACAAGATTTTAAGGTATTTAAAATATAAGTTACGTTTTCTTTTAGAACTTGCGAACCATTTAATTTTTTATAACCTGTTAGATTTATAAATGTTGGGTTTAAATTTTCTAAAATTAAAACTAATTCTTTAAATGTAAAGTTTACTTTTTTTTCAATTATATAGATATTTTCTTTTACACAGTTAAAAAATTTTTCTAGATTGATAATTCTATTATCTAACATGCCTGTCAAAGAAGTTTTTAATTTAAAAGAAATTTTAAAGTCATTTTGGTTGTCATCTTCAATTGTAAAAAAAATTAAATTTGAATTATTAATTTCTAAATAAAGTTTCGGTGAAAGATTTTTCATATATTATTTAAGTATAAGTTGATTACTTATTCTATAATCAAACAATTTATATTTTTTAAAAATATCTTTTTCCACCAATGTTAAATAGTTCTTTAAACTTTCAATATAATTATTGATAGGTAGTTTTATCACTTTATTATCGTAAGTTTCTAGATCCCATCTGTTTATTTCGAATAAGATAAATTTTTTTACTAGTGAAATAGGAAAATCTATTCTTTTTAAATTATTAAAAATAACTTTGAATTCTTCCTTATTTCCAAAAATATATGGTAAATTTTCATAACCCTTTATTTTTTTAAAATCTATCAATTCAATGTTTTCGCTTAGATAGAATTTTTTTTTATTAAAAAAAAGAATTGCGATTGGTTTTTTTTCAATTATTTTAATTTCTAACGTGTCCGGATATTTCTTTTTAATATAAAAACTCTTGATGATATTATTTTGCATTAGCGCTTGTTCAATTTCTGAATTATTTAAAAATATCAAATTTTTGTTATAAATTGGATCTAAAAGTTTTCTTATTTCTTTTTCATTAATAAGATAGGTGTTTTCAATATTAATTTTTTTTAAATCAAATTTTGAGATAGTTATATTTTCTTTAATTGTAATAGTTGTTAGTAATATCAATAATATTACAGCAATTATTATTCGATTCTTCATCTATTGATACTTGCATCTAATAGAATTTTCTCAACTAAATCTTCAAAAGTAAGTCCTTTATTACTTGCAATTTCTGGTACTAAGGAAAGACTTGTCATTCCTGGTTGAGTGTTTATCTCAAGTAAATAAAACTTATTGTTTTTAAATTTAAAATCAGATCTTGTCACTCCTCTGCAATTTAAAACTTTGTGTGTTTTATTTGCTATCTTCATTACCTCGTTATATTTTTTTTTTGGTAATCTTGCTGGCATTATATGTTTGGTTTTCGCCTTTTTTGTATATTTTGCTTTGTAATCATAAAATAAGCGCTTTGGTATCAATTCGATTGCTCCTAATGGTTTTCCATTTATAACTGCTACTTGAATTTCTTGACCTCCTACATATTCTTCAAGAATTAGCTCGTCATATTTCTTAAATAAACGATAAATTGCTTTAAATAGTTTCTCTTTATTCTTACTTACTTCAACTCCAAGACTAGACCCTTCATTCACTGGCTTTGATACGATAGGAAATTTTATTTTTTTATATCTCAAAATTTTTTCTATTTTATTTTTACTAAAAAAAGATTTATCGAAAAATATAAATTTTGGTGTTCTAATCTTATTTTCTAAGAAAAGTTTTTTTGAGCTTACCTTGTTCATGGCGTTAAACGAGCTTATTACTCCTGAATGTGTATAAGGAATTTTTAAATATTCAAAATAGCTTTGCGCTACTCCATCTTCTCCGTCTTTTCCGTGTAGAGCATTAAATATTACATCTATTTTATTTTTATTAATTAAATTAAAATTTTTTAATTTAGGGTCAAAAGATGAAACTTTATATCCTTTTTTTTTTAAGGCTTTGATACACGCCCGCCCGCTTTCTAAACTGATTGTTCTTTCACCTGAAGTTCCACCTAGCACAACTAAAACATTTTTAAATTTTTTTTTATTCACCGACAATTTTAATCTCTAGTTCTAAACTTTTTCCAGTTTCTTCAAAAACCTTTTTTTTCACTTTTTTGATTAATTTTTCTATATCCGAAGATTTAGCATTTCCTTTGTTAACAAAAAAATTGCAATGTTTTTGAGAAATCACAGCATCTCCCTCTTCTAATTGATCACAACCTGCTTTTTTGATCAACTTCCAAGCTTTTAAATCTTTACTAATATTTTTAAATGTACTTCCGCATGTTTTAATTTGACTTGGTTGGGATAGTTTTTTTATTTCTATAAAATTTAATTGTTTTTTTTCTATAACATTTTTTTTACCAATCGATCCTTTTAATTTTGCAGATATAATAATTAAATCATCACTTAAATCAGTCCCTCTGTAAGAGAATTTTATATCTTCTTTTTTAATTTCAATTTCTGTTAATCTTTTTTTATCTATTGCTTGTAAAGAAACTAGAACTTTTGATATGTCATTTTCATAACAGCCACTATTCATTATAATTGCCCCTCCGATAGATCCCGGTATACATGATAAAAATTCAAAATTACCCAAATTATTATCCTTAGCATAATTTGCTATCTTGCGGTCAAGTGTGGCTGCTCCAACTTCAATAATATCTTTATCAATTAGATTGACATATGAAAAAGCCTTTCCTAGTTTAATAGTTGCTCCTTTAACTCCATTGTCTCTAAATAACGTATTAGAACCTGCACCTAATATTGTTGTTTTTAAATTTATTTTTTTTGTCTCTGCAAGAAATTCTTTAAGTTGAATTTTATTCTTTGCTTTATAAAAATATTCAGCTTTGCCGCCTAGATTAAACCAGCTATAATTTGATAAACTTACATTTTTAGTAAGGCTATTTCCAAATTTTTCCATAAAATTAATTTCAAAACTCATAAAGAATATTTAAGCCCTCCAATCCATTTTGATATTATACCCGCTCCCATTCCAATAATTATTTCATTACTGATTAGATTTTTTTGAAAAAATTTTCTTAAATCTGTCTCATTGTTTACAATAACTACTTGAGTTTTTGAATTTTTTGAAATTGAGTCTGCAAATTTTATTAAATTAAATTTTGGATTCCTTCTTTCACCGGCTGCATAAAGCGGACATATAATGACTAAACTTGATTTAGAAAAACATTTTGAAAATTCATTTTTTAGCGAAATTACTCTGGAATATCTATGAGGCTCAAATACGCTAATTATTTTTCTTTTTGAGTTTACATTGTGAACTCCCTCAAGTATTGAACTTATTTCTGTCGGATGATGAGCGTAATCATCATAAAAATCATTTTTATTTTTTGAAAATACTTTAGTCATCCTTCTTTGAACTCCAGAAAAATTTTTAAGAGATTTTTTAGCTTTATTTAAATCAGCGCCAAGATTTAAACAAACAATGAAAGCTGCAGCAGCATTAAGAGCATTATGTTTACCTAATAATTTTACAGTTATTTTTTTTATAAGCTTATTTTTTTTTTCTTTATTTCTGTAAATTAAATTAAAAGAAGTGCTATCAAAATTGTACTTAATATTTTTAATCTTATATTTTGCTTTATTATTTTCCCCATACGTAATTATATTCTTGTTTTTAATTTTATTTAAAATTTTTCTTATATTATCATTATCTAAACAAATTACTGCTTTGCCTGTTGGTGGAGTTTTATTTATAAATTCTAAAAATGAATTTTCTAAATTTTTGTAATTTTTGTAATAATCTAAATGTTCATAATCAATATTTGTAACGATTGAATAATTAATTGGTAATTTTAAAAAACTTCCGTCCGACTCATCGGCCTCTAGAATTGCCCAATCGCCTTTTCCGAGTTTTGCATTACTCTTGAAAGAGTTAATTACACCTCCATTAATTACTGTTGGATCTAAATTTTGATCTAATAGAATTTTAGCCACTAAAGATGTTGTTGTTGTTTTGCCGTGTGAACCTGTAATAATAATATTTTTTTTTAAAGATACAACATCAGCTAATACTTCTGCTCTTGAGTAAATGGGAATTTTATTTTTTTTTGCGTACTTTAATTCTACATTACTGCTTTTTATTGCTGTAGATTTTACTAAAATTGTTGCTTTCTTAACACTTCTTGCTGAATGACCTAAAAATATTTTTATTCCAGATTTGGCACAACTAACGGTATTTTTATTTTTATTTTGATCACTTCCTTGAATCTTAAATCCCATATTTTTCATGATCTGTGCAAGACCGCTCATTCCTATACCGCCAATACCTACAAAATGAATAATGTCTTGTTGACCTAAATTAATTCTTTTCATTAGTAATTTTTTCTATTTCGATATTTAAATTTCTAAAGATATCTTTGTCAGAATATTGTCTTTGATTTGAAATAATTCTCTTTAACGCCGATTTATCTTTATAAATAGTCTTAATTAGATCGTATAGTTTTTCTTTTATATCTTTCTCCCTTAATAAAAACCCATAGCCCTTTTTTTGATAAAACTCAGCATTTTTATGTTGATGATCATCTGCAGAAGTCGGTAAAGGAATTAAAATAAAAGGTTTATTCATATTAATTAATTCTCCTAAAACCGAAGCTCCTGAGCGAGAGATAACTAAATTTACTTTAGAATAATAATTTATAATTTTTTCTGAAAAGTTAAATATCTCGTAATCTATTCCTGCATTTTTATAAAAATTTGATAATTGGTCATTTTGATTTTTTTGACATTGTTGATAAATTTTAATTGACGGTAAAGAATTTTTTAATTTTTTAAAAATATCTGGCAATTTTTCAGCAAAAACTCTTGCTCCTTGACTGCCTCCTAAAACTAAAATTTCTATCTTATTAAATTCATCATTTTCTTGAATAACAATTTGTGCGTTAATAATCTCCTCTCTTATTATATTTCCTATCTCTAATATTTTTTCATCATATTTTTTTTGAACACCCTCTAGCTCCTTGTAAGATACAAATAATTTTTTTGCAAAAGGTAATAAATATTTATTAGCTTTTCCTATAATAAGATTATTCTCATAAATAACAAATTTAATTCTTAAGATTATAGCGGCAATACATATTGGGAAAGAAGAATATCCACCCATTCCGAAAATTACAGATGGTCTATTGAAAATTAAAAATAGAAAAGATTTTATCAATGAATAAAACATTGTGAATAATGAATACAATAATTTAAATATATTTTTTTTAACTAAAGGTGATGAGGGTATTTTTAATATTTTAAGATTATTATAATTTTTAAGATATGAAAAACCTCTCTCATCTGTTGTTATTTTAACATTATAATTATTATTAATTAAATAACTTGCTAAGCTATAAGCAGGAAATACATGGCCTCCGGTTCCACCAGTAGCAATTAATATTTTTTTCTTAGTCATATAAATAAGATTTGTTCTTTGTGTAATTTAAAACTAAACCAGCTAAAATTGCACTACCAATAAGAGATGACCCACCATAACTTAAAAATGGCAAAGTCATACCCGTTGATGGTAATAAATTTGTATTTACTCCGGCATGTATAAATGTTTGAATAATTAACAATGTTGCTAGACCACTTAAAGAAATTTTAAAAAATTGACTGTCCTGATTAAAGCAATTTTTTATTATCCTGAATGATATATATAAAAAAATTAATAATATCATTATTGAAACTATGGAACCGTATTCTTCTGATATAACGGCTATAACGTAATCTGTATGGGCTTCAGGAACGCTTTCTTTTAAAATACCTTCACCCATACCTTGGCCAGTCAACCCGCCAAGTTTTATAGCATCTAAAGCAGATGATGACTGAAATTTATCTCCCTGGCTTGGATCGAAAAAAGTAATTAGTCTATTGATTATATAACCAAATTTCTCCGGGAGTAAAAAAAGCAAAGATCCTAAGAATATTAAAAAAAGTGAAAAAAAAGTAAATAAATAAATTAAACTTACACCAGAAATAAAAACTGTAGCTGCCCAGCTTATAATTAATAAAATTGATTGTCCTAAATCTGGCTGATCAATTAGAAGTATAATTACTGAGCTTAAAAGAATAAAGCTTAAAACATATTTTAATTGAGAACTTTGAAAATTTTTAAATGTAAGTATTTTAACAGTCATTAAAATAAAAAAGGGTTTAAGTATTTCTATTGGTTGCAATCTAAAAAAATAAACATCGAGCCAACGTTTAGCGCCTTTAACCTCTACCCCAATAATTGGAACCAGCGCTAAAAAAATAAAAGATATTACAAACATTGGCATCACAAGCTTGACTAACAATTCTGTTTTAATTACTGAAATTATTATCATTACAGATATTGCTAAAAACGTATAAAAAAAATGTTTTGAAAAAAAAAAATAGTAATCCTTGTTAAGTCTTTCTCCGGCTAAAGATGAGGTTGAAGAAAATGAAAAAAATAAACCCAAAAAAAACAAGATGAAGAAACAAAAAAAAATTTTTTTATCTATAGTCCTCCAATAATTTATTAATATGAACTTAACTGAATTTTCTAGCATATTGTTTGCATAACCTCTTAAATTCTTCTCCCCTCTCTTCGAAATTGATAAATTGATCAAATGAAGCTGCAGAAGGACTCAATAATATCGATTTTTCTGAGCAATTTTCTAGTTTTACATCTTTTATTATCTTAATAATTGATGCTTTTAAATTTTTAGTAATTGAAAAAGTTATTTTTCCTTTAATTTGATTTTTAAAAAAATTTATATTTTTTCCAATGATATAACATCTATTAATATTTTTTTTATATTTTGATAAATTTATTCTATCGTTTTTTTTAGGTAATCCTCCTAATATCCAATAAATATTTTTAAGACTTGATAAGGCAAGTTGAGTTGCTTTAAATGAGGTTGCCTTAGAATCATTTATAAAAGTAAAATTTTTTCTTTTAAAAAATATTTCAAATCTGTGCGGTAATCCTTTGAAAGATTTCATAGACTCAATAAAAGATTTATCTTTGATGTCTAATAATTTTGAAAAAGCGTAAATAAAGTTCATATTTTCATTATTTATAGAGGAGGTTAAATAATTATTCTTAATTTTTATTTTAATCTTTTTATAATCATTGATATTTGGAATAATTAACTTACCCAAAAAATTTTTATTTTTAAAAATTTTTTTAAATTTTTGATTTAAAAGAGAATAATTTTTTTTCGATTGAAGTTTAAAAATTTTTAATTTCGAATTTAAATAATTTTTCATGTTTCCGTGCCAATCCAAATGATCTGTTGTCAAATTTAACAAAAATGCATAATCTGGCTGAATAAATTTTGAATGAGATAGCTGAAAAGAAGAGGCTTCAATAATAACAAAACTTTTTCCTTTATGTTTAAGATTTAGTATTGGAGTACCTATATTACCACCTAATGAAAACTTTATTTTATTTTTCTTAAGTAGATGTGCTAATAATTTAGAAGTAGTGGATTTTCCATTCGAACCAGTAACAACAATACTTTTTAAGTTTTTGTTAGTAAGATAAAATAAATCTATATCTGTTATTATTTTTTTCTTAAATTTTAAAATTTTTTTATTTTTTAATAAACTTATGCCCGGCGATAAAACAATAAAATCCACCTCTTTTAAAGACTGTTTTAAATCTCTTGTTCTATGTTTATTAAAAATATCTTTAGCTTTGTCATCCCAAACTTTAAATCTAGTTATTTTATTTTTTTTAAAAAATTTTATAACTGAAAGACCAGACAGACCTAATCCATAAACAAGGAACGATAGTTCTTTGAGTTTTCGTTTTGGAAACATCCTTTACCTTAATTTTAAAGTTGCTAACCCTACTAACGCTAAAATAATGGCGATTATCCAAAATCGAATAACGATTGTTGACTCTGCCCATCCCTTTTTTTCAAAATGATGATGTATTGGTGCCATTTTAAAAATTCTTTTACCTGTCATCTTAAATGAAGCTACTTGAACTATTACTGATACAGTTTCTAAAACAAATAAACCTCCAACAATAGCTAAAACGATTTCGTGTTTAACAATTATTGCTATAGCAGCGAGTGATCCTCCTAGGGAAAGTGAGCCAGTATCTCCCATAAAAATTTTTGCTGGTGGAGCATTATACCAAAGAAAACCTAAACATGCTCCCACAACTGATCCACAAAAAATGGATAGCTCTCCTACATCAGGTATATATTGAATTTGAAGATATTCTGAAAAAATCGTGTTACCTACAACATATGTAATTAGAGTAAATGAAAGCGCAACTAACATAACTGGGACTGTCGCTAATCCATCTAAACCGTCTGTTAAATTAACTGCGTTAGAAGCCCCGATAATTACAAACAAACCAAACGGTATAAAAAAGAGACCCATGTGCCATATTAAATTTTTAAAGAAAGGAAAATATAGATTGTATAAAAATTCATGATTTGAATATCTTATCAAAATTAACAACGTTATCGATCCAATAATTATTTGTCCTAAAAACTTATAACTTGATTTAAGACCTCTTGAATTCTTGTGTTTAATTTTTAACATGTCATCTAAAAACCCTAAAGCCCCAAGAGACAAAGAGACAAAAATCAAAGTCCATACATATATATTAGTTAAATCTGCCCACAAAAAAGTGCTAAAAATTATTCCAATTATTATAATCACTCCACCCATGGTAGGAGTGCCAGTTTTTTTTACGATATGATCTATCGGCCCATCTTGCCTAATAGGCCCTGTGATCATCCTACGAGAGAATAATTCTATTAAAGGTCCTCCAATAATAAAAACAACTATCAAAGAAGTTACGACTGACAGACCTGTCCTGAAAGTAAGGTATTTAAATACGTTTAAAAATGAGTATTGATCAATTAAAGAAGTTAATAAATTAAATAACACTTAAGCCCCTCTTATCATTTTTTTACTAAAATTACTCAAACCTGTAGCGTTTGAACCTTTTATCATAAGGTAATCATTATTTGATATCATTTTGCCTAAACTCAAATCTATATCCTCATTATCTTGTAAAATATTTCCTCTTTTATCTTTATTAAGATGTTTATATGTAAAAATTGCTTTTGTTCCTTTAATGAATACTTTGTCTATATCAGAATTGTTAATAACTTTTGACAAATCCTCATGATATTTTTTTGATTTAGGACCCAGTTCAAGCATATCACCTAGTATTAAGTATTTCTTAAAATTTTCTTTTTTAATTGAACTTAATTTATTAATGGCTCTTTTTACTGATAATGGATTTGCATTATAACTTTCATCGATTAATTTAAAATTTTTATTATATCTATAAATAAAATGTTTTTTACCTCGCCCGTCTGGTAACTCAAATTTTTTAAACTTTAATTTTAATTCTGAGATATTGAATTTAAGTTCTTTTAAAACAGCAATTGAAGCTAAGACATTTTGAATATTTAGGTCTTTAATTTCAAAATTTAAAACTTGATTATTCAAATAAACAAAAATTCTTGAAATTTTTCCATTATCTATAATTTTTTTAAACCTAATATCTGATTTTTTATGTGTACCAAAAGTAGATATCTTAAGTTGATATTTTTTTGCCTTTTTAGATAAAAAATTAAAAAAATTATCATCCCTATTTAAAATAATTGTTCCGCCTTGCTGAATATTTTCAATAATTTCAGACTTTGCTTTAGCTATACCATGTATATTTTCAAAATTTTCTAAATGGGCTTCGCCAATATTTGTAATAACACCTATGTCGGGTTTAATTAATTTGGTTAAATTTCTTATCTCTCCAGCTTTGCTCATTCCAACCTCAAAAACTCCAAATTTATCCTCGATACTTAAATTTGAGAGACTTATCGGAACACCTAAATAATTGTTATAGGATCTTGGTGAATAACAAGTTCTAGCATAGTTTTGCAACAAGTCTTTTATTAATTCTTTTAAAGAAGTTTTTCCTGCGCTACCGGTTATTGCAATTATTTTAGCTAAGGAAGAATCTCGCTTAAGTTTAGCGAAACGATTTAAAAATGAAATTGAGTCTTTTACCTTAAAAATTTTTTTATTATTTTTTTTAAATTTTGATGACGTAACGATGCATCCGGCCCCTTTTTTAAGGGCATCAAAAATATATTTATTTCCATCATTTTTTTTTCCTTTTATACCCAAAAATAAATTGTTTTTTTTTATTATTCTTGAGTCAATTGATAAACCTTTAAAATTAACTGGTTTAATTTTCCCTAATATTTTTTTTAATATCAAATTATTTTGAATATAATTTTGTTTTTTTTTAGATATTTTTTTCGTTTTTTTAATTTTTTTTATTATTTTTTTATCTGAAATTTTTAATATTTTATTTTTATAAATTTGTTGCTCTTCGTGACCTTTGCCTGCAATTAGTATTGTCTCATATGGGCTTGAATTTTGAATGGCTTTAGTAATTGCTTTTGATCTATTTCCTATATTATAAGTTTTATTTTTTAAAATAAATTTTGAAAGTTGATTTCTTATTTGTTCTGGATTTTCATTTCGTGGGTTATCGTCAGTAATATAAATTTTTTTGCAATTTTTATTTGCAATTTTAGCCATTGATGCTCTTTTTTTTTTGTCTCTTTCTCCACCACATCCAAACACCAAAGAGATGTTATCTCCATATTTGTGTTTTAAAAATTTAATTGTTTTATATAAAGCATCAGGTGTATGTGCATAATCAATGAAAACTTTGACATCATTTGAAAATTTTTTTATTAGTTCAAGTCTTCCATTTACATCTTTTAATTTTTTTAATGAATTGAAAATATATTTTTCTTTTAATCCGCATAACTTTGCTGCTTTGATTGCCATTAATAAATTTTTTGTTTTAAAATTATTATTTTTTAAATAGATATTTTTGTTTTTTTCATTTGCGGTGCTTATATCAAAGATTTTAAAATTTCTTTTTTTTGCTATTTGTTTAATATTAATAAATGGTTTTATTTCTTTATCAGTAATAATGGTGGAATTTTTACTTAAAATTTCTCGTAATAATATTAATTTTGCACTAAGGTAAGATCTCATAGTTTTGTGATAATCCAAATGATCTTGACTAAAATTTGTAAAAATTCCTGCTTTAAAATTAATATTGTGTAATCTTTGTTGATATAAACCATGGCTTGAAGCTTCAACAATTACATTGTCAATTTTTTTCTTTTTTAAAAAATGTAGATGTTTGTGTAAATTAATAGTATCTGGAGATGTCAGATTAGTTTTTATAGTTTTACCATTGTATTTTATCCCTAGAGTCCCAATAGTTGCAGCAGAAATATTATTAATTCTAAATATTTGGTAAAATAAATCAGCTACAGAAGTTTTTCCGTTAGTTCCTGTAACTGCAATAATATTTTTCGGTTTTAGTTTATAAAATTTCGATGCCACTTCACTTAATAAATTTCTGACATTACGTGTTTTAATTATAGGAATAATTCTATTTTCAATCTTACATTTATTAGAACAAACAATAGCGGAGGCTCCTTTTATTATTGCGTCATTAATATATTTTTCTCCATTTATTTTATTTCCTTTAATGGCAAAAAAAATATAATTTTTTTTAATTTCCTTACTATTTGTTGAGATTCCGGAAACAATTATTTTTGTCTTTTCTCTTGATTTATTATTAATTAGATTTTTTAACAACATGCTGGTGATTAAGCTCTTCGTTATTTATGGCTAAAATTGGTCCAATTTTTTCTATTATTTTGCCTGAAACATAAACAGAATTCCATCCGGAAGTGTTAAAAGGTGCCTTTGTTTTGACGCCTCTATAATTATAAATCAAATCATTATTAATTTCCGGATTTTCAAGCATTACAAATAGAGTGTATTTAGGTTTATTTGTTGGAAAGATAGAAATAAAAGTATTTATTCTATTTTTCTTATCTCCATAACTTTCGGCTGTTCCAGTTTTTCCTCCTACATTATACCCCTTTATATCAGCTAAACTAGCTGTTCCTTCTTTACTACTTACAACTTTTCTCAAAATACTTCTAACTTGAGCGCTTGTTTGATTAGAAATTATATTACTTTTTTTTTTTTATTTTTCTATTGTCTACTAGACTAGGATTAATTAGCCTTCCACCATTAATCATAGAAGCGTAGAGAGCTGTGGCTTGAATAGGTGTGGTTGTAATTCCGTGACCAAACGATATTGTTTCTAGTTTGCATTTATTCCATTTTAGTTTGTGTGGAGTTCCAACTTCTTCTAGCTCTATTGCCGGACTTTTAATCAGTTTTGTTTTGTCTATAAAATTCTTAAATTTATCTTCTCCGATTTTTTTAGCTAAAATTACCGATCCTACATTAGAAGATCTAACTAGAATTTCTTCTACAGATAAATTTTTTGGGTGTTCTTTCATGTCAGTTATATCATAAATCGAACACTTGATTTTTCTTGGTATATTTTTAATAATTGTATTAACATTTACTAGATTATGATCGATTGCTAATGCGACTGTAAATGTTTTAAAAATTGATCCAAGTTCATAAACACCTTTAGTTATTTTGTTAATATACTTTTTATCTTTAATAGTTGATCTCAGGTTAATATTAAAATTTGGAAGGGAAATCAGGGAAATTACATCCCCATTATTTACATCCATTAATAAAGCCGCAGCACCTGATGCTTTAAAAGTTTTCATGGCATAAGTAAGTTCTTTGTTTATTATATATTGAATATTGCTGTCCAAAGTTAATCTAAAAGGTTTATCTAAAAAATTTTTCTTTTTTAATTCTTTATCAAAATATTTTTCAACACCAGAAACTCCGTAGTTGTCATAATCAACTTGACCGATTATATGGCTAAACAAATTTCCATGCGTATACATTCTTGCTTGGAATGGTTCAAATTTTATAGCTTTTTCTCCAAGTGCCCAGAATTTATCTTTTTCAACTTGATTAATTCTTTTTTTTAAACGAAAATATTTACTTCCATTTAATTTTTCTTCGATTTTATTAATTGATAGATCGGGAAAGTTTATTCTTAATTTTATTAAAAAACTTTTTTTATCTTTAATTTTTTTTGGATCTATAGCGACATGAAAAGTATTTATATTTCTAGAGAGAATTACACCATTTCTATCCACTATATCTCTTCGTAAAAGAGAAAAATTTTTATTTTTTTCTGATAAATTAAATATATCTTTTTTATTTAAAGATGTATGTATGATTTTTATTGAAAAAATTAAAATCAATGAAAAAAAAAAGAAAAATAGTAAATAAATTCTATCTTCAAAATTATTCAATTTTTTTAAATTTTTATTTTTTTTATTATTTTTTAAATAATCTTCAAAATAGAAACTTGTTTGATTTGTATTTTTAATTTTTTTTTGTCTTCTGTTCATTTAAATTATTTAAGTTAGATGTTTTTTTTTCGATAATAGTAAAATCTGAAATATTAAAAAATATTTTTGAGTATGCAATTGGTTGATAATTGTCAAATCCGATTAAATTTAATCTTTTCTCAACTTCCTGTGGAGATGATAAATAGTAAAAATCTAGCTGAGCTTCATTTATATTTTTTTCTCTGGATAAAATTTTATTATTCAAACTTAGAATTTCTTTTTCTAAAATTCTTGTCTTATTTTTAATAGTTGAAGTGACGATTAAAAAAAAGATGAATATTAGTATCGAAGATATAAATTTTGATTTAAACATTTATTTCCTCAAGATCCAAATACCTTTTGAATTTTTTAATCAGATCATTTGGGTATTCAAAATTATTTTTACTTCTTGTCGCGAACCTTAATTTTGCAGATCTAGAGCGACTATTATTATCTATTTCTTTTTTTGTTGGTCTTAACACTTTATTTTTGTATTCATCAAATAATACTGAAGTATCATTTTTATTATCTGGAAAATATCTAGATGGTTTTGCTTTATTCTTTGAAAATTTAGTAAATAAATATTTTACAATTTTATCTTCAATTGAATGAAAACTTATAACTAAAATTTTTCCTCCTGGTTTCAAAACTTTAGTAGCGCTAATAATTCCATTTATAAGTTCTGTAATTTCTTTATTAACAAAAATTCTCAAAGCTTGAAAGGTTTTAGTACAAGGATTTATTTTGCTAAAGAAATTTTTTTTTTTACTTTTTTCTATTATTTGAACAAGGGTACTTGTGCTGGTAATTCTTTTCTGATTTCTATATCTTACAATATTTTTTGCTATTTTTGACGCCTCCATTTCTTCGCCAAAAATTTTAATAATTGATCTTAAATCTCCTTCACCTAAATTATTTACTGCTTCTAATGCTGAAATATCATTTAGGCCCATAGCCATATCTAAATCTTTTTTTGATTTAAAAGAAAATCCTCTATCAAGATCATTCAGTTGAATTGATGACAGTCCCAAATCAAATATCACTACGTCTACATTGTCAGTTAAAACTGAAGCTAATTGACTAAATTTAATTTGATTAAATTTAAATCGATTAGGATATTCTTTTTTAAGTTTTTTTGATAAAATTAGTGTTTTTTTATCCCTATCAAAAGCTTGAACATTGGTTTTTGGAAACTTTAAAATCTCTTTCGAGTAACCTCCTCCCCCAAAAGTACAATCGACAAATTTTCCTCCTTTGGAAGGAGAGGAAATGTTTATTATTTCATTTAACATCACTGGAAAATGGGAATACTCCAGTGATGTAGTTTGATTGTTCATTAAACCAAAATAAAAACATTAAAATTTTTGTTTTCTTAAAAACGCAGGTATCTCAAAATCTTCTTCTTCGTCTATAATTTGATCGAATAATTGTTCTGAATCTCTGTGCTCAGAATCATTTGTTTCAACAATTTCTTCTGATTGATAACTTTGATCATCAGAAAATAATTTTGGAGTATACTCTTCCTCATTTTCGTTAAGTGAAATGGAACTACTTTCTTCATCCTTAAAATTACTGTTTTCAATATATGAAGCACTCTCGATTGAAACACCTGAAGGTATGTTGTTTAAGTTATTCTTTGACTCATTAGACTCTCTAATAAAATTTTCATTTTCAGAATTATTTTCGAAATTATTATAAAAGTTTTTTTCTTCCTCTTCTAATTGAAAACTTTCATCAAGTTTTAAGGCTGTTGCACCATCGATAGAGCTAATTGTGTTATTTTCTACTCTAGGATTATGAGAAAATAAATTTTCAGAATAACCTGTGTTTCTATTTTGAATACGCGTAACCATATTAAGAACAGTGTTGTTTTCTGCTTTATGTCCGTCTAAAGCTGTAGCAACTATAGAAACTCTTATCTTTCCTGTCATACTTTCATCTTTAATGGCTCCAAATATTAATTCAGCTTCTGGGTCTACCTCGGCCCTAATTTTGTTTACTGACTGGTCTACTTCAAATAAAGTAAGGTCATTTCCTCCAGTGATGTTGATCAATAAACCCCTTGCGCCTTGAAGAGAATACTCGTCAATCAAAGGATTATTCAAAGCCATCTTAGTTGCTGTCATCGCTCTATTTTCTCCTTCAGCCTCTCCTGTTCCCATCATGGCTTTGCCCATGGAACTCATTACAGTTTCAACGTCAGCAAAATCTAAATTAATCATACCTGGTCTAACCATTAGATCAGTCACGCTTTGAACTCCGTGCTTTAAAACTTTATTTGATAAATTAAATGACTCTTCAAAAGTAGTCGTCTCACTAGCAATTTTAAAAAGGTTCTGATTAGGCACAACAATTACAGTATCCAAATGTTTTTTAAATTCTTCTAGCCCTTCAACTGCTCTCCTCATTCTTTTTGGGCCTTCATAAGAAAAAGGTAAGGTTGTTACGCCTACAGTCAAAATGTTTAATTCTCTTGCAGCTTTTGCAATCACATGGGATGCTCCAGTCCCAGTTCCGCCGCCCATTCCTGATGTTATAAAAACCATGTTTGCACCTTGCATGTAATTTAAAATTTCATTCAATGACTCATCGGCAGCAGCCTGACCAATATCGTGTTTGGCGCCTGCTCCCAAACCTTTTGTTAAATTCATTCCAATCTGTATTTTTGCATCGGCTTTACTCATTTTTAAATCTTGCGCATCAGTATTTACAGCAACAAACTCCACACCTTCCATTCCGGACTCTATCATAGCATTAATGGCATTTCCGCCAGCACCACCAATACCTAAAACTAAAATTCTAGGTTTTAGTTCTTTTAATTCTCCACCACCTATATTTATACTCATGACAGCTCCTCCTTTTGTTTGTTGTTCCATTTTAAATTAGATCTATTTTGATAAGCTTTTTTTCTTGCAACAATTTTAAATTTTTCAAAATTTCTTGGCTCCCAAATTTGGAAAGTTTTTCCAAGACCAACAAATAAAATATTATTTTTTATTTTTGCATGATTAAGTAATTTGTCTGATAAAGAAACTCTACCTTCTGTATCAAATTGTAAATTTTCACTTTCTGATAATATAGAAGTTGCAAAAAAATCTCTTTTTTCTTCGAAAGGATTAAGAGAATCTATTGTGTTAGAAAGTTTTTCAATTCTGTCTTGAGAACAAGCCTCTAATGCTGAGTGGTTAAATGATGGGTAACTTATAAAACCGTTATATCCCATTGAGTTTAGATGAGATCTAAAAGTTGCTGGCACTGAAACACGTCCTTTCTTGTCTATTTTGTTTTCGTAACTTGATAAAAACATTTTTTATTAAAAACCTTTTAGTGTTAATATTTTCCAATATACTCTCCATAATGGGATTATTTGGGATAGTATGGGTTTTTAATAATTAGTCAATATGTTAATATCTTACAAAAGTACAAAAGTAGAACATTGTTAAAGCAGAATATTATTTAATAGATTTGCCAGATAATCTATAAGCCGGGTTCTGTCATTAAAGATGTCATTTCTCTAGACTTAAATTTGCATTTAAGCTCAAGCGGTTAACCCAGAAGACTAACTAAAGACTGTTTTTAGTGTTTACACACAATGTCTTCTCTATTTAACCTTGCTCCCAGTGGGGTTTGCCATGCGTTTTTTGTTACCAAAAAACCGGTGAGCTCTTACCTCGCCGTTTCACCCTTGCCTTGATAAGGCGGTTTATTTTCTGTGGCACTATCCCTGAAGTCACCTTCGCCAGCTGTTAACTGGCACTGTGTCTTTACGGAGCCCGGACTTTCCTCTGTTGCGTTTTAAATTTTGCGACAGCGACAATCCAACTATCTGGCAAATTCTTTTTATTTAATTAACCGCTATTAATCAAGTAGTTTTATATTATTGAGCTAAAAAAAGACTGATTTTAAAGGTTTTTTGGTCGATTTTTCCATTTACGTTTTTAGGTAAATAATGGCTCTGAAAAGATTTAATAACTTTCCTGTCTTTCTTACTTCTTTTTTGAATTTTAAAATATCTATACCCTATTTGTTGCAAGTTTTTAAAAAAAAAGTTTTCTATCCTTTTTCTATTAAATTTAATTTTGATATTTTTTATTTTATACCACTGTCCAATATTATACGTGCTCAATTTTTTCCAAGGAAATTTTTCTCCTGGATCCAATTTTCTTAAAGGAGCTATATCTGAATGGCCTAAAAAATTTTCTTTTTTGATTGAGTATTTCTTTTTTAAATATATGCATAACTTTATTAAATTTTTTATCTGTTTTTTGCTAAAGTTTTGGTACCCAAACTCATGACCTTTGTTGACTAGTTCAATCCCAATTGAGTGTTTGTTTAGATTGATAAATTTTTTCCACATAGATTTTCCAGCATGCCAAGCTATGAATTTATCCTTAACCATTTGCGTGACTTGCCCTTTTCTATTGATTAAATAGTGGCAACTCACTTTAGTTTTTGGGCTTTTAAGCCTTTTTATTGATTCAATTTCAGATTGCATTCCAGTATAATGAATAATAACAAATCTAATGTCATTTCTTGCCCTTGAGTTTCTAGAGCGATTTGGGGAAAAATTATATATTATTTTCATTAATGAGATATCAAACCTGGTCTTCGCATATTTTGGCCAATTTTAAGCTAAATTTTATATAGAATATAGGTTAAAATTATATATATAGCCATTATGTATCTTATAAAAAAAATTAAAATTTTTATCGCGGTTTTATCAGTTTCATTGCTTGCAACTACTACTGTAAAATCTACGGAAGAATGTTTTGAAAAGACAAGCAGAGTAATATTTAATTTTAATATGGCCTTAGATGATATTGTCCTAGAACCATTATCAAAAGGATATAATAAATTACCTACACCCGTAAAAAAAGGTGCAAGTAATTTTACTTCAAATATTGGGACTTTGTTATCGATACCAAATAATATTTTTCAAGGAGATGTAAAACAACTCGGTCATTCTGTAGGAAGCTTTGCGATAAATACTACAGTTGGAATACTGGGATTTTTGAACCCAGCAGAAAAAATTGGCCTTAAACCTCATAAAGAAGATGTTGGTCAAACTTTAGGTTCTTACGGAATAGGTCCAGGGTGCTACTTTGTTCTTCCAATTTTTGGCCCCACAACAGCTAGGGACTCGATTGGAATGTTGGCTGACACATTTGTTGATCCATTTGCGCATATAACTATAAGAGAAAGAGAACTTTTTGGCGCTTCTGGAAATAACTTAGATTATTACTCAGTTAAAGCAACTTCAGCTGTTGATTTCAGAGCAGATAACGATAAAAACTTTGAAAATTTAGAAAAAAATTCAATAGACTTATATTCATCGCTTAAAAGCATTTATTTACAAGATAGAGAAAATAAAATTAGAAACTCTACTACAGATGAAGACGAATGGGGAAATTTAAATAACTAATATAAAGATGAAGAAAATAGTTGTTTTTTTAATTTCTCTATTTTTTATTTTTCAAAATCCTTTACAGGCATATAGTTCAAATCCAAAAGATTTTGTCAATGAACTATTAAATGATGCAATAAATAAATTAGCTGATAAGAATTTAAGCAAAAATCAAAAGGTAAATTTTATAGAAAAATTAGCCTTAGAACATGTTGATATTAATGCGTTAGGTCTTTATACGCTTGGGGAGTTAAGAAAATCTTCAAAAGAAGATGAAATTGCAAATTATGAAGAGTCTTTCAAAAAATATTTTTTAAAAAGTCTTACATCAAGATTAACAGACTATTCGTCAAGTAAATTTGAGGTAATAGGAGAAGATAAAAAGAGCTCCAACTACACAATAGTAAATTCAAAAATCACTCCAAACGACGGTGGGCCTGAAATAAAAATAGACTGGAGAATTTATACAAAAAATCCTGAAAAACCGTTAATAAGAGATTTAATTGTTGAGGGTTTAAGTTTGGCTAGAACACAAAAAGAAGAATTTGCTTCAATCTTAAACTCTAACAATAATGATATTAAAATACTAATTACCAAGTTAGATGAGTTTGTAAATAAATAGATGGTGGGCCCGCCAGGACTCGAACCTGGGACCAATACATTATGAGTGTACTGCTCTAACCAACTGAGCTACAGGCCCAAAACTTAACTCTTATATCACAATAAACTATTTTTCTAAGAAACTTTTTAACTGTTTAGATCTACTTGGATGTTTTAATTTTCTCAAAGCTTTTGCTTCGATTTGCCTTATTCTCTCTCTAGTGACTGAAAATTGTAAACCCACCTCTTCTAAAGTGTGATCGGTATTCATTCCTATACCAAACCGCATTCTTAAAACTCTCTCTTCTCTGGGAGTTAAGGACGCTAAAATTTTAGTTGTTGACTCACTCAGATTTGATTGAATTGCAGTATCAAGTGGTTGTAAAGCATTTTTATCTTCAATAAAATCACCTAAGCTACTGTCTTCCTCGTCACCGACAGGAGTCTCTAATGACACAGGTTCTTTAGCAATCTTTAAAACTTTTCTTACTTTCTCTAAAGGCATTGCTAGTTTTTTCGCAAGCTCTTCAGGTGTTGGCTCTCTTCCGAACTCACTCATAATTTGACGCTGAGTTCTTACTATTTTATTAATCGTTTCTATCATATGCACTGGAATTCTTATTGTTCGAGCTTGATCTGCTATTGATCTAGTTATTGCTTGTCTTATCCACCAAGTCGCATAAGTTGAAAATTTATAACCTCTTCTATATTCAAACTTATCAACTGCTTTCATTAAACCAATATTTCCCTCTTGAATTAAATCCAAGAATTGAAGACCTCTGTTTGTATATTTTTTTGCAATTGAAATAACCAGTCTTAGGTTAGCTTCTACCATTTCTTTTTTGGCTATTCTTGACTCTCTTTCCCCTTTTTGAATTCTGCTAACTAACTTTTTAAACTCACCAACTGAAAGACCGATTTTTTTACTAAATTCTACTAATCTATCTCTTATTTCAGTGAAATCTTTTTTGTATTTTTTGAAAAAATTTTTCCAGGTTACATTTTCTTTCAAAAATGACTCAAATTTTGGGTTTATTTCATTTCCCACGTAATACTTTAAAAATTCTTCACGAGATATTTTATTATCCATTGCTAATCTAAGAAGAACTCCTTCTAATGAAACTATTTTTTTATTTTCTTTATAATGAGATTGAACTAATTCTTCAACAACGTGGGGAGCCAATTGTAAATTCTTAAAATTATCAACTAATATTTCTTGAATTTTTTTAAAGTTTTTGTTTTTGGATACAGATAATTCTTTAGAATCTAATAGACACTCAAGTTTTTCAACTTGATATTTCTGTAATTTAAAATAATTTTTATTTAATGAGTCTAAAATATTTATTATTTTAGGTTTTATTTCCTCCTCCATCTTAGCAAGTGAGACATTAAACTCATCGTCATCAGTACCTGTATTTTCATCTTTTTTTTCTGAGTCATCATTTTTTTCTTTTTTTGATTTTGTTTTTTTGTTTACTTTTAATTCATCATCTTCGTCTAGTGCTTCAAAATCTTCATAAGTTGAATCAATATCAATTATATCACGGACTAACATTTGTTGGTTTTCTATTTGCTCTTTCCATTCAAATATTTTCTTTCCAACTATAGGGCTTTGGGTAAGAGCATTAATCATCACATCTTTTCCGGCTTCAATCCTTTTTGCTATAGCGATTTCACCTTCTCTGGAAAGAAGTTCGACTCCGCCCATCTCTCTAAGATACATTCTAATTGGATCATCACTTTTTTCAGAAGTTTTTTCCTCCGCCTTTGCAATGGCTTCTTTCTTTTTATTAGATTGATATTGAGATTTTTTTTCTACAAGTGTGACTTTTTCATCTACTAGTACAATAAAAGCGCGTTCAATATTTTCATTAGTGCTATTTCTTTTTCCTAATGATTTACCTAGTTCTTCATAAGTTATGAAGCCTCTATGCTTTCCTTTATCGAGCAGTCTTTCAAAAGATTTTGTAATGAGTTTTTCAACCATAATTGAGTGTGAAATATATATAATGACTAAGTCTAAAAAATCTATACCTTTTTAGTCCCTATTTAGCTGACTTTTAAGCTTAATAAGTTCCAAATAGGAGCTTTCATCCAAGTTGTTAATTAATTTTTGCTCTAAGGATTCTATTTTTCTAAGATTGTATTGTTCTTTATGATCCTGGATTAATTCATCTATAAGTACTTCGATATCTAAGTCGGTTTTATTTTTTACAATAATTTGAATATTGGAATTTTCATTAATCTCATTTATTATTTTGTTGTATCCAGTATTTATTTTTGTATTAATGACTTCTTTATCTCTTCCGTCAATTAAAGATGTAATTATTAAGTTTTTTAAACTTTCGTTTTTTTCTGCCAGGAATTCTATTCCGGATAACTCCTCTATCTTTTTTTTGGCTATCTCTAAATAATTTAAAACTATAAACAGGATTGAAAATTCAATAATCTGTATTTTGGATAAATCTTTTCTTTTTTGGTGCAATATTTTTGTTTCTTTAAGAATTTGATATTCTTTTTTCTTTTTAAATGGAGAATACCTATAATTTTTTCTTGATGATTGAATTGGGGTTAGTTTTTTTATTTTTTCTAAAAAATCTTCTAATACATATTTTTTTAATGTTTCGTCCTGAATCGAATATGTTAAATTTTTAATTTCTTTTTCAAATTTAGAGATTTCATAAGGATTATTTTGATTTATTTTACCAAGATGGTAATTCCAAATAAAAGATTGAATTATTTCTTTTTCTTTTAATAAATTTAACAATCCTTCTTTACCGTTATGTTTAATATAATCGTCTGGATCAGACCCATCAGGCATTATTGAAAAATAAATTTTATTTTTTTCATTTATCAATGGAAATAACTTTTCAGCTATCCTTAAGGCAGCTTTTTGTCCACTATCGTCACCATCTAAACAAATAATAGGATTTGAAAAAAATTTCCAAATTAAGCTAATTTGTCTTTCTGTAAGAGCGGTTCCTGAGTTTGCAATCACATTTTTGATTCCGGACGCATAAACACTTACAACATCCATATATCCTTCTACGATTAAGACTTCATCAGTCTCAGATCTTGAGTCTTTTGCTTTATCTAAATTAAAAATCACATTTCCCTTCGTATAAAATTCTGTTTCTGGTGAATTAATATATTTAGCTAATTTACCTTCTCTAATAATTCTTCCACCAAAGGCAATGGTTTCACCGGTAATATTATTTACAGGAAATATTACTCTTGAATTAAATCTATCTGTATATTTTCCAGATTTATCATTTTTATAATATAGGCCGGTTAAGTTTATTTCTTCCTCAGAATATTTTTTCAATAACTCAGCATAAAAATTATTTTTCCAAGGCACGTAACCTAATTGAAAATCTTCAATAGTATTTTTATTTAAGCCTCTGTTAAAAAGATATCCTGCTGCCTCTTTATTATCAGAGTCAAATAATTGCCGATGAAAATAATTAGAATATTCTTTTAAAATATTTTTATAAGTTTGAAATCTTAAGTCTTTCTTCTGATCAAAATTAGAAAATCTATAAGGTTGCATTCCTGCTTCAGCTGCTAAATTTCTTACAGCTTCACCAAAACCAATAGATTTAGTTTTCATTAAAAAATCAAAAATATTTCCATGTTCTCCGCTGCTGAAACAGTGATAAAATTCTTTTTCATCGTTGACAGTAAAAGAGGGGCTTTTTTCATTCTTAAAGGGTGAAAGTCCAATAAACTCTTTTCCCCTTTTTTTTAATTGAACTGTTTTACCGACGACTTGGGACACTTTTAATCTTAATTTTATTTCATTAAGATATTCTTTAGGGTATTTCATTTAATTCAAAAATTCTTTTATAATTAAACTAACTTTTGAAAAATCAAGGGTGTCTGCATGTTTTGATTTTAATATTCCCATTATTTTTCCCATATCTTTCATGGAAGATGCTCCGGAAGATTTTATGGCATCCTCGCATATCTTTTTTGTTTCCTCTTCACTTAATTGTTTTGGAAGAAAAAGACTTATCACTTGGATTTCTTTGGTTTCATTTTCTAAAAGCTCGTTACGCCCTGCCTTTTTATAGACCTCACATGATTCGTTTCTTTGTTTAATCATTTTTTTTAAAATACCGTTTATATCGTTATCTGAAATTTCTTTTTGGTCTTTAGTTCGACCTGCTATCTCAGCATCTTTTATAGCTGATAATACTAGTCTTAGAGTAGGATAAGTGTTTTTATCCTTAACCTTAAGTGCTTCATTTAATTTTTCTTCTATTTTCTTTTTTAGAGACATAATTTAAAAATTATTTTAATCACAATTCTTATCTAAAATAAAAAGAACTTTCTTGACGATTTTATTACTATTTCATATGTTGCGCAAAATCATGTTTATAAGTTTTTTACTTTAACTCATGAGTTGTATTTGAAACCT
>Ga0233444_10000802_pt1 | contig 38553 bp, 39 predicted proteins | sample SI_124_October20_6_FD_182792 | JGI IMG/M metagenome (GOLD analysis project Ga0233444, IMG submission 182792) | Seawater microbial communities from Saanich Inlet, British Columbia, Canada - SI_124_October2016_10_MG | ecosystem: Environmental > Aquatic > Marine > Inlet | place: Canada: British... | reverse complement strand
ATTACAAAAATTTGGAGTGCAAATAATTTTTTACAATTAAATAAATGTAAATATGATAAAAAAATAAACATAAATTCTATTAAATTATCAATTAATCATTGGATTTATAACGAATTTGTATTAACTCAAAACCTAGTAACTAAAAATTTAGAAATTTTCAGGTTTGATGAAGCAGCAAAACATATTTATCAATTTGTATGGCACTATTATTGTGACTGGTATTTAGAATTTTTAAAGCCAATTTTCAACTCTAAAAATAGAGCAGAATTAAACGAAGCTAAATTGTTTTCCTCTTTTATGATGTCAAATATTCTTAAGTTGTTGCATCCATTTATTCCTTTCTTTACCGAAACACTTTGGAGTAAAAACAATTACAAAAAATTTACTAAAACAAATATGGTATTATCAAAGTGGCCTGAATATAAAACGATGGGTAAGTTTAAAAAAAACTGCACTGATATCAATAATTTAATCGAATTTATATCAAGTATAAGATCATCAAAATCGGAATTAAAAATTACTCCTAAACTATATTGCGATATTCACTTTTTAGAAAAATCATCTAAATTAAATAAGATTATTCAAAATAACCTAATTTTATCTAAACAAGTGGGCAGAATAGGAAATATTTTAAAATCAAAAAAAATCAATAATAATACAATTGAAATCTTATCTCAAAATGAAAAAATTTCTTTAAATTTTAATGAAAATATTGATTTAGCATCTCAAAAAATAAGAATTTTTCAAAAAATTGAGAAATTAAACAATCAAATAAATGCTTTAAAAAACAAATTAAAAAATAAAGCTTATGTTAAAAATGCTCCAAAAGAAATAGTTCAAAATGACAAAAAATTACTTAAAGAATTAACTATTGAAGATAGTAAATTAAGAAGTATTGTATCTAGTATTAATTAAAAATGTCTAAATTTAATAAAAAAAAATTACCAAGCCGTCACACTTCTTTGGGCCCAGATAGAGCTCCTCATAGATCATTTTATTATGCAATGGGAGAAACAGAACAAGATGTAGCGAAACCATTTGTTGGTGTCGTTTCAACTTGGAATGAAGCTGCGCCTTGTAACACAGCTTTGATGAGGCAAGCTCAGTCAGTCAAAAAAGGAGTGAAAGAGAATGGGGGTACACCGAGAGAATTTTGCACAATTACTGTTACTGATGGTATAGCAATGGGACATGAGGGAATGAAATCATCTTTAATTTCAAGAGAGATAATTGCTGACTCTGCAGAACTTACCGTGAGGGGACATTGTTATGATGCTTTAGTTGGAATTGCAGGCTGCGATAAATCTTTACCTGGTTTGATGATGTCCATGTTAAGGCTAAATGTTCCAAGCGTTTTTATTTATGGTGGTTCTATTTTACCAGGAAAATTTAAAGGAAAAGATGTTACAGTAGTTGATGTGTTTGAAGCAGTGGGTAAACATTCATCAGGTACCATGTCATCAGATGAGTTAAGAGAACTAGAGTTAGTTGCTTGCCCAAGTGCAGGAGCCTGTGGCGGACAATTCACTGCTAATACTATGGCTTGTGTTTCAGAAGCAATAGGTCTTGCTTTACCATATTCAGCAGGAACACCAGCACCCTATGAGGAAAGAGACAAGTATGCATTTGATAGCGGACAAACAGTAATGAATTTATTAGAAAAAAATATTAAGCCTCGAAATATTGTAACAAAAAAAGCTTTAGAAAACGCTGCTACAATTGTTGCAGCCACAGGAGGATCAACAAATGCAGCTTTACATCTTCCAGCTTTAGCAAATGAGGTAGGGATAAAATTCGATCTTATGGATGTTACAAAAATATTCAAAAGAACACCTTATCTCGCAGATTTAAAGCCCGGTGGAAAATATGTAGCTAAAGATATGTGGGAAGCTGGTGGTGTTCCTATGTTATTAAAAACTTTATATGACGGAGGATATATTCATGGCGAGTGTATGACAGTTACAGGAAAAACAATGAAAGAAAATTTGGCTAATATTAAGTTTAATACTAACCAAAAAGTTTTAAGAGAATATAAAAATCCACTTTCCCCAGATGGCGGAGTTGTTGGACTAAAAGGCAATTTAGCTCCAGAGGGAGCAATTGTAAAAATTGCTGGATTAAAAAAATTACAATTTACAGGTAAAGCTAGATGTTTTGACAATGAAGAGGACGCAATGAAAGCAGTACAAACAAAAAAATACAAAGACGGTGATGTAATAATAATTAGATACGAAGGTCCAAAAGGTGGACCAGGAATGAGAGAAATGCTTTCAACAACTGGAGCTATTTACGGACAAGGCAAGGGTGAAAAAGTTGCACTTATAACCGATGGAAGGTTTTCAGGAGCTACCAGAGGTTTTTGTGTTGGTCACGTTGGTCCAGAAGCTGCAATGGGAGGCCCAATTGCACTTCTTAAAAATGGAGATGTAATAGATATAGACGCAAAAAAAGGAACAATGAATGTTAGGCTTACTAGCGCACAATTAAAAGCTAGAAGAAAAAAGTGGAAAGAAAAAAAATCAAGTTTTGGATCGGGAACAATTTGGAAATACGCTCAAACAGTTGGTCCAGCTTACTTAGGTGCACCAACGCATCCAGGTAAAAAAAAAGAAGTTAAAGAATATTCTAAAATTTAATGAAAATAAGACCTGTTATTCTTTGTGGTGGTTCAGGAACTAGGCTGTGGCCCAATCAAAAAAATTATCAAGCAAAACAATTTATTAATTTTGGCAATTGGACATTATTAGGAAAAACATTAGAAAGAATTAAAAAAAAAATATTTGACGCACCTATAATTAGTACAAATTATAAATATTTAAAAGAAATTAAAAAACACCTTAGAAAGCATAAAATTAAAAAATATAAAATTGTTTTAGAGCCAGCAAAGATGAACACTGGACCAGCTATTCTTGCTTCTTCTTTAATTAAAGATATTCCATACTCACAACCATTATTATTCCTCTCAGCTGATCACTTAATGGAAAGACAAAATATTTTTTATAAAGAAATAAAAAGGTATCAAAAATATTTATCAGATAAAAATATTTTTATTTTTGGAATTAAACCAACTATGCCATCGAGTGAATTTGGATATTTTTTAACTAAAAAGAAAAAAAAAATTGATCAAGTAATTAAATTTATTGAAAAGCCTAGTAAATCGATAGCAAAAAGTCTTATTGCGAAAAAAGGATACTGGAATTCTGGAATGTTTTTTATAAGAAAAAATTCAATTATAAATAATTTCAAAAAACATCAATTAACAACATATAAATATTGTCAAAAAGCTGTATTAAAATCTAAACACATAAAAAATATTTATTATTTAGATAAAAATGAATTTATTAAAAGTACACCTAAGTCCTTTGATCATGCTGTTTTAGAAAAAACAAAAGAAATAAATGCAATAAAATTAAATATACCTTGGTCAGATCTAGGTAGCTGGCAAGAAATCTGCAAGATGTTCGATAAAAATAAAAAAAATCTAATAAAAAAAAAGAATATCTTTTATCGTCCTTGGGGAAGATACATTAATTTATTTAGTGGAAAAAACTTTTTAATTAAGGAATTATATGTAAAGCCCAACGGAATTTTAAGCTTGCAAAAACATTTTCATAGGTCAGAACACTGGTTAATAACTCAAGGCTTACCAAAGATAACTTTAAATAAAAAAAAATTTACGAAAAAAATAAATGAGTCTGTTTTCGTTCAAAAAGGCACGATTCATAGAATAGAAAATCCAAACAAAAAACCAGTCAAGATTATAGAAGCTCAATTAGGATCAATTTTAAAAGAAACTGATATAGTAAGATATCAAGATATATACGGAAGAGTTAAATAATTATCAATTCTATCGGCGTATGATCAGATGGTTTTGTTTTTGATCTTGGAGTTTTATTTATATTAATTGATGAAACATTTTTAATTAAATTATTTGATAAAAGAAAATGATCAATTCTCATTCCGTAATTTTTCTGCCAAGAACCAGCAAAATAATCCCAAAAAGTATATTCTTGTTTTTTTTTATTAATTAAGCGGTAAATATCTTTAAAACCTAAATTAATTAATTCTCTATATTTTTTTCTTATTTCAAGTCTACCTAAGGCATCATTTTCATATCTCTTAAAATCATAAACATCTATTTCTTCAGGAATAATATTGAAGTCACCTGCAATTAATAAATTTGAATTCTGAGTTAATTTTTTTTTAATATTATTAATAAATTTTTTTAACCAATTTTTTTTGTATTCATATTTATCAGTATCCACAGGATTACCGTTCGGCACATAAATATTTATAAGATCAATTTTTTTATTTCCTAAAGTAATTTGGCCTGTAATTATTCGCGATTGTTTCAAATCGTCTTTTATAAAATTAGTATCGATATTATCTATTTTAAGTTTTGAAAGAATAGCGACACCATTGTAACTTTTTTGACCAAAAACGTGTGAATCGTATCCAGCATCTTTAAAAATATCGCTTGGAAAAGTTGCTTCTTGCGTTTTAATCTCCTGTAAAAAAAGAATGTCCGGCTTTGATACTTTTATGTAACTGATTATATTTTCAATTCTAGCCCTTACTGAATTTACATTCCAGGAGATAATTTTCATTAAATTGAAAATGAAAGGCCGCACCCACATGACGCCGTAGCTTTAGGATTGTTAATTACAAAAGATTCTCCAATCATCTCTTTTTTGAAATCAACAATTGATCCTGAAATAATCTCTAAGGAGCTGTTATCTATGACTATATTATTAAAGATTATATCATCTTTATATGTCTTTACATCTAATTCAAAGTTATACTTAAAACCAGAACAGCCGCCTCCTTGGACAGTTATTCTGAAATATTTTTCTTCACCTAATTGAGTAATTTTATTAATCTGATTAAGAGCTTCTTTTGTAAAATCTAATTTTTTTTTCATAAATACAACTTAACTAGTATATAATCTATATAGTTAGCATGCAAAAAAAATCAATTATCAAATTATCTAATTTGGCTGTACCATTTACCTCTAAAGGGAGATTTTATAAAGAAAAAAAAACTACTTTAAGAAATGATTATCAAAGGGATAGAGATAGAATAATTCACTCAACCGCCTTTAGAAGACTTAAGCACAAAACTCAAGTATTTGTTAATACATCAGGCGACCATTTTAGAACTAGAATTACTCACTCACTAGAAGTTTCTCAAATTGCAAGAACACTATCTAAATTTTTCAATTTGAACGAAGATTTATCTGAAACTTTAAGTTTGGCACATGATTTAGGTCATACACCTTTTGGGCATGCCGGTGAGGAAGCTCTCAATAACTGTATGAAAAATTATGGAGGTTTCGACCATAACATTCAGACATTGAGAATTGTCACTAAATTAGAAAATAGATATTATAATTTTAATGGCTTAAATCTTACTTATGAAACACTTGACGGTCTAGTAAAACACAATGGACCAGTAAATGATTTAAGTAAATTTGATAAAATTCTTGGTAAGAATTTTTTTAAAAATAAAATAAAATTTTTAAATAACACCTCTCTTGAAGCGCAAATAGCTTCAATCTCTGATGACATTGCCTATAATAGTCATGATTTAGAAGATGGCTTAAAATCAAATTTATTTCAATTAAATGACTTAAAAAATATCCCAGTTTTGAATAAAATAATATTTAAACATAAAAAAAAACATAAAAAATACTCAATTGACTTAATTATAAGACAAATCATACGAGACATTATAAATATAATGGTTAGCGATGTTATCAAAACTACCAAAAATAATTTAAAGAAAAATAATATAAAAAATTTAAAAGATGTATATAAATTTAATGAAGAATTAGTTTGCTTTTCAAATAATATGAAAATTTTTGATTTAAAAATTAAAAATTTTTTAAAAAAGAAAATGTACTTTCATAAAAACGTTCATATGAAAACTAATTATGGTAGAAAAATTATTAAGAATTTATTTTTATTAATTAAAAAAAATCCAAAGAAATATATCAATATTTTAAAATATAAAAATTCAAGTATAGAAAGGGTTGTTTGTGATTATATTGCTGGTATGACAGATAGATATGCAATAAATTTATATAAAAAAACTAAATGAATATATTTGAATATTATTTATCTAAAATAAGTGAGCTAATTTTGAAACATAAACAGAATCTAAAATTATTATATCTTGATAATTTGAATAGTGTTAGTTTAGAAATTCCACCAGAACAATTTAATTTTGATTTATCTTGTAATATTTGTTTAGTCCTTGGAAAATCTAATAAATTAAATCCTAAAGAACTTGCCAATCAATTAAAAATTTTATTTGAAAATGAAATTAAAGATTTTCAAATAGTTGAGTTAGCTGGTCCAGGTTTTTTAAATATTAAATTATCTAAAACAGCTATGATTAAAAATATAAATTTTATTTTAGAAAGTGGCAACTTATATGGGTCGAATAAATCAAACAAATCATACAATATTGAGTTTGTTTCAGCTAATCCAACTGGCCCAATGCATGTAGGACATTGTAGAGGAGCTATTTTTGGAGATGTATTAGCAAATCTTCTTAAATTTAACGGTAATAAAGTTACTAAAGAATATTACATTAATGATTACGGAAATCAAATTAAGAACTTTGTCGAGTCTGTTTTTTTAAGAATTAAAGAAATAAAATTTTCAGAAAAATTTCCTACAAATGAAAATCTTTATCCAGGTCTTTATATAAAAGATATTGCTCAAAAAATAATTGATGAAAGCGTTAATATAGATTTTAATAATTTTAAAGAAAATTTTGAATTTCTTAAAGAAAAATCTCTCAAAGAATCTATGGAATTAATTAAAAATGATTTAAGTCTACTAGGTATTACTCATGACAATTTCTTTTCAGAAACTGAACTTATTAAAAATAATCTAGTGGATAAAGCTGTAAAAAAACTTACGAAAAAAAAATTTGTAGAAGAAGGTTTTTTAGAACGCCCAAAAGGTGAAACTAATGAAAATTGGAAAAAGAAAAAAAGATTAATATTTAAATCAACTTTATTTGGAGATGATACGGATAGAGCTTTACAAAAAAATGATGGATCTTGGACATACTTTGCTAATGATATTGCCTATCATATGAATAAAGTAGATAGGGATTATAATAATTTAGTAAATATTTTAGGTGCTGATCATACAGGTTACATTAAAAGAATAACAGCAGCAGTATCAGCTCTGTCTGAGAATAAAGTCAAATTAAATTGTAAAGTATGTCAACTAGTAAAACTTTACAAAAATGGACAGCCATTTAAAATGTCAAAACGGGCAGGTGAGTTCATTTCAGCAAAAGATCTTCTCAAAGAAGTAAATAAAGATCTTATAAGATTTATGATGCTCAATCGAAGCAATGATGTTGAACTAGATTTTGATTTCGATAAAGTAAAAGAAAAAACTAAGGACAATCCAGTTTTTTATGTACAATATGCTTTTGCTAGAATTAATTCTTTGCATAGATCTTTAGATATTGATTTGAATAGCAAGATTATATTAAATGAAAAAACATTTAAACTTAATTCGAATGAGGAAAAAATAATTAGAAAAATATTTGAGTGGCCTAAAGTTATCGAGTCAGCCTCAAAAAAATTTGAAATTCATAAAATTCCTTTTTATTTATACGATTTAGCTACTTTATTTCATTCATATTGGAGCAAAGGAAATGAAAATAAAAAATATAAATTTATTGAGGGTGAAAAAATTAAGAGAGTCGAAATCTTAGCTATTTTAAATCTCATAACAATCGTAATTCAAAATGGAATGAAAATTCTTGGCGTTTCACTTCCAAAAAAAATGTAATGTATAAAGGATTAAACTTTTTATTTTTAATAATAATATTAATTTTTTCTTTAAATACATATAAATATTATACATCCAGCAAGAATTTAAAAACTAAAAATTTAACTCGTAAAAATATCGATCAAATAATAAATGAAAAAATTTTAAATATCCCGACCTTAAATAATGATACTAATAACGTAATAGAATTTAACAATTCTATATCTGATAAAATTAATAGCGATAAGCCTAGAAGTTTTTGGAAATTATTGAAATAAAATGAAAAAAAAGGCAATTATAATAAGTATTAAAAGTTTTAAATTATCCAACAAAGAAAAACTATTATTAAAAAAAAAACCTTGGGGTTTGATTTTATTTAAGAGAAATATTAAATCTTTAAAACAAATAATTTTTTTAATAAGAGATATTAGAACGATAACTAAAGATAAATACTTTCCAATAATAATTGATGAAGAGGGTTCAACAGTTTCAAGACTAAGAAATGTTATTAATCACAATATCTCTGCGAATTATTTTGGCAAGCTATTTTCTATAAACAATAAATTAAGTATTAAGCTTTATAGAGTATATTTAAATTCACTTTGTAAAGTTTTGAGAGATATTGGAATAAATATTAATACTATCCCAGTTCTTGATGTATTAAGAAAAAAAACAAGTAAAGTTATAGGAAATAGAAGTTTTTCAAATAAAAAAGAAATTGTAAAAAAGTTCGGGAAAATTACTGTTGATACTTGTCATAAAAATAAAATTATAAGCGTGATTAAGCATATTCCCGGTCATGGTTGTTCAAAATCAGACAGTCATTATAAAATGCCAAAAGTTAATTTAAGTAACAAAGAATTAAGCTTTATAGATAGTTATCCTTTTAAATTGATTAATGCAAAATTAGCTATGACAGCACATGTACTTTATCAAAAGATTGACAAGTATAATGTGGCAACTTTTTCAAAAAAAATTATAAAAGAAACAATTAGAAAAAAAATAGGATTTAAAGGAATTTTGATGTCAGATGACATATCTATGAAAGCTTTAAAATATGATTTGAACACCAATGCCAAAAAAGCACTAGAAGCTGGTTGTAATTTAGTTTTATATTGTTCTGGAAATATTAATGACAACTTTAAATTGATTAAATCAGTTCCTTATATTGATAAGTTTACAATTAAAAAAACATCAGAAATTTATAAAATTTTAAGGTAAAATTAATAATGGAATCAAATAACTTAAATAAAATATCTGTAAGTATACCTAACTATACAGGTCCTTTAGAAGTTCTTTTAGACTTAGCAAAAACACAAAAAGTTGATTTAGCTGATATTTCAATAACTCAATTAGCAGATCAATTTTTATCCTATATAAAAAATCATGAAAATTTAAATTTAGAAACAGCTTCAGAATTTTTATTGATGGCGACTTGGCTTGCTTATTTAAAATCTAAATTACTACTCCCAGAGGATGAACATGATGACTTTAAAGCATTAGAAGTGGCAGAAAAATTAAAATTACAATTAAAAAAATTAGAGCTAATCAGAATATTATCAGATCAAATGTTGCAAAAAAAAAGGCTAGGAGTGCATATTTTTTCAAGAGGTATGAAAGGTGGTATTAGATCAATCAACACTCCCGTGTATGATGTAACGCTTTATGAATTATTAAAAACTTATTCTACTATTCAAACACAAAATAAATTCCTAAATATTACTATTCCAAAATTACCCGTTTTTAGTGCAGAGGAGGGTATAAAACAAATTATGAAAAATATAAATAAAATTGCCGATTGGAAAAATGTATTTGAATTGATACCAAAATTTTATCTTCATAAAAATATGCAGACAACTGGAATAGCAGGAATATTTGCAGCAAGTTTAGAATTAACTAAAGAAGGAATTGTTAAAGTTTCCCAGAAAAAATTGTTTGATCAATTAATGATAAAGAAAAATTGATATGCCTAAAAATAAAAATAAAAATAAAAATAATATAATTAATTTTCCGGCAGAACCCTCTAAGTTAGAAAGACAAATTGAAGCAATTTTATTTGCTGCATCTGAACCACTTGACATAGAAACAATTGAAAAAAGAGTTCAAACTCATGTTAATATAAAAAAAATTTTAGAAAATATTAAAAAAAATTATCAAAAAAGAGGTATTAATTTAGTATGTTTCAAAAATAGATGGTCTTTTAGAACTGCAGAGGATTTATCTGAAATGATGTTGCTGCAAAAATCTACCCAAAAAAAATTATCAAAAGCTACAATAGAAACATTGTCAATTATAGTTTATCATCAACCTGTAACCAGATCTGAAATTGAAGAAATAAGGGGTGTTGCCTTTGCATCAAATACTTTAGAGATTTTATTTGAATTAAATTGGGTTAAACCAGCTGGAAGAAAAGATGTTCCAGGCAAACCTATACAGTATGCAACTACAGAAAATTTTTTAAATCATTTTAATATACAAAAATTATCGGATTTACCTACAATAGACGAACTGGGTTCTGCTGGTTTAATAGATACCTCAAGTATTGATAAATCAATTTTTGGAACTGGTAAATTTTTTAAAGAACAAACAATTGATGAAAAGCAAAATAATATCTATGATGAAATCGACGAAGCTATAAAAAAAGCTCCCGAAGAAGAAAAATAATTATATTTATTTACGTTAAATTATTGTATATATACAGTATATGGGAAACATTGGTTGGACAGGTATAATAATTATTGCAATTTTAGTTGTAATTCTTTTCGGTAAAGGAAAAATTTCTAGTATTATGGGGGACCTTGCTAAAGGCATTAAAAGTTTCAAAAAAGGTATGTCTGATGAAAATTCAGGAAAAGAAAATTCCAATAATGATTCAGATAATTCAAATTCCGATAATAAATAAATCTTAGATGCCTCAAATTGGTTGGTTAGAGATATTAGCTATTGTAATTATTGCAATTTTAGTTTTAGGCCCAAAGGAGTTTCCTATTGCTTTAAAAAAAATTGGTTCATACATAGGAAAATTAAAAAATACTATAAGTAGTTTTCAAAGAGAAGTTTCGTCAGCCACAAAAGATATTGATATAGAAAAAGATTTATACGAAAAGCCCGGTTCAAAAAAAGAGATTAAAACAAAAGATGAGTGAAAATAATTCATTTACAAGTCATTTTATTGAACTTCGTTCAAGACTAATTAAGACAATAGTTTTTATTTTTATTATATTTGTTATTTCATATACTTTTGCTGAACAAATATATTCCTTTTTAGTAGATCCTTATGCTGATGCCGTAAAAGACGATCAAACATCTAGACGTTTAATTTTTACTGCCTTGCATGAAACTTTTATTACATATTTAAAAGTAGCTTTTTTTGCTGCAATTTTTTTAGGTAGCCCAATTTTATTAATTCAAATTTATAAATTTATAGCACCAGGTCTATACAAAAACGAAAAGAGAGCTTTATTACCATATTTAATATCAACCCCAATACTTTTTTTGTTGGGAGGATTTCTTGTATATTATTTAGTAATGCCTTTAGCTATAAAATTTTTTTTATCATTTGAAACGATGGGATCAAATTCTAGTTTACCTATTCAACTTGAAGCTAAAGTAAATGAATATCTTTCATTAATAATGAGATTAATTTTTGCATTTGGGATTAGTTTTCAATTACCCATTTTGTTAAATTTGTTAGCTAGAATAGGAGTTGTAAATTCTAATTATTTAAAGAGTAGCAGAAGATATGTAGTTGTAATAATTTTTACTTTGGCAGCTATTTTAACCCCACCTGATCCAATTACCCAAGTTGGTCTAGCAATACCTTTGTTATTGCTTTATGAGTTATCTATAATAACGGTAAGATTTACTGAAAAAAAAAATAAGAATGAAGATATAGAAAATGCATAATGTTAAAGACTTAAGAAAAAATTTAGATAATTTTAAAAAAAAATTAAAAGATAGAAATTTAAATTTTGATACGAGTAACTTTAATAAGTTAGACGAATTAAACAGAAAATTTATTGTTAAAAAAGAGCTATTAGAACAAGAAAAAAAAGCTTTATCTAAATCTAAAGATAAAACAAATTTTGAAAAATCAAAAAAAATTTCTGAAGAAATCAATATTCTTGTTAAACAACAAAATGAAAGTCAAAAAAATTTAGATAAGATTCTTTTTTCTTTACCCAATATAGCTTTAAATGATGTACCAGTTGGTAAAGATGAAAAATCGAATAAATTAATAAGAAAAAAAGGTGATATTAAAGATTTTTCTTTCAAAGTTAAATCTCATATTCAAATAGGTTCTATTGATAATGGTATTGATTTTGAAACCTCAATTAAATTATCTGGTTCAAGATTTGTAATACTAAAAGATAAATTCGCTTTACTAGAAAGAGCTTTAATTAATTTTATGCTTGATACCCACGTAGGTGAATTTAAATATGTTGAAATTTCACCTCCTTTAATTGTTAATGAAGACGTTATGTTTGGAACAGGCCAGCTTCCAAAATTTGAGGAAGATCAATTTGAAATCAAATTTGATAATTCTGACCAAAGAAAATTTTTAATACCTACGGCTGAAGTTGTATTGACTAATTTAGTAAGAAAATCTGTTATTGACAAAAATAAACTACCACAAAGATTTGTTGCATCAACTCCATGTTTTAGAAAAGAAGCTGGAAGCTATGGCAAGGATACTAAAGGCATGATTAGACAACATCAGTTTTATAAAGTTGAACTTGTAAGTATTGTTGATCCCAATAAATGTCTTGAGGAGCTTGATCGTATGTTGGCTTGTGCAGAAAACATTTTAGAAAAACTCAAAATTCCATATCAAGTAATTTTGCTATCGTCTGGAGATATGGGTTTTAGTGCAGAAAAAACATATGATATAGAAGCATGGATACCATCTGAGAAGAAATATAGGGAAATTTCAAGTTGTTCGTCATGTGGATCATTTCAAGCTAGAAGAATGAATGCTAAATATAAAAATGAAAACGTAAATGAATTTGTAGGAACTTTGAATGGATCTGGATTGGCTGTAGGAAGGTTGATGATAGCCCTTCTAGAAAACAATCAAAATGAAGATGGTTCTGTAAATATTCCCAATGTATTAAAAAAATATATGAATAATTTAGATAAAATTTAATTATAATTTACTTGTTTATATAACTCTTTTAATATAATTGTGTCTTCATGAGTGGACAAGGAATATCACAATTTATACCATTAATATTAATATTTATTATTTTTTACTTTTTCTTAATTAGGCCTCAACAAAAAAGAGTTAAAGACCACAAAACTATGGTTGAAGGGTTAAAAAGAGGGGATGAAGTTATCACATCTGGCGGAATAATAGGAACTGTTGAACGTGTAATGGAAGATGATCGTATAGAAGTTTTAATAGGAGATAGTACTAAAGTTCAAATTATAAGATCGACTATCACAAGTTTACTTAAAAAAGAAGAAACAAAAAAATAATTCTTTTTCGTGTTAAATTTTTCTAAAATAAACACTCTTATAATTTACTTTATATTTTTTTTTGTTGCTATTTTTGCTTTTTTAAATTTTCAGGCAAAAGATAGTTTATACATCGATAAAAAAATTAATCTAGGTCTCGATCTTCAAGGAGGGTCGTACCTTTTACTAGAAATAAATTCTGATTCTTTAATTCAAGAAAAAATTCAAGAAAAAGTAATTCCCTTAAAAAAATTACTTAAAGAAAATAAGATTGACTATTCTAATTTTAAAATTAACAATCACTCTCTAACTTTAAGTATAAATGATTTTGATAAATTTGATTTATTATTTAATTCCCGTAAAGATAATTTGGTAAACCCTTACATTGATAATTATAGATCTTATGAATTGGCATATAAAAAAATTTCTGATAATCAAGTAGAAATAATATTTTCAAAATATGGTTTACTCACTATTAATAATTCTGCACTTAAACAATCTATTGAGATAGTGAGAAGAAGGATAGATGATGTTGGGACAAAAGAACCAACTATTTTACAACGTGGCGAAAAAAGAATTTTAATTGAACTTCCAGGTTTAAAAGATCCAGAGAGAATTAAAGCTTTGCTTGGAAAAACCGCTCAGTTAAACTTTAGATTAGTTAGTGAAAGTAGTGAATTTGGCACGGATAAACTAATTTCAGAAAATGACGAGAAATTGAATGTTAGTAAAAGAATTATAATGAGCGGTGAAAATTTAATAGACGCGCAACCTAACATCAATAATCAAAATAATGAACCTACGGTATCATTTACACTAAATAGATTGGGTGCACAAAAATTCGGTAGAGCAACAACTGATAATGTTGGAAAAAGATTAGCAATAGTTTTAGATGGAGAAATTGTTAGTGCTCCCACTATTAATGAAGCTATCACTTCAGGTAGCGGTATGATTTCTGGAAATTTTTCATTTCAAGAGGCTACCGACCTTGCTTTACTTCTTAGATCTGGAGCTTTACCTACACCTTTAAAAGTAGTTGAAGAAAGAACTATTGGTCCTGATTTGGGGGAAGACTCAATTAAATCAGGAACAACATCATTAATAATTGGTTTTATATTGGTAATACTATTCATGTTTTATAAATATAAAATTTTTGGTTTAATCGCCAATACAGCACTAATTGCAAATTTATTAATGCTGATTGGAGTTTTAACAATATTAGAGGCAACATTAACGTTACCTGGCATTGCGGGGATTATCTTAACAGTTGGTATGGCTGTCGATGCAAATGTTTTAATATTTGAAAGAATAAGAGAAGAACTTAAAACGGAAAAATCTATAATTCATGCTTTTGATACTGGATATGCTAAAGCCAAAATTACTGTTCTTGATGCAAACATAACAACATTAATTGCTGCTATTATTTTGTTTGCATTTGGTTCAGGTCCGGTAAAAGGGTTTGCTATTACTTTAGGCATAGGAATTATAACTACATTATTTACTGCTTATTTTTTAGCTCGTCACTTAACATCATTGTTGGTCTTGAATACAAAGAATAAGGAAATTAAAATATAATGGATAATAGATTTAATTTTTCATCAAAATTTAGGTTAGCGAATATTTTTTCATTAATTCTTTTTGCAACAAGTTTATTATTTATACTTTTCAAAGGTTTGAACTATGGAATTGATTTTAAAGGAGGAACTTTGATTGAATTAAGAGCCAATAATATAAGCGTATCAGAAATTAGATCTGAATTAAAAAATATGAATTTAGGTGATGTGAATGTTAAAAAATTTGGTCAAGATGGAGATTTTCTAATTAAAGTTGAGCAAAAGACAAATGATGGAAATAAGATAATTCCTCAAATTAAAAAAAATTTTTCAGACAATTTAAATACTCAAATTAATTTCAGAAGAGTAGAAAACGTTGGACCAAAAGTAAGTTCAGAGTTATTACAATCAGGAATAATAGCAATATCTCTATCTTTAGCAGCTATGTTATTTTATATTTGGATCAGATTCGAATGGCAGTTTAGCATTGGATCTATAATAGCTTTATTTCACGATGTAGTAATAACTTTAGGAATTTTTTCAATTTTATCTTTAGAGATTAATCTCTCTATAATTGCAGCTGTTTTGACAATAGTAGGTTATTCTATGAATGATACAGTTGTGATTTATGATCGTATTAGAGAAAATTTAAATAAATATAATAGATTAAATATAAGTGAAATTGCAGATTTATCTATTAATGACACTTTAGCAAGAACAATCATTACTTCGATCACCACACTGCTTGCCCTTTTATCAATATTTATTTTGGGAGGAGAAATTTTAAGAGGTTTTTCTTTTGCGATGATTTTAGGTGTTGTGATAGGAACTTACTCTTCTATTTTTGTAGCTTCTCCAATGTTAAAACTTTTTAAAGTTACTTATAAAACTCTTGAAAAAGAAGAAGAAAAAATAGTTTCTTAATTAATAAAGATTTTGTGCCGCAACCATCGTAAGTAACATTGGCAGCGACAATAAAGTATTAGTTCTTGAAAACAGCATTGCAGTTCTAGCCGAAGCCGCCTTTATTTCAGGAGAGCATTCAACCATACCAAGCGCTCTCTTTTGATTTGGCCAAATAACAAACCAAACATTGTAAGCCATAATTAAACCTAACCACATTCCAATTCCAATTGCAGAATTTTTTCCATAAGAGCCATCGAGACCCAATGTCATTGCTTGGTGTAAATACCCATTTAACCATGCAAGAATAAATCCTGATAAAACAGTGAATGCAGCAGCCCACCTAAAGTAAAAAAGTGCAGCTGGTGCAATAACTTTACCTATAGCTGGTTTCTGTTCATCAGGAATTTTCGACATATTCGGTATTTGAACAAAATTAAAATACCATAATAAACCGATCCACATAATAGCAACTATTACATGGACGTATCTAGCTAACCAACTCCAGAAAGTTCTGTCAAAAGCAAATCCATCTCCAGAAAAATGTAATCCTAAAAATAATATAAGTGCTAAAGCTAAAGAATAATGAATTGTTCGCGATAAAGATTGTAGAATCGATGCCATATATTTTTATAACATATATATTTGAGAATTTAAGCAGTTTTTTTCATAGAAATAGGACCTAAAAGCTCTTTAATAAAATTTCCTGTATAACTTTTTGTAACTTGAGATACTTTTTCTGGTGTACCTTCAGCAACAATCTCGCCACCATTAACGCCTCCCTCTGGGCCCATATCAATGATGTGATCAGCTGTTTTGATAACATCTAAATTATGTTCAATGACAACAACAGTGTTACCTGTATTTGCAAAGGCTTGAAGAATTTCTAGTAACTTTTTAATGTCATGTGAATGTAATCCAGTGGTTGGTTCGTCTAAAATGTATAGAGTTCTACCAGTAGGCCTTTTAGATAATTCTTTAGCTAATTTTATTCTCTGCGCCTCACCTCCAGATAATGTAGTCGCTTGCTGGCCTATTTTCATATAACCAAGACCAACGTGTTTTAAAGTAATCAATTTTGATCGAATATTTTGGATATTTTCAAAAAATTCACATCCTTGATCAACTGTCATATCAAGAACGTCAGCAATATTTTTATTTTTAAATCTAATTTCTAGTGTTTCTCTATTATATCTAGCGCCTTTACATGTGTCGCATGGAATAAATACATCTGGAAGGAAATGCATTTCATAAGTGATTACTCCATCACCCTCACAAGTTTCGCACCTACCACCTTTTACATTAAAAGAATAACGGCCAACCTTATAACCTCTTGCTTTAGACTCGGGTAAGGCAGCAAACCACTCCCTTATAGGACCAAAGGCACCAGTATATGTTGCGGGATTTGATCTAGGAGTCCTTCCAATAGGAGATTGATCAATATCAATAATTTTATCAATAAGTTCAGTTCCTTTAAATCCCGTGAAAGCTTTGGGAACTTTTCTACTTTTATTTTTGTTAAGCATTAAATTAAAGGCATTATAAAGTGTATGTAAAATTAAAGTCGATTTACCGCTACCAGATACTCCAGTAACACATGTAAAAGTTCCAACAGGAATCTTTAAATTTACTTTTTTTAAATTATTCCCTGTTGCACCACTAATTTCTATGAATCTACCATTTTTTGCCAATCTACGTTTTCTCGGTACAGGTATAAATTTTTTTCCAGATAAATAATTTCCAGTAATGCTTTTTTCATTTTTTATAATTTCTTTTACATTTCCTTCCGCAATTATTTGTCCACCGTTTAGACCAGCTTCTGGCCCTATATCAATAATATGATCTGAATTTTCCATTGTTTCAATATCATGCTCAACAACTATAACTGTATTTCCTAAGTCTCTTAATTTTTTTAAAGCTTTAATTAATTTTTTATTATCTCTTTGATGTAAGCCTATAGATGGTTCATCCAAGACATATAAAACTCCCGTAAGACCAGATCCTATTTGTGAAGCTAACCTAATTCTTTGAGCTTCACCACCTGATAATGTTCCTGACTCCCTAGAAAGTGTAAGATAATTTAAACCAACATTTAAAAGAAAATTTAATCTTTCATTTATTTCTTTCAAAATATGTTGCGCAATTTTATTTTCTCGTTCATTAAATATACTCTCTAAATTATCAAACCATTTTTGAGCGTCATCAATCGATTTTTTTGTTATTTCACTAATATTCAAAGAATTAATCTTTACGCATAAAGCTTCATCTTTTAGTCTTAAACCTTTACATTTCTCGCAATCAGACTCACTTTGGTATTGAGAGATTTCCTCTCTTTTCCATTCACTGTCAGTTTCTAAGTAACGTCTCTCTAGATTGTTTACAACACCTTCAAATGTTTTTTTCGTAGAATAAGCCTCATATCCATCATCATATGAAAATTTAATTTCCTCTTCATCAGATCCATACAAAATAACATCTTGAATCTTTTTAGGTATTTTTTTCCAAGGGTCTGATAATGAAATCTTATAGTGTTTTGCTATAGAGGCTAGTGTTTGCGCGTAATATAAAGAAGTAGATTTTGACCAAGGTTCAATAGCCCCATCCTGTAAATTTTTTTTTGGATCAGGCACAACTAAATTTGGGTCAACATTTAAGTTATGACCTATTCCCTCACATTCTTCACATGCACCATAAGGTGAATTAAATGAAAAAAGTCTAGGCTCTATTTCCTCAATAGTAAAACCACTTTCTGGGCAAGAAAATTTTGATGAAAAGGTTATCGTTTCTTTTTTTCGAAATTTTTTAGGAAGAGTTTCATTTTCGTATTCAACAACGAGTAAACCATTTGAAAGATTTACAGCAGTTTCAACGCTATCAGCTAATCGATTGCCTAGGCTTGAGTTAAGTATTACTCTATCTACTATAATTGATATTTCATGTTTTATTTTTTTATTTAAATTAGGAAACTCATCAATATTTAAATATTTTCCATCGACTTTAAGTTTTGAAAAACCTCTTTTTTTGTAATTTAATATTTCTTTTTTATATTCGCCTTTTCTACCCCTAACTATAGGAGCGAGTAAGTAAATAGTACTATCCTTAGGTAAATTTTTAATTTTATCAACCATTTCACTAATTGGTTGAGACACAATTGGCTTACCGGTGAAAGGAGAATAGGGTACACCAACTCGTGCAAATAATACACGCATGTAATCATAAATTTCTGTTACTGTAGCTACAGTCGATCTTGGATTTTTAGATGTATTTTTTTGTTCTATAGAAATTGCTGGACTTAATCCTTCTATTAAATCTACTTTAGGTTTTTTCATTTTATCTAAAAATTGTCTTGCGTAAGAAGATAGACTTTCCACATATCTTCTTTGACCTTCTGCATAAATTGTATCAAAAGCTAAAGATGATTTTCCAGACCCTGATAACCCAGTTATAACTACTAACTTCTCTTTTGGAATTTCAAGAGAAACATTTTTTAAATTGTGTTCTTTAGCCCCTTTTACAACGATTTTTTTCAACATATTTTTTCTTCTAATTAACAATCATCTTATGTTTATTATCCAAATGTGATATAACAAATCACTTTTAAATAACAAAATTAATCTAAAATAGAAATTATTATGGCAGGAAGTTTAAATAAAGTACAATTAATAGGTCGTTTAGGCGCAGACCCAGAAATCAAACAAATGGTTAATGGAAAAAGTGTAGCTAGATTGAGTATTGCAACAAGTCAAAGCTGGAAGGATAAATCTAGTGGAGAGCGAAAAGAAAAAACCGAGTGGCATAGAGTGGTTATTTTCAACGAAGGACTTGTTAATGTAGTTCAGCAATATGTAAAAAAAGGGGCAAATGTCTACGTAGAAGGGCAACTTAGCACTAGAAAGTGGAAAGATGAATCATCTGGTCAAGATAAATACTCTACAGAAATTGTTCTACAAGGATACAATTCAAGCCTAACTATGTTGGACAGCAGAAATAGCGCTAGTGGTAATTCAAATTTAGTATCTGAAAACAAGAGTTCACTACCTAATGATAATTTAAGTCCAGAAAACTCGGATTTAGATGATGAAATTCCTTTTTAAAGTCTAATGGAAAAAAACACCGTAGAGAACAATAAGTCATACAAACCTATCTTTGTGCAAGATGAAATGAGTTCATCTTACCTATCTTACGCAATGAGCGTTATTGTAAGTAGAGCACTTCCTGATGTAAGAGATGGTTTAAAACCAGTCCATAGAAGAATTATCTTTGCTATGTATAAAGGTGGATATGATTGGTCAAAACCTTTTAGAAAATCGGCAAGAATAGTTGGAGATGTAATAGGTAAATACCACCCTCATGGAGACCAATCTGTTTATGATGCTTTAGTTCGATTAGTACAAGATTTTTCAATGAGTTTACCATTGATTTCAGGTCAGGGTAATTTTGGATCTATAGATGGAGATCCCGCAGCAGCAATGAGATATACAGAAACAAAACTTGGTAGGATTGCTCAATATTTAACAGAAGATTTAGAAAAAAATACTGTTAGCTTTAGGAGTAATTATGATGAAACAGAAAAAGAACCCGAAGTTCTACCGTCACAGTATCCAAATATTTTAGTTAATGGAGCAGGAGGAATAGCAGTTGGTATGGCTACTAGCATTCCACCTCACAATCTTGGTGAAGTCATAAACGCGACAATTGCCTATGTTAACAATAAAGATATTACTGTTTCGCAATTAATGAAGCATATTCCTGGTCCTGATTTTCCAACTGGCGGAGTTATTATTGGAAAAGACATTATTAAACAAGGTTATAATAAAGGAAGAGGTTCTTTTAAAATAAGAGGAGAAATAGATCTTGAGGAAAAAAAAGGTGGAAGAGAAACATTGATTATCAAATCAATACCTTATCAAGTAAACAAATCGACATTAATAGAAAGAATAGCTCAACTTGTTAGAGATAAAAAAATTGAAGGAATAAGAGATCTTAGAGATGAGTCAAACAGAGAGGGTATTAGAGTAGTAATAGAACTTAGGAAAGCTGTTGAACCAGAAACAGTAAGAAGGCAACTTTATAAACTGACAAATATTGAAAGTTCTTTTGGATTTAATACTCTTGCTATTGTTAACAAAAAACCAAAAATTTTAAATTTAAAAGAATTTATTTCAGAATTTTTAAAATTTAGAGAAGACACTGTTATTAAAAGAGTTAAATTCGATTTAAAAAAAGCTGAAGAAAGAGCTCATATTTTGATAGGTTTAGCTACAGCTGTAGAAAATATTGATGAGATTATAAAGATAATTAAGAATTCAAAAGATGCAGATTCAGCAAAAAAAAATCTATTATCAAAAAAATGGAAAATTAAAAAAAGTGTTAAATTAATAGCTCTAATAGATAAGAAAAAAAATATTACGAGCTATCAACTTTCTGTTGCACAAGTAAATGCAATTTTAGAATTAAGGTTACAAAAACTAACTGCTTATGGTATTGGAGAAATTGAAAATGAAATTAATAAACTTGCCGAATTAATTGTTGAATATAATAAAATAATTAATTCAAAAAAAGAGCTTAATAAGCTAATTATAAATGAGTTAGAAAATATAAAAGATAAATTTAGCTCCCCAAGAAAAACAAAAATTATAGATGCAGTTTTAAACTATAATATTGAAGAAACCATCCAAAAAGAGTCAGTTGTTATAAGTATTACAAACCAAGGTTATATTAAACGTAGCCCACTAAGCTCTTTAAAAGCTCAAAAAAGAGGTGGAAAAGGTAAAACAGGTATATCAACTAGAGAAGAGGACTTTGTTGTTCAAATATTTACAGCAAATACTCATACACCTGTTCTTTTTTTTTCTACACAAGGATTAGTCTATAAAATTAAAGCACATAAAATACCTGAAGGCACTGCTGCTTCAAAAGGTAAATCTATTTTTAATTTACTTCCATTAAAGAGTCACCATTCTATTAGTTCTATTATGCCATTACCAGAGGACGAATCTGAATGGAAAAATTTAATGATCGTTTTTGCTACTTCAAAAGGAAATGTTAGAAAAAATACTTTAGAAGATTTTGTTAACATCAATAATAGCGGTAAAATTGCTATGAAACTTGATCAAGACGATAAAATAATCGGCGTTAAAATTTGTAAAGAAGATGAAGATATAATATTAGGCACTCAATTGGGTAAATGTATAAGGTTTAAATCAAAAAAATTAAGATTGTTTAAAGGAAGAGCTTCAAAGGGAATTAAAGGGATTCAATTAGCCGAAAAAGACAAAGTTATTTCTTTGTCGATAATTGAAAACTCAAAAATAGACTCTAAGACTATTATTAAAGATAAAAAAATTAAAAATGGTTTAAATAAATTTATTTTATCTGTGTCAGAAAATGGTTATGGAAAAAGGACATCTTATTTAGATTATAGAGTTACAAATAGAGGTGGAAAAGGTATTATTGGAATAGTAAATTCACCAAGAAATGGAAATATATCCTCATCTTTAATCGTTGGAGAAAATGATGAGATTATTTTATCTACAGATAAAGGAAGTATTATGAGATGTGCAGTTAAGGAAATTAGAACAGCCGGTAGAAACACTCAAGGTGTAAGAATCAAAAAACTTTCTGGTAGCGAAAAAGTAGTATCAGTAATCAAAATAGAGGATAATATTATTTAAATTATGAAAACCGCTATATATCCTGGAACTTTTGACCCAATTACATATGGACATATAGATGTAATTAAAAAATCATTAAATATTTTTGACCGAGTAATTGTTGCAACCACTGATAATATTAATAAAAATTATCATTTTTCTATACAGGAAAGACTGGATATTATTAATAATTCTTTGTTTAAAGATTTAAAGCTTAATAAAAAAAAAATAAAAGTTGTTTCTTTTGATTACTTAACAATTAATCTGTGTAAAAAATACAATGCTAACGCCATCATAAGAGGTTTAAGGGCTGTATCAGACTTTGAGTACGAATTTCAATTAGCTGGAATGAATAAAAAATTGAACTCAAAAATCGAAACAATGTTTTTAATGTCAGATGTTGAAAATCAAATAATTTCATCAAAATTTGTAAAAGAAATAGCAAATTTAGGTGGTAACATAGACAGATTTGTTACAAAATATGTAGTGAAAATGTTAAAAAATAAATTCTAATGAAAAAAATTATCTATTTATTTATATTTATTTTTAGTTTAGTAAATACAAATACATACGCAAAAAATAATATGATGATTTTAAAACTAAGTTATGGTGATGTCGAAATTGAACTTTATCCTGATAAAGCCCCTAATCACGTTAAAAGATTTAAAGATCTAGCTAATAGCGGCAAATACGATGGGGTTGTTTTTCATCGTGTTATAGATGGATTTATGGCTCAGACAGGCGATGTTAAATTTGGGAACTCAAATAGCCCAAATTTTAATCTCTCTCTTGCCGGAACTGGCGGATCAGATCTACCAAATTTAAAATCCGAATTTACTGATATCGCTCATAATAGAGGTGTTTTATCTGCAGCAAGATCAGCAGACCCCGATAGCGCGAACAGTCAATTTTTTATATGCTTTGACGCAGCCCCTCACCTTGATAGACAGTACTCTGCTTTTGGCAAAGTTGTTAAAGGAATGGAATTTATTGACATGATAAAAAAAGGTGATTCAAATAGTGGATCGGTATCAGAACCAGATAAAATTATTTCTCTAAAATCGAAATAAATATAAATGCATAAAAATGTTTTCTCTTTTGAGTTATTAACTCAAGACGGTAGAGCTCGACTAGGAAAAATTAAAACACCAAAAGGAACCATAGATACTCCAGCTTTTATGCCTGTAGGCACACAAGGCACAGTTAAAGGGATTTTTCCAGAGGATGTTAAAAAAACTAACACTCAAATTATTTTGGGTAATACCTATCATTTAATGCTTAGACCAGGAGTAGAAATTCTTTCTAATTTTAATGGTTTACAAAATTTTATGAATTGGGATAAACCAATTTTAACTGACTCTGGAGGCTATCAGATAATGTCTTTATCAAAATTTAATAAAATTGATTTAAAAATTGGAGCTATATTTAAATCACACATTGACGGTAAAAAAATAATTTTAAGTCCGGAAAAGAGTATTCAAGTACAAAAATCTATTAATTCAGATATAATTATGGTTTTAGATGAATGCCCCAATCTTACTTCGGATAAAAAAATTTTATCGAATGCTATAAATGTTTCTACTCATTGGGCAAGAAGATGTAAGACTGAATTCGGCAATAATAAAAAAAAAGCTTTATTTGGAATAGCTCAAGGAGGTTTATACAAAGACCTAAGAATAGAAAGTATAGAAAAATTAAAAGAAATTGATTTTGATGGTTATGCAATGGGTGGTTTAGCAGTAGGAGAAAAACAACAAGATATGTTTAAGATATTAAATGAAACTACAAGTTATTTGCCTGAAAAAAAACCACGATATTTAATGGGCGTGGGAACTCCATCAGATATTCTAGGAGCAGTCAAAGAAGGAATCGATATGTTTGATTGTGTAATGCCAACAAGATCAGGAAGAACGGGATTGGCTTTTACATGGGAAGGCAAAATAAATTTAAAAAATTTCAAGTATTCTAATGATAAAACACCACTTGATAAAAACTGCGACATAAGACACCTAAATAAATATTCTAAAAGTTATTTAAATCACCTAATTAAATCGAATGAAATGATGGCCTCAATGTTAATTTCATTACACAATATCTATTTCTATCAACAATTTATGGGAGAAATAAGAAAAAATGTTAAGAATGGTACATTTCACAGTTTTTATAATAAATATATTAATATCTTCAATTAATTATTTGAATTTCAATTGAATAATATATAAGAGTATTTTTTGTGGGCCCTTAGCTCAGTTGGTAGAGCAATTCCCTTTTAAGGAATGGGTCGATGGTTCGAGTCCATCAGGGCTCACCACAATAAATTAAATAAACATTTTCTTAAATCTTAATTGGAGGGTATTTAATAATTATATCTGAAATCCAATTTTTTAAATTATCAATTCTTTTTTTGCTGCTTGGGTGAGTACTTAAAAATACGGGAGGTTCTTTACCTTTATTTTTTTGCGCCATTCTTTCCCAAAGTTTAACTGATTCTCTAATATCATAACCTGATAAAGATGAAAAAATTAATCCTAGATAATCTGCCTCAGTTTCTTGCTTTCTACCAAATGGATTCATAATTCCTAATTGAAAAATATCCATACCAGTATTTTGTCCGACAGTGTTTCTTGTTCTATTAATTGCACCACCTAAAAAAATATCGGCAACCGTAGTGCCTAAATTTATAGTCATGGCATGGCTCATTCTTTCAACTGAATGCCTAGCTACAGCATGCGCAATTTCATGCCCCATAACGATTGAAAGGGCATCAGTATTCTTAGTTATTTTTAAAAGCCCAGTATAAACTGCGATTTTACCTCCAGGCATACACCAAGCGTTGACCACTTTATCGTTATTAACAAGCACATAGTCCCAACCAAATGTTTCAGTTGGATCTTTTTTACCTTGTTTCTTAAAAAAAGTACTCACAGCAACTTCCATCTTTTTTCCAATTTCTCTTATCTCTTTTAATTGTGCGCCTTTGGTAATTAATTTAGATTTTTTTCGGAAATTTTCATATGCTGCAGAGGCTTGTCTATTGATACGTGACTCTGGGATAATGCTTAGTTGTTTTCTTTCGGTAATTGGAACTGTAGAGCAAGATGGTAGCACCAAAGAGCAGCATCCACACCCAAAATAGCCAAGAAATTTTCTTCTATTTATGTTATACATTTTTTATATTCATGATTTTAAATAATAAATTATTAATTGCAATTTTTATCTTAATAATAATATTTATAATATATTCTAGCTATTCCTAATCAATGTCAAAATCTAATATGAAAAAATCTATTTTAGCTAGAATTAGAAATAATTTTATAGCTGGAATTGTAGTTTTAATACCTATTGGTATTACATTATATCTTACCTTATTTTTTATAAAAATTTCCGGAAAGATAATTCCAAAAGAAATTAATCCTAATAATTACTTGCCGTTTAATATACCAGGCGTTGAGATAATAATGGCTCTTTTAATAATTTCTTTTATTGGTTGGTTGTCTTTATCTTTTTTAGGTAAAAAATTTTTTGAAATTTTTAACAATATTTTAAAAAAAATACCTTTTTTAAGAACAATTTATTCAGCAATTGTTCAAATGACAGAAACTTTTACAAAATCTGATAATAGTCAAAAAAGTGTAGTTCTATTAGAGTATCCAAGAAAAGGAATTTGGGCAGTTGGTTTTGCAACAAAAGAAAATGAAGGTATAATTAAAACAAAAATAAATGAAGAGTTGATAAACATTTTTGTTCCAACCACACCTAATCCGACTAGCGGTTTTCTGCTAATGGTTCCTAAAAAAGATTTAATTTATCTTGAAGTTTCTTTTGAACAAGCTTCTAAATTTATAGTTTCTGCTGGTACAGCAAACTTAGATTAGATATCATTATTATTAATTATTTCAGCTCGGTCAAAAAATTTCAATAGAAAAGAATATTTTTTTTCATTAATATTTTCATTAATTTTTAAAACAAAATTTTCAGCTAATTTGAATAAATCTTCATGCTTAACCGGATCCGCAAATCTAAAATTTTTTATTCCGCTTTGTTGATATCCAATTAAGTCTCCAAATCCTCTAATTTTAAGATCTTCTTCTGCAATAAAAAAACCATCATCAGAATTTTTTAAGATTTTAATTCGTTTAATTGCATTTTTACTTAATCCATCTTTAAACAATAAAATACATGTACCTTGTTTTTCACCTCTACCAACTCGTCCACGTAATTGATGTAATTGAGCTAGGCCAAATTTATTAGCATTTTCAATAACTATTAGATTAGCATTAGGAAAATCAATACCCACTTCAATTACAGTTGTTGATACTAATATAGATATTTTATTTAATAAAAACTTTTTTAAAACTTTCTCTTTTTCATCTTTATTTAGCGCGCCATGAATTAAACCAACTTTATTAGGAAATTTTTTTTGAATAAGTTCAAATTTTTTCTTTGCAGATGAGTAGTCTAAAAAATTAGACTCTTCTATTAACGGACAAACCCAAAAAACTTGATTATTTTTTTTGACTTGTTTTTTAATAAAAGGCCAAAGTTCATCTATTTTTTTTTCAGGCTTACTTAATGTTATTATTTTTTTTCTTTTAGCGGGTTTTTCAGTTATTTTTGAAATATCCATATCTCCATAAATGGACATCATCATTGTACGAGGTATCGGTGTAGCAGACATTAATAAGACATCACAATCATCCCCACCTTTGTTTGCAAGTTCACTCCTTTGTTTTACGCCAAATTTATGTTGCTCATCTATTACTACTAAACCAAGATTGTGAAAATTTATTTTTTTTTGAAATAAAGCATGTGTTCCAATTAATAATTTAGTTTTTCCATTTTTTAAGTCATGTAAAATTTCTTTTCTTTCTTTATATTCCGTTTTACCTGTTAAAAAATCTATTTTGAAATTGTAATTTTTAAAAATGCTTTTAGATAATTCATAATGCTGTTTAGCCAATATTTCAGTAGGACCCATTAAAGCACATTGGAAATCACTTTTAATGACATTTAAAATTGATAAAAGTGATACGATTGTCTTACCAGAACCGACGTCTCCTTGAATGATCCTAAACATTCTGTTGTCACTTAATAAATCGGCATTTATTTCATTTAAAACTTTAGTTTGACTATCTGTTAAAATAAAAGGTAAATTTTTTATAATTAATTCTAAATGTTCATTAGAAAATTTCTTTGGGGTTTTATTTTTTTTTACACGTTTTCTATTCTCTGATAATGCCAAAAAATTTGCACATAATTCATCAAAAACTAGTCTTCTGTAGCTATCTGATTGACTATTTTTTGCATCAATAGAGTTATGAAGTCTCTTAATACATTCATTCCAACCAGTTAATTTATTTTCCTTTATAAAATTAATATCCAACCAATCGTTAATATTAGGCAAATTATTAATAACTTGTTCACTTATAGATCTATATTTTTTTTCATTTATTCCTTTTGTTAAATTGTATTTAGGTATATTTTTTGCAACATAATTTTGTTTATCTAATGTTGTTACATAATCTGGGTTTGTAATTTGATATTTTTTGTTAAAATAATTAATTTTACCGCTTATAATAACCCATTCATTAATTGGAAATATCTTTCTTAGATAGCCCTCACGACTGTTAAAATAAACAATTTCAATTTTTCCATACATATCTTCACAGTTTATTTTATTAGGTAAATTTCTTATTCTAGGAAAAATTAATTTTTTTACTAAAACTTTCACAGTTTGTATTTTGCCTACTTCGAGTTCATTTAATTTAAAAATATTGGATCTATCCGTCTCTGAATACGGTAGGCTTAAAATTATGTCTTTTATCTTTTCAATTTTTTTCTTTTTTAAGTACCTCGATAATTGAGGACCAACTCCTCTTAAATTATTGACTTCTGTAAAAATAAAATCTTTTTTCATTAATATGATTAAATTATGTATAATATAATTTTATGAACAATAAATTAGAAATATTGAGAAAAAAATTAATTTATCGCGCTGGCTACAGAGGTACAAAAGAAATGGATATTTTATTAAGCACTTTTGTTGAAAAAAACATTAATAAATTTGATGAATATTTATTGTCTGAATTGGACAAATTTTTGAGTTTTGAGGATGATATTATATTAAACTTTTATTACAACGGTATTATTGAAAAAGAAATTGATAAAAATGCGGTGTCTAAAATTTTTAAAAATTTTAATCTTTAATGGCGGAGAGGGTGGGATTCGAACCCACGAACGAGTTGCCCCGTTGCTGGTTTTCAAGACCAGTGCTTTCAACCGCTCAGCCACCTCTCCTTGAAATTATTTTATGCTACTTAATACTATCAAAGTGCCTAAATAACAATAAATAAGTAGCATTATGTTGAACTAGTTAATGCTTGTTAATTATGATAATTAATAAAATGTTTAAATTTTTTTTTTCAACTTTGTTTTTATATCTTATCATCACTATAAAAGCTTTTAGTAATGATGACTTTAATATTTGGTTAAAGAAATTTCAAATTAAAGCAATAAATTCTGGTGTATCCGAAAATGTTGTTACCTCAATTATGTCGAATGCTAAGTTTTTGCCAAAGGTAATTGAATATGATCGTTTTCAACCTGAATTTTACGAAGATACATTTACTTATATTAAAAAAAGATCTTCTAATCGTAAAATTAAAGACGGTATCAAGCTATACAATAAAGAAAAAAATATTATTCAATCTATAGAGAAAGAATTTGAAATAGAAAAAGAGTTATTATTAGCTTTAATGGGCATCGAAACTAATTTTGGTAAATATTTAGGGAAAATGGATATTATTTCATCACTTGCAACACTTAGTTTTGACAAACGCAGAAGCGAATTCTTTACTGAAGAACTCCTTATTTTGTTAAAACTTGTAGACAAAAATATAATAAGTAAAGATATTTTATTTGGTTCTTGGGCTGGAGCTTTTGGTAATTTTCAATTTATGCCAAGAACAATAAAAAATTACGCAATTGATTATAATAAAAACAAGACAATCGAGCTAAAAAACATTGAAGACTCCTTCGCCTCAGCTGCAAATTACCTAAAGACTATTGGTTGGAAAAAGAAACAACCCTGTTTTTTTAAAGTTGAATTAAAAGATAATATACCAAAAAAATTTTTGAATTCCTCAGCTAGAAATATTAAAAATAAAAAACAAGTAAATTTTTTCAAGAAATTTATAAAAGATTTTGACAAACTAGGTATTAAAGAAAATTTAAATGCAGCCATTATTATTCCTGATAAAGATATAATACCTGGGGCAGAGACTTTGTCACCCGCATATATTATATTTGAAAATTATGAAAAAATTCTTAATTGGAACAGATCATTAAGGTTTGCATTAGCAGTATGCACCTTAAAAGAAAGTTTTAAAAATGAAATTTAAATTTATTTTCTTATTTTTTATTTTTTCATGCTCACCAAATTTATCTTCTGTTGGTCAAAAAAAAGTTTACACAGCTAAGGGATTTGCATACATTTATAATGATTTTGATTTTAATGAAAAAATTATAAAAGGAAAACTAAATAATGAAATTTTACAAATTTCACATCAAGATTTAAAACTCGGTACACTTATAAAAATTTCTAATCCAAAAAATAACAAAACTATAATTCTAAAAAACAATAAGAGAATTAAATATCCAGATTTTTACAAAATATTAATAACAAAACCAGTTGCTGATAAATTAATTTTGAATAAGGATTTGCCAATACTTGAAATTATTGAAATTAAAAAAAATAAATCTTTTATTGCTGAAAAAGCAAAAATATTTACTGAGGAAAAAAATATCCCTTCAAAAGCACCTGTAGCAAATGTAGAAATCTCAAATATCTCAAAAAATAAAACAATAAAATCAAATAATAATTATGACAAAATGTTTATTCATATTGCCTCTTTCTACTCAAAAGATGCAGCAATATTTCTAAAACAAAGAATCTCTAAAGAAGCCATAGATTTTGACAGCAAAAAAATTAAAATTAAAAATGTAAATGATAAGGAAACTCAGGTTTTCTCAGGACCATATATTTCTGTCAATTTATTAAAAAATGATTACATTAAGCTAAAAAGTTTTGGATTCGAAGAATTAGACATATACATAAATGAATAAATTTTTAATTTTTATAATTACTTTCTTATATTTAAATGCAAATTCATTTGCTAATCCAATTTTACAAGCTAGGACAGGAATACTATTTGACTATCATTCTGATGAAAATTTATTTGAATTAGACGCTGATATGCAAATTTATCCCGCCTCTATGACAAAAATTATGACAGCTATAGTCGTTTTTGATTTGTTAAAAAAAAATAAAATATCCTTAGACGACAAAATTACAGTTTCAGAAAATGCATGGAGATTATCTCAAGCTGGCTACTCATCAATGTTTATAATGATTAATGATCAGGTAACTATAGAAAATCTTTTGAAAGGAATAATTATTGCCTCGGGAAATGATGCATGTGTGGCTATAGCTGAGGGGATTGCCGGATCTGAGGAAAATTTTGCAGAAATGATGAATGAAAAAGCTGGAGATATAGGAATGTTATCGACTAACTTTACTAATGCATCAGGTATAAATGATCCCAATAACGTTTCAACTGTTAGAGATATAAGTTTAATGTCAAAATATCTAATACAAAATTACCCAAAATATTATGAAATGTTTTCAGAAAAAACTTTTACTTGGGATAGAACAGGTGGTGAGCCTATTAAACAAGGAAATCGAAATCCGTTGTTATATAAAAATGCAGGTGTAGACGGTGTAAAAACAGGCTACTTGGCTGTCGAAAAATATTCTTTAGCTAGCTCCATGATAAAAAATGATAGAAGGCTAATAGCTGTAGTTTCAGGTTTTGAAACCAAAAGATTACGAAGTACAGAGTCATTAAAATTACTTAATTGGGGTTTTAGAAATACAAACACTTATGAAATTTCAAAAAAAGAAATTACTACTTTTGATTTAGATACTTGGTTGGGCAAAAAAAATAAAATAAAAGCTACAACAAAAGAGGACTTCTATGTAACAATAAATAAAAAAGATTTAAGACATTTAACAGTTTCACTCGAGTACAATGGCCCAATTTCAGCTCCAATAAAAAAAGGAGCTCAAATAGCAAACATTATAGTTTCCAAAAAAGATACATTAATAAAAAAATTGCCCTTATATGCAGCAGAAGACTTAAAAAAAGTAAATTTTTTTAAGAGTCTATTAACATCACTAAATTATTTGATTTGGGGAGATGTATAAAAAAAAGCCCTTTTTTATAGTTTTTGAGGGTGTTGAAGGATGTGGAAAATCTTTTCAATGTAAAAAGCTTTTGAATAATTTACAAAAAAAAAACATTTCAACAATTCTCACAAGAGAACCAGGGGGAACTAATAGCGCTGAATTAATAAGAAATTTAATTCTTAAAGATTATTTTAATAAAGATAATAAAGAAAAATTTGATAAATATACTGATACACTTTTATATCTTGCTGCTCGAAATGAACACATAAAAAATAAAATATTACCTGCGTTAAAAAAAAGATCAGTAGTTATTTGTGACAGATTTACCGACTCAACTTTGGCGTATCAAGTTTACGGTAAAAAAATTAATATAAATTTTATTAATAATATTCATAAATTCATATTAAATGGAATAAGACCTAACATAACTTTTCTTTTAAAAGTTTCTGCTAATGCATCTCGTAAAAGATTAATCAAAAGAAGAAATAAAAATAGATATGATAATTTTGCCCAGTCTTTTTATTCAAAAGCTCAATCATCTTTTTTGAAGATTGCTAAAAATAAAAAAAACTACTATGTTTTTAATTCATCGAATAACGATAATTTGTTGGAAAAAAAAATATTCAACATAGTTTGTAAAAAGTTAAGAATAAGATGATTTTACCAAATTATTTTAATGCTAAGAAATCATTACATTTGTTTGGATTATTTAATAATTTTAATTTTTTTAAAAATCTTTATATAGAAAAAAAATTACCAAAAGTTCTCATGTTATCTGGAAAAAAAGGTAATGGAAAATCAACACTCCTTAATCATTTAATGTATTTTATTTTTGATAATGACAACTATGATGAAAAAATTAATAAGCTAAAAAAAGAAACAACTTTTCATAAACATTTTATTGATAACTCATTTTCAAATATTTTTTATTTATCAGGTAGTGATTTCAAAAATATTAAAATTGAAGATATACGTAAATTAAAAGAAAAAATATTTCAAACTTCATTTTCAAATTTGCCTCGTTTTGTTATTTTTGATGATGTAGAACTGTTTAATAATAACAGTTTGAATGCGCTTTTGAAAATTATCGAAGAACCATCAGAAAATAATTTTTTTTTCTTGATTAATAATCAAACTAAACCTCTTTTAGAAACTATTAAATCACGTTGTTTAGATGTGAAAGTGATTTTATCCAGTCAACAAAAGCAAGATATTATTAAGTCTTTGACAAATAATTTTGATATAAAATCCTTAATTGACTCAAATTTATCTAATTTAACTCCTGGTAATTATATTAAATTTAACTACATATTTTCTTCAAATCAAATGTCGCTTAATGAAGATTATCTAAAAAACTTACAAGTTTTATTAAATTTATATAAAAAAGATAAAGATGTAATTTATATAGATATGTCCTTATTTTTAACTGATAATTATTTTAATAAGTTAAAAAACAAAAATTTATTTTCAAATGAAAAGATTATAGAATATAAAAATTTTGTTTTTGAAAACATCAATAAATTTTTTAATTATAATTTAAACCAAAAAGCTTTATTAAATAATATAGATAACAAAATTAATGACTAGTAAAAATTTTTATATAACTACTCCGATATATTATCCTTCTGGTAAACCTCATATGGGTCATGCATACTCGAGTATTGTTGCGGATATATTCGCTCGATTTAAAAGATTAGAGGGTTATAATGTTTTATTTTTAACAGGGACCGATGAGCATGGTCAAAAAATACAAAAAGAAGCAAAAAAAAACAACAAAGATCCAAAAATTTTTTGTGATGAACTTTCAGATAAATTTAAAAAATTAACAAACATTTTAAATTTGTCTAATAATGATTTCATCAGAACCACAGAAAAAAGACATTATAATTCTGTTGTAGAAATATGGAATCGACTAGTAAAGTCTGGTGATATTTATTTAGACAATTACAGTGGGTGGTACTCAGTTTCAGATGAGGCTTTTTATGATAATGATGAAATTGAAGAAGTGAATGGAAAAAAAATATCTAAAACTTCCGGTTCAGGTGTAGAGTGGGTTGAAGAAGAGTCTTATTTTTTTAAGTTATCAGCCTGGTCAAATAAATTATTAGAACATTATAAGAATAATAATGATTTTATTTTACCAATCTCTAGAAAAAATGAAGTTATAAGTTTCGTTGAAAATGGACTTAAAGATTTATCTATAAGCAGAACATCTTTTTCTTGGGGGATCCCAGTTCCAAAAAATGATAAGCATGTAATATATGTTTGGTTGGATGCTTTGACCAATTATATTAGCGCTTTAAATTTTCCAGACACAGAAAATGAAAAATACAAAAATTTTTGGCCAGCTGATGTACATATAATCGGAAAAGATATATTAAGATTTCATGCAGTATTTTGGCCTGCTTTTTTATTAGCTGCAAAACTACCACTTCCAAAAAAAATTTTTGGACATGGTTGGATTCTTTCTGATGAAAAAAAAATGTCAAAATCTCTTGGAAATATTTTAGATCCAATTGAAATAATTAATAAATATGGCGTTGATCAACTACGCTACTATTTAGTTAAAGAGGTGTCCCTTGGAAATGACGGTAGTATTTCTATGGATAATTTAAAAGATTGCATTAATAATGATCTTGCTAATAATTTTGGAAATCTATGTCAGCGTGTTTTTTCTTTTATAAAAAAAAACTGTGATAATAAAATACCTAAGAACAATAGTAACAATGAAAATGATAAAAAGCTTTTAGATAATTTACATAATAATATACCAAATCTGATAAATTTAATGAACAAACAAAATTTAAATGAATATTTAAAATTGGTTATAAGTTTTTCTTTTGAAGCAAACAAATATTTCAATGATTCTGAACCATGGGCAGTAAAGAAAAAAGACCCGGAAAGAATGAATTCAATATTAAATACAATTCTTCGACAAATTAAAAATATTAGTATTTTGCTTTATCCGATAATTCCTAATTCTGCTATTAAAGTTTTAAAAACAATAAATATAAAGGAACACGATATTAAAATATCTAATATTGCAAACCAGAATATATTTGACCATAATATTGAATTAAAAAATTTAGAAATCTTATTTACAAAAGTAGAAGATGATAATTGATTCACATTGCCATTTAGAATACGAGCCCATGTCTTTAAATCTTAATGATACAATAGCTAGAGCTAATAAGGACGGAGTTAAATTTTTACTCACAATATCAACTACAGATAAAAGTTTAGAAAAAATACTGAAAATTACCAATGATTTTGATTGCGTGTATGGAACTTATGGAATTCACCCTCATGAAGCTAAAAATCATAAAAATATAAAGTCACATGAAATTATAGAAAAAATCAATTTAAGTAAAAAAATTATTGGAATAGGAGAAACTGGTCTTGATTTTTATTACAATCATTCTGAAAAAAAAGATCAAGTCAAATGTTTAGAGGAACATATAGAATCAGCCCAAAAGCTAAACATTCCATTAATTGTACACACCAGGTCAGCTGAAAAAGAAACTTTAGAAATATTAAAAAAAAGAAAGAAAGAAAAAGATTTTAAAATTTTGATACACTGTTTTACAGGTACAAGAGATTTTGCTTTCAAACTTTTAGATTTAAATGCATATATTTCTGCAAGTGGTGTAATAACATTTAAAAAATCAATAAATTTAGCCACTACTTTTAAGGATATACCAAATAACAGAATTTTAGTAGAAACAGATGCTCCTTACCTAGCACCTGTACCTTTGAGAGGAAAAACAAACGAGCCAAGTTATATTATTCATACAGTTAAATTTTTATCGCAATTAAAAAAGATTACATTTGAAGATTTTTCAAAAATTACCACAAATAACTTTTTTAATTTATTTGGTAAATTAAATTGAAAAATTTATTTACAATTTTAGGCTGCGGTAGTTCTTTAGGAGCTCCTTGGATTACAAATTTTAACGGTAATTTAAAAAAAAATAAAAAAAATATTAGAACAAGATGTTGTGCTCATATACAAAAAGGTAATTTATCAGTCTTAATTGACACGTCACCTGATATTAAATATCAATTTTTGAGAAACAAGATTACTTCATTAGATGCAATTATTTATACTCATGAGCATGCAGACCAAACGTCTGGTATATTCGAAATGAGACCTTTTTTTTGGAAAAATAAAAAAAAAATTCCAGTTTACGGCAGTCTTAGAACAATAAGAGAGTTGAAGGATAAATATACTTTTTGTTTTTCTGAAAGACATGGATACAAACCGATAATGAAAGCTAATACAGTTAAGAATAAATTTATTATTAAAAAAGGCACAAACAATCTAAATATAGACCCATTTGATGTAACTCATGGTATGATCAATGCGACAGGTTTTGTTTTTGATAAAATAGCTTACATAAGTGATTGTAATAAAATTTCAAAACAATCGATAAAAAAACTTAATAATTTAAATTTTTTAATCATTGATTGTTTGAAAAAAGACAAACATCCCTCTCATTTTAATTATGATGATGCTCTTAATTTGATAAAGATAATTAAACCTAAAAAATCTATATTAACAAATCTTCATGTAGATTTAGATTATTTTAATCTTAAAAAAAAATTACCAAAAAATATTATTCCAGCTTATGATGGACTAAGTTTTAATTTTTGATTTGTTTTTCTATCAAATTAATAAATCTTTTTGATGAAGGGTTTGTTATTGAAGCAAAAGTATCTGCAACCTTACCATTTTTACCAATTACAATTTTATGAAAGTTCCACTTAGGTATTGCATCTTTACCATAATTTTCTTTAGCCCATTTATAAAAAGGGTGAGCGTTTTTTCCTAATACACTAATTTTTTCTGTAATAGGAAAATCTATATTAAAGTTAGTTTCACAAAAATCTTTTATATCTTTATTAGAGCCAGGTTCCTGCTTAAAGTCATTAGTGGGCACTCCAATAACAATTAAATTCTTATCTTTATAATTTGTCCATAATTTTTGAATATCCTCGTATTGACTTGTAAAGCCACATCTTGATGCAACATTTATTACTACTATTACTTTTCCCTTATAAAGGTTTAGATTAATAGGCTTTCCTTCAATACTTTTAAATTGAAATTCATGGGCTAATTGAGTGTAATTAGCAGAAACTTTATCAAAAAAACTGAACATAATTAATAATACAACTAATATTTTCTTCATTATCTTAAAGCTTTCAATACAGCATCGAAAGGCAAATTTATACATTTTATTCTGTTAATATTCTTTTTATTTATCAATACTTTAAATTCTTTAAAATTTACTGGTAAAGTGAATTTGTTATTGTAAATAATTTCTTTAATTTTATTTAAATCTTTAATAGCTGATTTAACATTTAAATTTTTAACATTTTTTGACAGTAAACTTGCTGAAGCTTCACAATAAATACATGACTCCGTTTCATATTTCATTGAGTTAATTTTTAAATTTTTTACAATGAGCTCTAATTTAATTTTATCTCCACACATTGGATTTTTTAAACTTGATTTAAAATTAAACTTATTAGTTAAGCCAATATTTTTAGTATCTGAAGCAATTTTTATTATTTCTTTAGTAATCATTTTTTTGAAAATATTAATAATAAAACGTATCCAAAAATTGTTGAAAGCAAAGATCCAGCTAAAACACCAATTTTAACTCCATCAATATATTGCATATCATTTGCAAAAGCTAAGTTTCCAACAAAAAGACTCATTGTAAAACCAATACCTGTTAAAATTGAAACCGCATAGAAAGTTGGCCAGGTTGAATTATTTGGCTTGTCTGCAATTTTTAATTTTACAGAAATGTAAGAGAGTACAAAGACACCAATTTGTTTTCCAAAAAATAATCCTAAAACAATACCTAAAGGAACAGGATTTAATAAAGTTGCAAAAGTTAATCCCTCTAAAGATACCCCGGCATTTGCGAATGCAAATAAAGGCATTATACCAAAAGCCACATAAGGCGATAAACTGTGTTCTAATTTCAAAAGCAATGAATTCTTATTTGTTTTCATATCGTGCGGTATTGTTAAAGCCAATAAAACGCCAGCAATAGTTGCGTGAATTCCTGATTGATGAGTAAAGTCCCATAAAAATATTCCAACAATTAAATAGGGTAAAAAATTTGTAACTTTATACTTATTTAAAACAATTAATATAATTAAGGCAACCAACATTAATATTAAGTAAATAGATTGAATATTTCCTGAGTAAAAAAAAGCAATAATTACTATTGCACCTAAATCATCAATAATTGCCAAGGCTGTTAAAAAAACTTTTAAAGAAATCGGAACTCTTTTTCCTAAAAGAGACAACACACCTAATGAAAAAGCAATATCAGTAGCAGATGGTATAGCCCATCCATTTAATGTAGTACTGTCAGAAAAATTTATGAATATATAAAATAAAGCAGGTACTACCATTCCTCCAACTGCTCCAATAATTGGCAATAATGCTTGTTTTGGATTTGAAAGTTCACCTTGTAAAAATTCTCGCTTAATTTCTAAAGAAACAAAAAAGAAAAATACAGCCATTAAAACGTCATTAATCCAATGCAGTACACTCAGTTTTAGTCCAAAACTTTCAGTACCCAAAGTTATGTATTTTTTTAAAATAGAGAAATAGTCTTCACCGTATGACCCGTTGCTAATAATCAAAGCAAGTATTGCAGCTATTAAAAGAATTATTCCTGAAGACGCTTCAAGCTTAAAAAACTCTTTAAAAGGTTTTGTAATATGTTGGATCATAAGTACTATTTACTTCTATAGGGCTTATCTTTCAATTGCCAAAAAGGTATAATTAACTTATAAAACAGACGATCGGGGCGTAGCGCAGCCTGGTAGCGCATCTGGTTTGGGACCAGAGGGTCGCAGGTTCAAATCCTGCCGCCCCGACCATTTTAAGTATGAAAAAAGCTAAAATTTACATACCC
>Ga0233444_10000800_pt1 | contig 38580 bp, 38 predicted proteins | sample SI_124_October20_6_FD_182792 | JGI IMG/M metagenome (GOLD analysis project Ga0233444, IMG submission 182792) | Seawater microbial communities from Saanich Inlet, British Columbia, Canada - SI_124_October2016_10_MG | ecosystem: Environmental > Aquatic > Marine > Inlet | place: Canada: British... | reverse complement strand
TTTCCATATATAGAAGTAAAAAATAAATCAGCTCAAATTGAGCACGAAGCAACTACAAGTAAAATTGGAGAAGATCAAATTTTTTATTGCAATCAAAGAGGTATTGAAACTGAAAAAGCGATTGCCTTAATTGTAAATGGATTTAGTAAAGAAGTATTAAACAAGCTTCCTATGGAGTTTGCAGTAGAAGCACAAAAATTACTAGAAATTAGTCTTGAAGGTTCTGTTGGATAATTTAAATAAATATTAAAAATGAAAAAAATACTATTTTTTATACTGATCTCAGTTATTACATTTTCATGTAAAAAAAATGCTGAAAAAGAAGATGAAAAAGTTGATAAGTCGGAAACTGCTGTTGAAATAAATAGTGCTGAAGATAAAATATATAGGGGAGACTTTATTTATTTAGGAGATGCTGCAGTTTTAAAAGGAAATAAATTTATTTATGGAGTAACTCTTGATGAAATGGCAACAGAATTAGCTAATAAAGTGAAATCTGTAAAAGAATCAGATTTTGATATGGTTCCAGTAGCTGTGAAAGGAAGTATAAATCGAAAACCTGAAGGTTCAGAAGGTTGGGACGAAATAATAACAATTACTGAAATTGTATTGGTTGGAAGTAAACCATCAAAAATTGATATAAAACTTGAAGAAAAGAAATAATAACTATGCTGCAAATTAAAAATTTACACGCAGGTGTAGAAGATAAAAAAATTTTAAAAGGTGTTAATTTAGAGGTGAAAGCTGGAGAGATACATGCTATAATGGGACCTAATGGTTCTGGTAAAAGTACCCTCTCTGCTGTAATTTCTGGAAACGAAAATTTTGAGGTAAGCCAAGGTTCGGTTTCTTTTTTAAATGAAGATATTTTAGAACTTGATCCTGAGGAAAGAGCTCACAAAGGAGTGTTTTTATCATTTCAATATCCTGTTGAAATTCCTGGAGTATCCGTTACAAATTTTATTAAAACGGCTATTAACGAAACCAGAAAAGCTAAAGGTTTAGAAGATATGCCTGCCTCAGAAATGTTGAAATTAATTAAGTCTAAAGCAGATTTATTAGAAATTGATAGAAAATTTTTATCACGTTCTTTAAACGAAGGATTTTCAGGAGGAGAGAAAAAAAGAAATGAAATTTTTCAAATGGCAATGCTAGATCCAAAATTGGCAATACTTGATGAGACTGATTCTGGCCTAGATATTGATGCTTTAAAAATTGTTGCAAACGGAGTTAACAAATTAAAAAGTAAAGACAATGCGGTTATTATCATTACACATTATCAACGTTTGTTAGATTATATTGTTCCTGATTTTGTTCACGTTTTAATCGATGGAAAGATTGTTAAATCTGGTACGAAAGAATTGGCCTATGAGTTAGAAGAAAAAGGATACGATTGGATTAAAGAAGAATTAGTTTAAAAATATGAGCTTAAAAAGTAAATTAGTGTCGTCTTATCTTGCTTTCGATGATCATTTGGATGATAATTCACCAATCCATGATATTCGAAAAAAAGCAATTGATACTTTTGAAGAAAAAGGATTTCCCACTAAAAAGGAGGAAGATTGGAAATACACTTCATTAAATACTATTATTAATAAAGACTATAGTATTGCCTCTAAAGGTGATAAGAAAATTAAATATGAAAAAGTTAGAGAATATTTTTTACATGATATCGATTCCTATAAAGTTGTTTTTATAGATGGTGTTTTCAGTTCTTTTCTATCTGAAACCAGTCATGACGGATTGGATGTTTGTTTACTTTCTTCTGTATTATCAAAAGAAAAGTATAAAGCAATCATAGAGGCGTATTATAACAAAATAGCTTCAAAAGATAGTATTACATCTCTTAATACCGCTTTTGCAAAAGAAGGTGCTTATATTAATATTCCAAACAATAAAGAAGTTGATAAGCCTATTGAAATTATAAATTTTTCAACAGGAAATGAAACAGCTTTAATGATGCAACCGCGTAATTTAATTATCGTTGGCGAAAATGCTCATGTTCAAATTATAGAAAGACATCAAAGCTTATCCAATAATGCTGTATTTACTAATTCAGTAACAGAGATTTTTGCTGAAAAACGTGCGTATTTAGATTTCTATAAAATTCAGAATGACAAAGAAAATGCCTCTTTAATAGATAATACTTTTATCCATCAAGAACAGGATACGAATTGTAATGTTCATACATTTTCGTTAGGTGGTAAAATAACTAGGAATAATCTTAATTTTTCTCAAAATGGAGAGCATAGCGATTCTACACTAAAAGGTGTAACTATTTTAAAAGACAAACAGCATGTAGATCACAACACCTTAGTCAATCATATTTCACCAAACTGTGAGAGTCATCAAGACTACAAAGGTTTATATGCAGACTCTTCAACAGGTGTATTTAATGGGAGAGTGATCGTTGAAAAACAAGCTCAAAAAATAAATGCTTTTCAACAAAATAATAACATATTAATTGATGATAATGCAACTGTAAATGCAAAGCCTCAATTAGAAATATTTGCGGACGATGTTAAATGTTCTCACGGATGCACCATTGGTCAATTTGATGAAGATGCTTTGTTTTACCTACGTTCTAGAGGTATTGGCTTAAAAGAAGCGCAAGCATTATTAATGTATGCTTTTGCAAATACGGTATTAGAAACTGTAAAAATTCCTGAATTAAAAAGACGCATCAATAATCTTATTGCCGAAAAAATTGGTGTAAATATTGGATTTGATATTTAAACTTAATCATGAAATCATGGTATTTGATGTTCAAAAAATAAGACAAGATTTTCCCATACTTTCAAAAAAAGTTAATGGTCATCCTTTAGTGTATTTTGACAACGCAGCTACTTCTCAAAAACCTCAGGTCGTAATTAATAGTATTGTTGATTATTACAGTAATTATAATGCAAATATCCATCGTGGAGTTCATAAACTTTCTCAAGTGGCTACTGATGCTTATGAATTATCTAGAAAAAAAATTAAAAAACACTTTAACGCTTCAAAGGATTACGAGATAATTTTCACTTCAGGGACCACCCATGGGATTAACATTGTAGCATCTGGCTTTTCGAAATTTTTAAATAAAGGAGATGAAATTATTATTTCTGCTATGGAACATCATTCAAACATTGTTCCTTGGCAAATGCTTTGTGAGAAAACCGGAGCATTATTAAAAGTAATTCCTATGAATGAAGATGGGGATTTAATTATTTCTGAATATGAAAGCTTACTATCCCATAATACAAAATTAGTTTTTGTCAATCATGTTTCTAATTCATTGGGAACCGTTAACCCGATTAAAGATATAATTGATAAAGCACATCAAAAAGGAGCTGCCGTTTTAATTGATGGTGCACAAGCAACATCTCATTTAGTGCCAGATTTTCAAGAATTAGGTGTCGATTTTTATGTGACATCCGCACATAAAATGTGTGGCCCAACCGGTATTGGCATTCTTTACGGTAAGGAAGAATGGTTAAATAAACTTCCTCCATACCAAGGTGGTGGTGAAATGATAAAAGAGGTCACTTTTGAAAAAACAACTTATGCAGATTTACCGCATAAGTTTGAAGCAGGTACTCCTAATATTTCAGCTGGTATAGGTTTTGGCGTTGCTATTGATTATTTAAACACCATTGGTTTAAAAAAAATTGCAACTTATGAAAATGAGTTATTGACTTATGCAACGGATCAACTTATTAAAATTGAAGGAGTGAAAATCTATGGCACTTCTAAAAACAAGGTAGCTGTTATTTCGTTTAATATAGGTTCTATTCATCCTTATGACATTGGTACTATTATTGATAAATTAGGAATTGCAGTAAGGACAGGTCATCATTGTACACAACCCATTATGGATTTTTATAAAATTCCAGGAACTGTAAGAGCGTCTTTTGCGTTTTATAATACAAAACAGGAGATTGATGTATTTATAGAAGCTATTAAAAAAGCTAAAATGATGTTGTCATAATTAAAAATACGAAACGAGCATTTATTTTTTTTTTAAAATCAAAGAGATTTAGGACACATGAACTCCAATAATAAAATAAACACATGAAATACACTATTGCTTTAAGTTTTATATTATTTTCATTAATGTTCATTTCTTGTAAGGAGACAAAAAAAACAATAAAAGTTTCTTCTAATCAATTTTATTCTGGGGAATATGAAATAAAAAGTCTTAATGGAAATGAATTATCAGGCACATTAAGTTTTACAATTGAAACTTCAGAAAATAAAATTTCAGGAAAAACTAATTGTAATAATTATTTTGGAACCTATACCGTTTCTAACGCTAATGAACTTAAAATTGGACCATTATCGGCTACTGAAATGTATTGTGAAGAAAAGGTTATGAAAGCTGAAAGAGAATTATTTAAAGCATATAACGATTCAAAAACATTTAGTTTTGATGGAAAAATGCTAACATTATTTAATGAAGACGAGGCTCTTTTAATTCGTGCATACAAAATAAGCAAATAAAAATATGATGACGATTGAATTAATCCAAGATGAAATTATTGACGAATTTTCGATGTTTGATGATTGGATGCAAAAATATGAGTACATGATTGATTTAGGAAAATCATTACCTTTGATTAGTGAAAATAATAAATTAGAAGATCGCTTAATAACAGGCTGTCAATCTAAAGTTTGGTTAGATGCGGAACTAATTGATGGCAGAATAAACTATACAGCTGATAGTGATGCTATTATTACCAAGGGAATTATTGCAATTTTATTACGTGTTTTCTCTAATCAAACACCAAATGACATATTAAATTCGAATACCAATTTTATTGATAAAATTGGATTAAAGGAACATCTTTCACCAACTAGAGCTAATGGATTGGTGTCTATGATCAAACAACTTAAAATTTATGCGTTAGCCTTTCAGACTCAAATTAATAACTAATGACTAAAGAAGTGAAATTGAATTCAGAAGAATTAGGTGAGAAAATAGTAAAAGTAATTAAAACTATCTTCGATCCGGAAATTCCTGTAGACATCTATGAACTAGGACTTATATATGATGTATTTGTCAATGAAGATTATGGAGTAAAAGTATTGATGACATTAACAACTCCCAATTGCCCAGTTGCAGAATCCTTACCTTTAGAAGTAGAAGAGAAAATTAAATCTATCAGTTTTGTTACTGATGCAGAAGTAGAAATTACGTTTGACCCGCCTTGGAGTCAGGACTTAATGAGCGAAGAAGCGAAACTAGAATTGGGAATGTTATAAATGCAAGAAGAAATAAAAAATAGAGTTTCAGAAAGTAAGTTAATTACTTTTGATCTTGAAGATTTTTATCCAGAAGGGAATAGAATAGAGCTTGATATTTCTCAATTTTTATTTGAGGGCATGCTTCTTAAAGAAAAAGACTTTAGAGCCTCTGTAAAAAACCATAATTGGGAGCAATACCATGATAGTTATGTTGCACTAACAAATATTAATGATGCGCTGGTTCCTGCCTGGGCATTTATGTTATTAACAACACACTTGACTCCAATTACTAAAAGAGTTTCTATTGGTAATTTAGAGCAATTAGAGATTTCTAATTTCAATAAAGTCATAGAGGATTTAGATGTTTCACATTATACGGATAAACTCATTATTATTAAAGGTTGTTCGAATAAACCAATACCAGAAAACACCTATCTGCAATTAATACAAAAATTACAACCTGTAGTAAAGAGTCTTATGTATGGAGAAGCATGCTCTTCTGTTCCTCTTTATAAAAGAAAGTCAAGAAAATAACACTTTATCTTGATCGCTTGATTAAATAATTAAGAATACTTTATGGATTTTTCTTATGATTCAAGCCATATAAATTTTTATAATAAACAAAAAACAATACAATTAATATCTATTTACATGAATAAATTATCAATCAAATAAAAAACAAATGATGAAAAAAATACTTTTATATACTTTTTTACTAATATCCTTTCTTGGTTTTTCTCAAGACGAAGCCGAAGAAAGAGAAGAGGGTTGGAAAAAATCAGGTAAAATTACTTTATTAATTAATCAGTCTGCTTTCTTAAACTGGCAACCTGGAGGTGATAATAGTTTTGCAGGTAATTTAAATCTAAATTACGACCTTAATTACCAGAAAGGAGATTGGACTTGGGATAATAAAATTTTAGCTAGCTATGGTTTGACTAATAATAAACAAGAAGATGCCTCTTCTGCTAGAAAAAAAGATTTAGGTTATAGAAAAACAGATGATCAACTAGTATTAAACTCTACTCTTGGTAAAAAAATTAATGGTTTTTGGAATGCTTCATTTTTTATGAATTTTAATAGCCAGTTTCAAGATGGTTTTGATTATGAAGATGATTTTATAGATCAAAATCAAACCATTGGTGATCAATGGTATGGTTACAATAATGAGGACTTCCCAACATCTGGATTTTTTAAACCGGCATACTTGAGTTTTGGACCTGGATTATTATGGAAGAAAAATGACAACTTAAGTATTAACTTTTCACCATTAACACCTAAATTTACTTTCCTTAGTGGTGAAGTATTTACCTATAATTCAGATACAGTGGAATACGATTCAAGTAATGATGTTAAAACTTACGGAGTTGATCCAGGAGAATCTTACTTATTTGAGTTTGGTTTAAATATAAGAGCATATTATAAATTCGATATTATGAAAAATATTAATATCGAAAATATTTTTAATGTGTTTTCTGACTACTTAGATAAACCTCAAAATGTTGATATTAATTATACGATGAATGTAGTAATGAAAATAAATGATGTGTTCTCTACTAATTTAACTTTCCAAACTATTTATAATGATAATTCTTATTCAGGATTTCAAATTAGAGAAGTATTTGGTTTAGGAGTAAATGTGAAATTATAATCAATAGTTGTTTTATAAAAAAGCCTATTTCAATATTGAAATAGGCTTTTTTAATATCTAATTATCTATTCTTCTTTGTATTCTTTATATAAAAATTGATTGTATGGAAATCTTTTTATGTGTAACTCTTTTACTTTACCATAAACTATTCTTTTAAATTCTTCTATATTTTCTTTTTTCAAAGCCGAAATAAAAATTGCTTCCCCATTTTCATTATTCATCCAAGTTTGTTTCCAGTCATCAAGACTATAATGAGCTTTCGTTCTTTCAGTGATTAAATCATCTTCTTCTATTACTTCATGTTTATAAGAATCAATTTTGTTAAAAACCATTACACATTGCTTATCCGATGCTTTTATTTCTCCTAATATTTTTTCTACAGAAGCAATGTGGTCTTCAAAAGAAGGGTGAGAAATATCAACCACATGCAATAATAAATCAGCTTCTCTTACCTCATCTAATGTGCTTTTAAAAGATTCTACCAATTGGGTAGGAAGTTTTCTAATAAAACCAACTGTATCGCTCACTAAAAAAGGAAGGTTTTTAATTACAACTTTCCTTACAGTCGTGTCTAATGTTGCAAAAAGTTTGTTTTCTGCAAATACATCAGACTTACTAATAACATTCATTAAAGTAGATTTCCCAACATTGGTGTAACCAACTAAAGCAACACGAATTAGTGAGCCACGGTTACCTCTTTGAACCAACATTTGCTTATCCACTTTTTGTAATTTCTTTTTTAATAAAGATATTCTATCCCTAACAATCCTTCTATCAGTTTCAATTTCTGTTTCACCAGGTCCACGCATTCCAATTCCTCCTTTTTGTCTTTCAAGGTGAGTCCACATTCCTGTTAAACGAGGTAGTAAATATTGGTATTGTGCTAATTCTACTTGAGTTCTTGCATAACTTGTTTGAGCTCGTTGTGCGAAAATATCTAATATGAGGTTGGTCCGGTCAAGAATTTTACATTCCAATATTTTCTCTATATTTCGTTGTTGAGCAGGAGATAATTCATCATCAAAAACAACCAATCCAACTTCGTGTTTTTCGATGTACTCCCTAACTTCTTCTATTTTACCAGTTCCTAAAAAAGTTTTAGAATTTGGGCATTCCATCTTTTGAACAAATCGTTTTAAAACCTCTCCACCTGCAGTATAAGTTAAAAACTCTAATTCATCCAGATATTCATTAGATTTATCTGTATTTTGTTTTTGAGTAATTAAACCAATGAGTACTGCTTTTTCGTAATCTATACTCGACTTTTCAATCATAAATTTTAATTATGAAGCAAAGGTACAAAAGACATTCCCTAAAATAAATTTTTATATTATCACTGTTCAAACACAATGTAAAAAAACATATATCAAAATAGTTGTTAAATATTATTAAAATTGTACTTTTAACTTCAATAATTTTTACAAGAAAAATGAAAAAACTACAAATATTATCATTTATTTTTTTATTATCCTTTTTTGAAATTAGCGCCCAGATAGAATATAAAGTAATCACTAGTGTTGAATCTATAGTCCCAAATGGTGTTGGAAGATCAAGGATTATTAGTGCTAACGAAGATAAAAATTATAAAGAATTCACTTCAACCCAAACCGAAAACGATAAAACCAGAAATAAATCTGATAGAGCAGAAATTAGGGTTAAAGATTTTGATGAAACAAAATTATTAAATTTTTACAATATTGGTGGAATTAGGTTTCAAAACATTGCTGCTAACGACGCGTTAATTAGTTCAAAAATAAATACCATGATAGAGGAGGGTTGGGAGTTAGCTTTTGTAAATAGTGCCGTAGAAAGTGAATGTGGAAAAGGAGATGGACAAGGAATATTTATAACTCGCTATCTTTTTAAAAGAAATAAATAAATTTTGTTATCCACCGATAACATTTAAAAAAATCAGCCATATATAACAAAATAACCAACAAAATTAATTTTATGAAACAAACAGCTACCCTCTATTCTTTCTTTGGGTTTTTAAAAAGCTTATCCTTACAATTATTCTTTATCTTTATCTTACTATTTTGCCTTAACTCTTTTGCACAAGGACCAGGTTGTCCAAATGTAAATGCCGGTGGAAATATAGAATTAGATTGTGATCAGCCTTGTACAGACCTTTCGGCAACATTTCTTCAAACTGGTGAAACTACAAGTTATGAAGTAGCGCCAATAGACTATAATCCTCCTTTTCCATCAACTGGTGGGACTCCAATATCTGTAAATACAGACGATGTTTGGTCAGACCCCATCCCATTACCATTTGATTTTTGTTTCTATGGAGGTACCTATTCAGAAATATTAATTGGTTCAAATGGTGTAATTACTTTTGATTTGGTAAATAATGAGCCTAACGGTTTTTGTGATTGGAGCTTTAGCGACCCCATACCGAGTAACAATTTATTTAGTACTACTATATTTGGACCTTATATGGATATAGATCCCTCTATTGATGGTTCTGGAATTATAAACTATACTATTTTTGGGGAAGTTCCTTGTAGAACCATGGTAGTTAACTTTCCAGTAATTCCTTATTTTAGTTGTGAGGATTTAAATATGACTACTCAAATAGTAATTTATGAAACAACCAATGTTGTTGAAATTTACCTAGAGAACAGGTCTGATGCTTGTTCTAACTGGAATAGTGGTAATGCAGTTATTGGTTTACAAAATCAAAATGGTACAGAGGGTATTTCAGCACCAAATAGAAATACAGGAAACTGGTCTGCTATTAATGAAGCTTGGAGATTTACACCAAATGGAAATAGTAATGTAGCATTTTCTTGGTTAAATGAAAACAACGAAGTAATAAGTACAGATCCAATTATAAATGTTTGTCCTACCGATGAGGTAACTACTTATACTGCACAAGCAGTATATACAAACTGCAATGGAGATGAAATTATTGAAAATGATGAGGTTATCGTAACATTTAACGGTGGTTTTATAATTGACTTAGGAGGAAATCAAGAATTTTGTGATGAAGAAAATTATACAATTACAGCAGATTTAGCAATTGCAAATCCGGAAGATGCAAGTTTTTTATGGAGTAACAATGAAACTACTCAATCGATCACTGTAACAGAAAGTGATATTTATACAGTTGAAGTTACTTATGGTAATTGTACTTTATCAGAAAGTGTTAGTTTAAGTTTCGGAATCAGTCCCTTAATAAATTTAGGTGAAGACATAGAAACTTGTTTTGAAAACAATATTGTTCTGGACGCTACACCATCAAATATGGATCCAAACGATGTAACTTATCTTTGGAATACGGGAGCTACTAGTCCTAGCATAATTGTAAACGAAATAGGAAATTATTCAGTTATAGCTTCTTTTGGTGACTGCGAAGTAGAGGATTCTATTACAATTTCGGGAAGAACAGATTTAAATATCGATGTTAACGATGACTTTAAATCCTGTATAGGAGAAGAATGGACCATAACAGCTAATACTAATGAAGAAGGAGTGACTTTCCAATGGTATTTAAATGGTGAATTAATTACTGGTGAAACTAGTAGTACTTTAGTCTTGGTGGTAAGTGAAAATTCCTCTGATATTGAAAACTATTCAGTTGTAATTAATAAAGGTGATTGTACAGGAACTGATGATGTAAATATAGAATTATATAATGTTTCTAATTGTGTAATAACTCAAGGTATATCTCCTGATGCAACTCCAGGTTTTAATGATTATTTAGATTTAGAGTTTTTAAGTGATCGTACTGGTGGTATTACAAACCTTCAGATATTTAACCGATACGGAACCATCGTTTTTAATAAAAATAATTATATAAATGAGTGGAAAGGACAAGATAAAAACGGAAACAAACTTCCAACAGGCACCTATTATTATGTGATAGAATTTGCAAGTACCGATGATGTTTATGGTCCTCAAACGAGTGGATGGATTTATTTAAACAGAAACGCAAATTAATTTTAAAACTCTTTTCTAACTACCTAATAGTTACATATGAAAAAAATATATATAATAACAATAATTCTAGGACTACTAATTGTCTTCCAAGAAGCAAGTGCGCAACAAGACCCGCAGTACACTCAATACATGTACAACTTGAACATAGTTAATCCTGCTTATGCCGGATCTAAAGAAAGCCTATCCATTACAGCTCTTTATAGAAATCAATGGTCTGGTATTGCTGATAACCCTGAAACATATACCTTTTCAGCGCATTCTCCTTTTGGAGATAAAGTGGGATTAGGAATATCAGCCATTAAAGATCAGTTAGGTCCTGTATCAGAATCTAATATTTATGCAGACTTCTCTTATACTATTGATTTAGGAAAAGCCCTTAAATTAGCCTTTGGTGTTAAAGCAGGAGCTACTTTCCATGAGGTAAGCTTAACAGATTTGGAATTACAAGATCCCAACGATCCATTCTTTTCTGAAAACATACAAAGTACGTATCCTAATGTGGGAGCTGGTTTGTTTTTATATGCTGATAATTTCTATTTAAGTGTATCTGTTCCTAACTTTTTACAATCTGTTCACTTAGACGAAACACTTGCGGGGGAAGCAATTAAATATGGTAACGAAACTAGTCACATCTTTACAACTGCAGGTTATGTTTTTCAGTTAGGAGAAAACGTAAAATTAAAACCATCTGCAATGGTAATAGCTCCATTTGATGCACCTTTATCTTTTGATATAAATTTAAACACGTTGTTGTATGAAAAATTTGAACTAGGCGCTTCGTATCGATTAGATGATTCTTATAGTGCATTGGTTGGTTTTCAAGTCAATCCGAATATTCGTATAGGATATGCTTACGATCATATCGTTTCAGATATTAAGGCAATTGCGGGATCATCGCATGAAATTATTTTAACTTGGGACGTATATTTCAATAAACGTGCCTTACGTTCACCTAGATATTTCTAATATTTAACAAAGCACATTTAATATGAAAAAAATATACCTATTCATTATACTAATAGCGGTAAGTTCGACTATTGCTTTCGCACAGAATAAAGACACCAAAAAAGCAGATGATTTATATAATAGATTAGCTTATACTGATGCTGCTGTGGCCTATCAAAAATTATTGAAAAAAGGAAAAGGCAATAGATACGTTTATGAACAATTAGCAAATAGCTATTACTTTATCAACGATTCTAAAAAAGCTGAAACGTTTTACAAAAGAGTAGTTAAAGGAAAAAAAGTGAAGCCTGAAACTATTTATAGTTATGCTCAAGCTTTAAAAGCTAATGGTAAATACGTTGATTATAATACTTGGATGAAGAAATTTGCTGAAATGAAACCAACAGATTCTAGATCAGTTGCTTTTATGAAAAATCCTAATTACCTGCCTAAGTATCTAGAAAATGCTAAAAAGTTTTCGCTTACCAATATGAAAGAGATTAATACCGAATACTCTGAATTTGGTGGCACCGTTATGGATAAATATTTTTACTTCTCTTCGGCTAGAAATACCGCTAGAAAAAATTACACTTGGAATGAAGAACCATTTTTAGATATTTATGTTGCAGAAATTATTGGTGGGACCGTTAAAAATGAAAACTTAATTGCTGGAGATGTAAACACTAAATACCACGAGGGTAATTTAGCCATTACTGCAGATGGCAAAAAAATGTATTTTGACAGAAACGATTACTATAAGGGTAAATACAAAAAAAGTGAAGAAGGTATTAACCAAATTAACTTATATACGGCTATAAAAGAAAATGGAGTTTGGAAAGATATTCAGCCGGTAAGTTTCAATAACAATGAAAACTCTTTTGGACAACCAGCTTTAAGTCCTGATGGAAATACGCTTTATTTTGTAAGCGATATGCCTGGGGGAAAGGGGATGTCTGATATTTATAAAGTAGCAGTAAATAAAGACGGTTCTCTTGGTAAACCAGAAAACTTAGGTGATACAATTAATACGGAAGGTAAAGAGTTGTTTCCTTTTATAGACTCAAACGGCACTCTTTATTTCTCTAGTGATGGACATCTTGGATTAGGGGAATTAGATGTTTTCTATGCAGAGGTTAATGGACCTGGTTTTACTAATGTCAGAAATATTGGAACTGATGTAAATAGTACAAATGATGATTTTGCTTTTAAATACGACCCTAAAACTAAAGAAGGATATGTTTCTTCTAATAGAAAAGGTGGTGTTGGTAGTGACGATATTTATGCTGCTAAATTAATCGCTCCATTATGTGATTACGAACTTAACGTCCAAGTAGTAGATGCCGTTACTAAAAAAGCATTGCCTGCTGCACGTGTAGATCTTTATGATGGTGCTGAAAATAAACTAGCCACTAAAACAGCAGATAACAATGGTTTTGTAAACCTTGTTGTGGAATGTGATAAGCCAAATGAAGTATTAGGTTTCTTAAAAGGTTACGAAAGTAATAGTCTAACAGTAAATCCAAACAATCAAGGGCCTATTGATAGAATATTAATGCTCTTTCCTATAGAAAAAATTATTAAAGATAACAAAGTGGTTTTAAACCCTATTATGTTTGATTATGACAAACAAAATATTAAATCTCAAGCTGCCTTTGAACTTGATAAATTAGTAGCGATTATGAAAAAGTATCCGTCAATGGAAATTAAAGTTGAAAGTCATACAGATCATAATGGTACTGAAGCATATAATATGGCACTCTCTAATAGAAGAGCAGCTTCTACGATGCAATACATTATCTCTAAAGGAATCGATAAAACTAGATTAAGTAGTCAGGGATATGGCAAAACTAAACCACTTGTTGCTTGTGGAGCTAACTGTACGGATGAACAAAACGAGAAAAATAGGCGCTCAGAGTTTATTATAACGAAAAGATAATATGCATTATTAAAAAAGCCTTTGATTTAATCAGAGGCTTTTTTAATTTTTATCTTATGTCTTAGAATTAATCTTCTTTTCCCATTCAGCTTGAAACTCTTCCATTACAGGTTTTACAGTGCTTTCTGGTAAATCTGCAATTCGAATATACATAAGCCCATCTACTGCGTTATTAAATAATGGGTCTACATTAAATGCAACAACTTTAGCATTTTGCTTGATGTACTTTTTAATTAGTACAGGTAATCGTAAACTTCCTGGTTCTACTTCATCTATAATCTTATCAAACTTATTTAAATCCGCTTCACTTGCGTCAAAGATAAAATCCTTATCGGCATCTTTTAATTTAACCTTATATTCTTTTTTAGGTTTAATATATTGTGCAATATAGGGATCGTAATAATTAGATTTCATAAACTCAATCATCAATGATTTAGAAAATTCAGAAAATTTATTACTAATACTAACTCCTCCGATTAAATATTTATGCTCGGGATATCTTAATGTGGTATGAACTATACCTTTCCATAATAAAAACAAGGGCATGGGTCGCATTTGATATTTTTTAATTATAAAAGCCCTTCCCATTTCAATAGATTTACTCATCATCGGGAATAGCTCTTGATCAAATCGAAATAGTTCCTGTAAATAGAATCCGTCAATTCCATATTTTGAATAAATTTTAGATCCTAAACCCATTCTGTATGCTCCAGCAATCATTTTCTCATCCTTATCCCATAAAAACATATGGTGATAGTATGCGTCAAATTTATCTAAATCAATAGCATTATTAGTTCCTTCTCCTACTTCTCTAAATGTTATTTCTCTAAGCCTTCCTATTTCTTGAATGATATTTGGAATGCTAGTTGCCTCAGCTAAGTAAACTTCATAGTTTTTACTTTGTAGCAATCTTTTATTGTTTTTTTGAAGTAAATATATTTCTTTTTCAATGGTAGAAACGGATACTGGTTTTACAATATTTTTAGGAGGTTTAGGAAATTTTAATTTTTTTGGAAGGCTATCTATTAGTTTTTTCTTTTCAAAAGGATTTGCAAGCATGTAGGTTTTAGTACGTAAAAAATTAGTAAAATTCTCAAGTGTTTTGTATTCATCTTGAGCATTAACAGAAATTGCATTTCCAATTCTAACCTTTATTAATCGTTCTTTTTGAGTTAGAACTTCAGAAGGTAATTTAGCGGTACGCAAGGTGTCACTCATCTTAGCCATTCTATAAAACAACTTGCTATTTTTAGCATGAAAATAAATTGGTACTATAGGAACTTTTGCTCTTTGGATTAATTTCATAGCAGTTTCTTCCCAAGGTTTATCTACTATTAATTTACCATCCCTATAAGTAGAAACTTCACCAGCCGGAAAAATACCTAAGGGGTGTCCTTCTTTTAAATGTTCTAAAGATGCTTTAAATCCACCTAGATTAGATTGTAATTCTTTTTTTCCTTCAAAAGGATTTACAGGCATCACATAGGGCTTCATAGGCTCGATGCGATGTAATAAAAAATTTGCTAATATTTTAAAATCAGGACGGTGATCCAATAACAGCTTTAATAATAAAATTCCATCAACTCCACCTAAGGGATGATTAGATATGGTGATAAAAGGACCTGTTTTTGGAATTCTTTTTAAATCCTCTTCTGGAATTTCAAACTTGATTTCAATGTCATTAATCAAAGCATTTATAAATTCAATGTCTTTTAAATGTTTATTATTATTATAAATTTTATTGAGTGCATTAAGGTTTAAAATTTTCATCAGGGCCCAACCAAAAGTAGTGCCTAAAAAACCAAATTTATGAAGGTTAACGGCCTGTGCTACTTCTTTTGCATTGACTAATCCCATGAATGATAATTGATTGTGATTGATTCCTAATATATCAGCATAAAGCAAATATAGTTAAAAACATATTGTATTATTCTTTAACTACTATCTGAATTGTTTCCCTGTTCTCTTGTTTTAAAAGCATTTCTTTTTCTTTTAATAAGTCTTGGATTTCATTTGGTTTAGAATGGCGTATCGTATATAGAATGACGTCTTCATTCCAAGTTACCCTAAATGTTTCTCTTAACTTTCCTAATAATAATTCTAACTTATTAAATTTATTATCCACACAAACTGAAAAACTTATCGCCGAATTTTGAATTAAATTTACTTTCATTTTATATTGATGTAAAAGTTTAAAGACATCAGCAATATTATCTTCCATCATAAATGAAAAATCTAAAGATGAAAGTGATATAAGTACTTGGTTTTTCTTTAAAATAAAACAAGAAACCAAAGGATCTAAAGCTACTCCTTTACCTACACAAGTTCCATTACTATTGGGATTAGAAAAGGATTTCACATATAACAAAATTTCTTTTCGCTGCAATGGCTGTAATGTTTTTGGATGAATTACGGAAGCACCGTAAAAAGCCATTTCTATGGCTTCTCTATAGGAAATATGATGTAACAATTGAGTTTGTTTGAAATGTCTTGGATCCGCGTTTAATACACCAGGAACATCTTTCCAAATAGTAACACTCTCCGCATTTAAACAATATGCAAAAATAGCTGCAGTATAATCACTTCCTTCTCTACCTAAAGTAGTGGAGAAGTTATGAGTATTTTCTGAAGCTATAAACCCTTGAGTAATACAAATTCCTTTTTTAGGGACAAATTTTAAAATATTTTTTTGAGTTTCTGCCCAATCTACAATGGCATCTCGATAATTTGTGTTAGTCTTAATACAAGATCTTACGTCTAGAAATTTATTTTCAAGTTCCTTATAAGATAAATAGGATGAAATAATAGAAGTTGAAATCAATTCACCATAACTTACCACTTGATCGTAAACAAAAGAATGGTCATTTGATTTATTGCTTTCTAAAAAGAATTGAAGCTCATTCTTATACTTTATTAGCAAGTTAAAAATTGGATGTGAAGTGTTCTTAAAAAGATCTGATGAAATTTGATAATGGAAATCATAAACCTGAATTATTGAAGCTCCTACATGGCTCGGTTTTGTAAAATAATGATCAACTAGCAATTCTAACTGATTGGTCATTTTTCCCATCGCAGAAACAATAACCACCAAATCTTTTTCTTCTTTAGTTTTTAATACAGATAATATGTTTTTAACTCCTTCGGCATCTTTTACAGATGCCCCACCAAATTTAAATACCTTCATTTTTTTGCCTTTTAAAAAGCAGTTTATTTTAATGTTTCCATATAATTTTTAATTCCTTCTTCATCCATTTGAACAATATACCAGTCTTTTAACATTTTTGCTCCACTCTTTTCATAAAACTTGATAGCTCCTTCATTCCAATCCAAAACCACCCATTCTAATCTTTTTACTTTTTGCTCAGCTGCATATGCAATTACTTTGGAATAAAGTGCTTTTCCAACTCCTGTACCTCTATTTTTTTCACCTACTATTAAATCTTCCAAATGAATACTTCGTCCTTTCCAAGTTGAAAAACGGTCGTAAACCAAAGCCATACCAATTATTTCCTCTTCTACTTCAGCAACAAAACATGTAAACAAGGGGTTTTTTCCAAAACCTTCTTTTATTAAAGTATCCACCGTAATTTTCACCGCGTTGGGTTCTTTTTCAAAAACGGCTAATTCTTTTATAAGCCTTAAAACTTGAGGCATATCTGCTGAAATACTTAATCTTACTAAGGTTTTCATAGTTTTCACTTTGAATTACAAATATCGCTTCTATTTCTTTAAAATTTAACGATATTTGCAACAAATTCGTCACAACATATTTTAATGACACAACAAAATAAAACACTCGGAGAGTTTATTATTAATAAACAAAGTGAATTTAAATATTCTTCTGGAGAACTTACAAGGCTTATCAATTCTATTAGATTAGCTGGAAAAATTGTAAATCATGAAGTAAACAAAGCAGGACTTGTTGATATACTTGGCACTGCTGGAGAAGAAAACATTCAAGGTGAAGACCAGCAAAAATTAGATGTTTATGCCAATGAAGTTTTTATAAAAAATTTAGTAAACCGTGAGATTGTTTGTGGTATTGCAAGTGAGGAAGAAGATGATTTTATATCGATACAGGGTAATAATAAAAAAAATGAAAATAAATATGTCGTATTAATGGATCCTTTAGATGGTTCCTCTAATATCGATGTCAATGTTTCAGTTGGAACAATTTTTTCAATTTACAGAAGGATTACTCCAGTAGGAACTCCAGTAACCATCGAAGATTTCTTACAACCCGGCAAAAATCAAGTAGCTGCTGGATATATTGTTTATGGAACTTCAACGATGATTGTTTATTCTACAGGCCATGGGGTAAATGGCTTTACATTAAACCCTGCAATTGGGACCTATTATCTTTCACATCCTAATATGCAATTCCCTGATAAAGGATATATCTATTCGGTCAATGAGGGGAATTATGTCCATTTCCCAAAAGGAGTAAAAGAATATATAAAATATTGTCAAGAAGAAAAAGATGACAGGCCTTATACCTCTAGATATATTGGATCTTTAGTTTCTGATTTTCATAGAAATATGATTAAAGGAGGAATTTATTTTTATCCCTCTACTTCTAAAAGTCCTAATGGTAAACTGCGTCTTCTTTACGAATGCAACCCGATGGCATTTTTAGCTGAAAGAGCAGGCGGTAAAGCAAGTGATGGTTTTAATAAGATTTTAGACATTAAGCCTACAGAATTGCACCAAAGAGTGCCTTTTTTCTGTGGAAATAAAGACATGGTTGAAACCTTAGAGACTTTTATGAAAAAAAATGAGTAACAATCTATTATTTTTTTAATATGTTTACTAAATTTATTTTAAAAATTAACAATAATCCTATTGGTTTTTATTTTAGAATTAAAATCTTAAAATTTAAATGGTTAAATAACTATGCTAATTAGAATCTTTTCCTTTTTTAAAATTGTTCTATTGGGTCTTTTTATAATTGTTCCAGCGACAATTTATTCTCAACAAAAAGATTCTGTTAGTACAATTGACTCTTCACTTACATCAAGACCTAAAGCAATTCCATTAACCAAGATTATTCAGAGTTCAGAAGAAGTTAATGAAGAAATTAAATCTACTGAAAGAAAACTAATTTTAGATAATCGAATCATAAAAATTGATTCATTATTCCCAGAATATAAAACGTTTATATTAACTGAAAAAAGAAAATCCAAGAGTTTTGTTAAATCAAATCCAAATCGAGAAAAAATAGACAACTTAATCATTAAATGGAATGGGCATCTAACTAATTTAAAATCTTGGGGAACTACAGTTAATCAGTCTGCAAAAAGAAATTTACTTTTATTAGAATTAATCTCGTTTAGTGAACAAACATGGTCCTTAACTTACGAAAATTCGAGATCTAAAGAAGTACCGCAAGAAATCTTAAAAAGTATTAAAAATAATTGGGAAGATTTAAAAAACTTAAAAAATAAAATCATCGCTCAAAAAAATAATTTATTAATTCTTGAGTCAAAAATTTACAAACAAAAAGTAATTGCTAACGAAGTAATAGAAGAATTAATTGACTTAAAAAATTCCGAAATTTATAATCTATTTTATTTACGCCATGCTCCTTTATGGAAATCGTTGTTTAATACACCCACTGATACTAAAAATAAGGAAAATTTCAAGGAATCGATTTCTGAAAGTATTTCAAAAATTACTAAAAAAATTATTACACCTGAAGCAGGTATTTATATTTATCTCTTTATAATAATACTGTTAGTATTACTAATTATATTCTTGAAAAAGACTTTTAGCAATTATACTTTTAACGAAGCAGATGGCGATCTCCAAAATGCTAAAAATCTTTTACTAAATCATCCATTATCTATCATTGTGTTTACTTCAATTTTTATAGCTTATTTTTTCTTTGATGAGAAACCCATGCTATTTAATGATCTTCTTATCACTTTAGCCCTAATTACTTCTTTATATCTTTTAAAACCTTATGTATATAAACGCTTTAAAAAGATTCTTTATTTTGTTGTTTTATTTTTTATTTTAGATTCTGTTAAAACTTACATTTGGTTTTCAACTACTCAATATAGGATCTATTTATTACTTGAAGTAACTTCAATTATTATAATAACATTTTTATTTACAAAACCTTATTTAGAGACCAGGAAAATGAAAATGGGTAAGTTTGGGTTATTACTTGTAAATTCAACTCCTGCTATCTATTTTCTAGCTATTATTTCATTAATCTCAAACATTTTAGGCTACACTAATCTTACTGATATTACCATCAAAATAATTGTAGAAAGTGCTACAACAGTTATTCTTTTTTATGGAATATTAATCATTCTTAGTGGAATTGTAATTGGATTAATTCATCGCCACTTCAGTATGAAGGATACCTATGAGGACGATAAAAAATTAAATGTCGAACAAAAATCACTAAAAATAATTAGCATACTTGTAATTATTTATTGGTGTAGGTTCTTTTTAAAGATGACTGATTTGTTAAGGCCCTTATCAACATCGGTTTCTGATTATCTATCAGAGCCTTATAAATTGGGTAGTATTTCCTTTACATTCGGTGCCATATTGACCTTTTTGTTAATTTTGATATTTTCATATTTTGCTACAAAATTTATTTCATATTTGTTTGATGAAGATTCTTCATTAAAATTTTTAAAACTTCCCAAAGGTATACCGGCTGCAATTTCATTAATAATAAGGTATTTTATTCTTGCTTTTGGAATTATTATGGCACTCGGCTCTCTAAATATAGACTTAAGCAAATTCAATTTAATGGCTGGCGCTCTAGGTTTGGGAATTGGGTTTGGACTACAAACTGTTATTTCAAATTTTGTTTCTGGACTAATTTTAGTTTTTGAACGTCCTATTTTACCTGGAGATACTGTTGAAGTAAACAATTTGTTAGGAACGGTAAATAAAATTGGGGTACGATCATCTAGTATTAGTACTTTTGATGGTGCTGAGGTTATTGTCCCAAATAATAATTTAATAGCTAATGACCTAATAAACTGGACATTATCTGATAACGTAAAACGAATTGAGGTTTTAGTTAGTGCGGCCTATAGTTCTAATCCAAATGAAGTACTAAAAATATTGATTGAGGTAGCAAATAATAATAAAGATGTGCTAAAATCTCCCGAGGTTCGAGCTTTGTTCAGCGAATTTGGAAATAGTTCTCTAAACTTTAAATTGCGTTTTTGGGTACCTTATGAATTAGGTTTGATTGTAAAAAGTGATATTTCTTTAGCTATTTATAATAAGTTTAAAGAGCAAGGAATTGAAATTCCTTTTCCACAACAAGATATTTACATCAAAGAGTTTCCTGAAAAAAAATAATAAAAATGATTTTTTAATCTATTTTTTTAATCTACTATTCATTAGGTACTTATACTCATCAAAGCTAATACCTCCAGTATAAATATCTATTGAATTCTGTATTAAATCATTCGCAGTTTTAGAATTGTATCCTAAACCAATAGCATATTTTGTTATCAATCCTAATTCTTTTGCATCAATTCTATTGTCTGAAAATATCATGTCAAATAAATCATGTAACCGTTCTAGCCTTTCTTCAACAGAGTTGGAAGGAATGATAGGATATTTAGTTGGATCTTGTAAAATCTTGTCAACGTCAGAATCATCAACTTCTAGTTTAATCGCTAAGGATTTTAATAATAACTGTTCATCATCAGATATTTTCCCGTCAGACATTGCAATAGAAGCAATAGAAGCAAAATGTGCTTTATTTCTAGTTTGGTGACCTTCTTTAAATAATTCGTAATATGACATAATTTTATATTTATGTCACAAATATAAAACTAATCAAGTGGTTTTTTAAAATTAAACGGAAGGAAATATTTATCAATTCTAAGAGCTAATTTTTTTAAATAAACTTTAAAAACTAATATATATTTGTATGAAAAACTATTTAACACATCATCTTGTGCTTTAATACTAATAATGAAAATTATTTTACTTTTTTTACAATTTCTACTTCTATCTATTCGCAAACTAAAGAATATACAGGTATCTATAAAAGACATTTCGATATTAACGAAGAAGGCAGGATTGATTAAAAATTAGAACTGAGTCCTGATGGAACTTTTACATTTCATAACTATCGGAAAATTAGTACCAAAAACCAGGAAGAAAATCAATATGGAAAAGGAACTTTGAAAATAGAAAAAATAAGGTGCTGTATTCTTATACCAATAAAGAAAACGATCTGGATGAAAAGCATACTATAAATTTCACAAACACTAAAGCCCGTTACATCACTAAATCTAAAAGGGATAAATCTAACAAAGAAGTAAAAAATAATTTGCGCTTTTACGATTCAGAAATTTTTTGGATAACAGGAAATAAGCTTTTTAAAAATTAAATATCGCTTTGAAAACAACAAATTAAGAACATCAGATTTATGATATAAATTAATTACTTAGTTGTTTCAATATTTTATACGAAATACTACCTTTGCCTAAATGAGTAAAGCATTGGTTTCTTCACTTTTCATTAAATCTCTTACCACTAGAAAACTAGGGGAAGCTATCTCAAATTCTCAAAAAATGACCATTATTTCAGGATTGGTAGGGTCTTCCTATCCTCTTGTTATTGCTGAAGTTTTTAAACAAACAGAAAAACCTTTCTTAATCGTTTTAAATAATAAAGAAGAAGCAGCTTATCATCTTAACGATTTAGAAAATTTATTGGGCGAAAAAAACGTATTATTTTACCCGGGATCTTATCGGAGACCTTATCAAATAGAAGAAACCGATAACGCAAATGTATTACTTAGAGCAGAGGTTTTAAACAGAATTAACTCTCGAAAAAAACCAGCCATTATAGTTTCTTATCCAGAAGCTCTTTTTGAAAAAGTTGTTACTCGAAAAGAATTGGAAAAACACACCTTAAAAATTAGTATTGGAGACGATTTATCGATTGATTTTGTTAATGAAGTTCTTTTTGAATACCATTTTATACGAACTGATTTTGTAACTGAACCTGGAGAATTTTCTGTTAGAGGTGGAATCTTAGATGTGTTTTCATTCAGCAATGACATGCCATACCGCATCGAGTTTTTTGGCGATGATGTAGAAAGTATTCGGAGTTTTGATGTAGAAACACAACTTTCTACAGAGCCTGCAAATAAGATTACCATCATTCCTAACATGGAAAATAAAATGATGGAAGAAAAACGGACTAGTTTTTTAAAATACATCGCTTCAAAAACGGTGATTTTTTATAAAAATGAAGATATTTTTTATAAAGGAATCGATACTCTTTTTCAGCAAGCTGAAGAAATCCATAAAAAATTAGATGGAGAAATAAAACAAAATAGTCCAAGTCAATTATTTTGTTCTTCCGATTTAATTAAAAATGAACTGGAAGGTTTTACAAAAGTTAAGTTAATAAATGCTCCAAATGAGAGTGATATTAACTTCAATACAAAGCCACAACCTTCTTTTAACAAACAATTTAATTTATTAATTGAAAATTTAAATTCCAATACTCAAAAAGGATTTAGAAACTATATTTTCTGTAGTAGCAAACAACAAGAACTTAGATTTCATGACATTTTTGAAGATACCGAACAACAAGTAGATCAATTTGAAACGGTTTTATTCCCATTATTTCAGGGATTTATTGATATTGAGCAAAAAAACGTTTGCTATACAGATCATCAAATTTTCGAACGTTATCATAAATTTCAATTAAAGAACGGATATGCCAAAAAGCAAGCGATTACCTTAAAGGAGTTGACTAATTTAGAAGTTGGAGATTATGTAACTCATATCGATCACGGAATTGGAAAATTTGGAGGACTTCAAAAAATAGATGTAGAGGGAAAATTACAAGAAGCAATTAAATTAATTTATGGAGAACGTGATATTTTATACCTCAGTATTCATTCACTCCATAAAATATCTAAGTTTACAGGTAAAGATGGAACCACTCCAAAAATATATAAATTAGGAAGCGGTGCTTGGAAAAAATTAAAACAAAAAACAAAAAAACGAGTTAAAGAAATTGCCTTTAACTTAATTGAATTATATGCAAAAAGAAGAACATTAAAGGGTTTTGCATACGATCCTGATTCTTATTTGCAACACGAGTTAGAATCTTCTTTTATTTATGAAGACACTCCTGATCAAATTACTTCAACTGAAGATGTAAAACGTGATATGGAAAATCAACGTCCCATGGATCGTTTGGTTTGTGGAGACGTAGGGTTTGGGAAAACTGAGGTTGCTATTAGAGCTGCTTTTAAAGCCGTGGATAATGGTAAACAAGTTGCGATATTAGTTCCTACTACTATTTTAGCATTTCAACATTTCAAAACGTTTTCTGAACGTTTGACAGAAATGCCTGTAAATATAGATTACCTCAATAGATTTAGATCTACTAAGCAAAGAGCAACTGTTTTAGAAAAATTAAAAAACGGCACATTAGATATTGTAATTGGCACCCATCAATTAGTCAATAAAGCAGTGGAATTTAAAGACTTGGGCTTATTGATTGTTGATGAAGAACAAAAGTTTGGTGTTGCGGTAAAAGACAAACTTAAGTCCATTAAACAAAATGTAGATACCTTAACGTTAACAGCAACTCCTATACCTAGAACGCTTCAATTTAGTTTGATGGCTGCTAGAGATTTATCTATTATTAGTACACCACCGCCAAATCGATATCCTGTTGAAACCAATGTGATTCGGTTTTCTGAAGATACCATTAGAGATGCTATTCGTTATGAAATTTCAAGAAATGGTCAAGTGTTTTTTGTTCATAATCGCATTGAAAATATCAAAGAGGTTGCTGGAATGATACAACGTTTAGTTCCAGATGCAAAAATTGGTATTGGTCATGGGCAATTAGATGGTAAAAAGTTAGAACAACTCATGTTGGCCTTTATGAATAATGAGTTTGATGTTTTGGTTTCTACCACCATTATTGAAAGTGGCTTAGACGTTCCAAATGCTAATACCATATTTATAAATAACGCTAATAATTTTGGCTTATCCGATTTACATCAAATGCGTGGACGCGTAGGAAGAAGCAATAAAAAAGCTTTTTGCTATTTTATCACGCCACCTTACTCTGCAATGACTGATGATGCACGTAAACGCATCCAAGCATTAGAGCAATTTAGTGAACTAGGCAGTGGCTTAAACATCGCCATGAAAGATTTGGAGATTAGAGGAGCTGGAGATTTATTAGGTGGAGAACAAAGTGGTTTTATTAACGAAATAGGCTTTGAAACATATCAAAAAATTCTTGCTGAAGCAATTGATGAGCTTAAAGAAAAAGAGTTTAAAGATCTTTATTCAGGTACAGAACATGAACTAAAAGACTTTGTAAAAGAAACGGTAATTGATACCGATTTCGAATTACTTTTCCCGGATGATTATGTAAATAATATCACGGAAAGATTAAACCTTTACAACAAATTAGGTGATTTAAAAACAGAAGAAGAACTTCAAAAATATGAAACAGATTTAATAGATCGTTTTGGAGAACTTCCTATTCAAGCGAAAGATTTACTTAATAGTGTCCGCATTAAATGGATTGCAATTACTATTGGATTAGAACGAGTAATTATGAAACATGGCAAACTTATTGGTTATTTTGTAACCGATCAAGAAAGTTCTTTTTATCAAAGTCCTATCTTTTCACAAATCATTCAATTTGCAAAAACAAATCCTAGTTTGGTTAAAATGAAAGAAAAAAATACTCGAAATGGACTGCGTTTAATTATTACCTTTGAGAATATTACAACTATCAACAAAGCTTTACAGTCTTTGTCTCCTATTTTAGTTTAATTATTACAAATATTTATTAAATCAGAAATTATGAAAATTAATAAAATACTTTTTTTGTTACTGTTTTTCCCATTCATTATTTTTTCTCAAAACACTATTAAAGTAACTTTTTCTCCTGCAAATGATTTTACTTGGGCCATTTTATATAAAAACGCACCAACAAATACTAAATACATTGCTCAAAGTAGAATAGTGGATGGAGATTTAGTTTTTATACTCGATGAAGAAGCGACAACAGGTATTTATAAACTGGTATATGCGGTTCCTCAAAATGATTATAATTTTGATATTATTTATAATGGTAAAGAGGATATTGAATTGACATTTAATTTGATAGATGGTGTTGTTTTTCAGAAATCTGATGAGAACATTATGTTACAATCTTATTTAACCGAAATGACCTTACTAGGCAATGATATAGAAACTAAATATCTAGAAGAAAGTACAGAAGATACTATGTCTTTTATTTTTAAAAAACAGAAAAAATTACAACGATCCTATGAAGAAAAATCTGAAGGTACATTAGTTAATCATTTTATCAAGGCAAATCAACCTTACATTCCTAATGAATTGGAAACTCTAGGCGATTATATTAAAAACGTAACTGCCGACTATTTTACGAATATTCAATTTAATGATGAGGTGTTGCAAAGTTCTAATTTTTTAATCGAAAAATCCCTAGCTTATATAAATGGAACAGTAACTGAGGGAATATCTAAAGAACAGTCCTTGAAAAATAACGTAGATAAAGTTGAAGATCAAACCAGATTGTTAGACCTTAATTTTCAAAAATATTTTATTGAAAAATTATGGCAAAATTTGGTAAACTATAACCTTATAAGTACGGCTAATTATTTGGCTGAACGATATTTAATACCAATAGCTAATCAGTTAAATGATACTGTTCTTGTTTTAAAATTGACTCAATTTAAAAATTTATCTATTGGGAATCCAGCACCCGATTTTATTTTGGATGATGGAAGTGGCAAAAAATTAAGTGAATTGGATATTGCAGAAAATTATATTCTTGTTTTTTGGAGTAGTGGATGTTCTCATTGCTTAAAAGAGATTCCACAACTATACCAATTAAGTCAAGAACTTAACACTACCAAATACAAGATAATTGCTGTAGGCTTGGAAGAAGACACTTTTAAATGGACGAATGAAGTTGTAAAATATCCTAATTTTATTAATGTTGTTAAATTAAAAAAATGGAACAACACCATTGTTAGTGAATATGGACTTACCATTACACCTACTTATTTTGTGCTAGATAAAGACAAAAGATTTTTAGTAAAACCTGAAAATTTTGATGATTTAAAAGCATATTTAAAAAAATAAAAAAGCTTATTGGAAATGATAAAAAGCATCTTTAAAGTGCTCAACCCTTTCAATAGATTTATTTTTTATAACTGCTATAATATCAAAACGGACTTCCAAGTCTAAATCATTGCTAATCATGTATTCGTTAGCTGCTTTTACTAATCGTTTAATTTTTGATGGGCTTACAAATTCTTGAGGGTCGCCAAAAAAATCACTATTTCTAGTTTTTACCTCTACAACAATGATTCTTTTAGAATCTTTTTTTGCAATGATGTCAATTTCGGCTTTATCAAAATAAAAATTTTGTGCTAAAATTTCATAACCTTTATTTATCAAATATTTGGCTGCTAATTTTTCCCCTATTTTCCCTAGTTCGTTGTGATAAGCCATATTTATTCTTTAAAAGATAAGATTACGCCATTTTTGTTAACCATTAAATCTGCTTTTCTTCCTAAAATCAATGCTTGATTGTCCTCCAAATGACCTGCAGGAAAATTAAAGGCAATAGGGAAATCATATTCAGAACAAATATCCAAAATTATTTCTGCTGCATTTTTTCCAAAGGGAATGTCATTGTCATGCATTTGAGTCATCCCTCCAACGATTAATCCTTCTAAACCTTCAAAATAGTCATTCCTCAATAAATTTTGAAGCATCCGATCGATATGATATAAGTATTCATCTAAATCTTCAATAAACAGAATTTTTCCTTGGGTATTAATTGCAGAAGGACTCCCGCAAAGAGAATATAATATAGATAAATTTCCTCCTATTAATTGCCCAGATGCAATTCCTTGTATGTTGTTATCATCCGGGAATATTTCAATTGAATAATCTTCCCCAAATAGTACTTTTTTTATAGAATTGATCGTTGAAGCAGACTTGGTTTCTATGGAAACTGGCATTTGAGCATGAAGGGTTTCAATTCCAAATTGATGGATATGAGAATGCAATACCGTAACATCGCTATAACCAATAATCCATTTTGGATGATTTATAAATTTTGTATAATCTAGATAATCAATAATTCGTACGGTACCATAACCACCTCGAGCACACCAAATGGCATTAATATTAGGATTATCTAACATGGTTTGAAAATCAGAAGCACGAAGGTCATCATCTCCTGAATACTGATGCTCTTCAGCTTCAATTGATATTCCTAAAAAAACTTTTAAACCCCAGCTTTTTACTAGCGCTATGGCAGGTGCCAATTCTTCTTTAGAAACTTTTCTAGCAGTAGATACTATGGCAATGGTATCTCCTTTTTTTAAATAATTTGGACGAATCATGTATGCGATTTACAAGCTCAAAGTAATAAAAAATTAATCTTTTTTTATATTTGTTTTAGTTAAATTAATATGTGGCTTTTTTATTTGATAATTGGACCAACTAATTTAGATCAGTTTTAGAACAAAATCAACCTTCTAATCAACTAGATATTTCTATCCTATCAAAAGGGCTGTTATTTGTTAAGATTAATATAGATAATGCTAGTCTAACAAAGAAGGGGATAAAAGATTAATTGCAAGCAAATTCTTTTGAGAACTCTCCGAGTGTATCCATAAATAAAATCCGTATTTTTGATGTTCAAATTTTGAATATGCAAAATTCACCAAAAAGGTTTACCATAACAGCAGCTCTGCCTTATACCAATGGTCCTGTACACATTGGACATTTAGCAGGCGTATATGTTCCTGCAGATATTTATTCACGTTTTCAAAGAATGCAGGGCAACGATGTTGCTTTTGTTTGTGGAAGTGATGAACATGGTGTTCCTATTACAATAAAAGCAAAAAAAGAAGGAATCACACCGCAACAAGTGGTGGATAAATATCATGCCATTATAAAACACTCGTTTCAAGATTTTGGAATTACCTTCGATAACTACTCTCGTACTACAGCAAAAATTCATCACGATACGGCTTCCGAATTCTTTAAGAAATTATACGAAGACGGCAAGTTTATAGAACAAACTACAGAACAATTCTATGATCGAGAGGCAAATCAGTTTTTAGCAGATCGTTTTATTGTAGGTACCTGCCCTAAATGTGGTTTTGAGGAAAGTTATGGAGATCAATGTGAAAGTTGTGGAACCTCTCACAATGCTACCGATTTAATCAACCCTAAATCTTCCATTACTGGAAATACACCCTCTTTAAAAGAAACAAAACACTGGTTTTTACCTTTAGATCAATACGAGCCATGGTTGAAAGATTGGATTGTAAAAGGACATAAAAAAGATTGGAAAACCAACGTTTATGGACAATGCAAATCCTGGATAGATGATGGATTGCGTCCTAGAGCAGTAACTAGAGATTTAGATTGGGGGATTCCTGTACCTATTAAAGATGCAGATGGAAAAGTATTGTATGTTTGGTTTGATGCTCCCATTGGTTATATTTCTGCTACGAAGGAATGGGCAGAAAAAGAAGGAAAAGATTGGGAGCCCTATTGGAAAGACAAAAACACCAAACTACTTCATTTTATAGGAAAAGATAATATTGTATTTCACTGTATTATTTTTCCGAGTATGCTAAAAGCAGAAGGAAGTTATATTGTACCCAACAATGTTCCTGCTAATGAGTTTTTAAATTTGGAAGGAAATAAAATTTCTACCAGTAAAAACTGGGCAGTATGGTTGCATGAATACTTAGTCGATTTTCCAAATCAGCAAGATGTATTGCGTTATGTATTAACAGCAAATGCACCTGAAACAAAAGATAACGATTTTACATGGTCAGATTTTCAAGCTAGAAATAATAATGAATTAGTTGCCATCTTCGGAAACTTTATCAATCGTGTGGTGGTATTAACCAATAAATATTACGAGGGGATTGTTCCAGAACCAGCTTCATTTTCTGAAGTAGATATCGCAAACTTAACTGAACTAAAAGCATACCCTAAGGTAATTGAAAATTCTATTGAAAGATATCGATTTAGAGAAGCCCAAGCAGAATTTATGAATGTGGCGCGTTTGGGGAATAAATATTTAGCAGACGAAGAACCTTGGAAAAAAATTAAAACGGATGCAGAAAGAACCAAAACTATTATGTTTGTTTCCCTACAGATTGCTTCGGCTTTAGCGGTTTTATGCGAACCTTTTTTGCCATTTACCGCTAGTAAATTAAAAGATATGCTTTCTCTAAATGAACTTAAAATGTCATGGGGAGAGATTTCGACTAAAGAAGTTTTAATTCCTGTCAATCATCAAATAGGAAAAGGTGAATTGCTTTTCAGTAAAATTGAAGACGTGCAAGTACAGCAACAATTAGATAAATTAGAAGCTACAAAAAAAGAAAATAAAGTCATGAATGCTAGTCCAATACCTCAAAAAGATACCATCCAATTTGACGATTTCACCAAATTAGATATGCGAGTTGGAACGATTTTAGAAGCCGAAAAAATGGCAAAGACCAAAAAACTACTCCTCTTAAAAGTAGACACGGGTATTGATGTTCGTACCATTGTTTCTGGAATTGCAGAAAGTTTTACTCCTGAGGAAGTGATAGGAAAAAAAGTAACCGTATTGGTAAACTTAGCACCAAGAACATTGCGGGGAGTAGAAAGTCAAGGAATGATTTTAATGACAGAAACTCCAGATGGTAAACTGGTATTTCTAAATCCTGATAAAGAAGACCTAATCAATGGGGCGACGATTAGTTAATGATCACTTTATTAAAGTTTGTACAAAAAAAAACACAACTCCAAGAAAGTAGTGTAAAAAACACAATACAATTATTAAATGATGATTGTACCATTCCGTTTATCGCTAGATATCGGAAAGAGCGAACTGGGGATTTAGATGAAGTTCAAATAGAACTTATTGTAAAGTATAAAGATGAATTTGAAATCCTAGATAAAAGAAAAAAAACCATTATTAAAGTACTTCAAGAACAAGAAATACTTAGCAATGAGCTTCAGGAAAAAATTAATCGCAGCGATAATTTGATTCAACTTGAAGACTTATATCTCCCCTTTAAAAAGAAACGAAAAACAAAGGCCGAAACTGCTCGATTAAATGGTTTAGAGCCTTTAGCTAAAATTATTATGAGTCAAAATGCTCATGATATTGATTCGATAGCTAAAAAATACACCTCTACATCTGTTTTAAATATAACCGATACTTTAGAAGGAGCACGTTTTATTATTGCAGAATGGATCAATGAACGCAGCGATATTCGAAACAAGATTCGGTATCAATTGGAACACTTTGCTCTTATTAATACCAAGGTAGTAAAGACAAAGGAAAAGGATGAAAAGGCCCAGAAATTTAGAGACTATTTTAATTGGAGTGAGTCGTTACAGTCTTGCCCTTCACATCGCTTATTAGCGATTTTAAGAGCGGAAGAAGAAGGCTTTATTCGTGTTAAAATTGAAATTGATAATGAAAAAGCACTTTTTAAAATTGAAGAGCGAATTATTAACGCTCAAAATGAGTGCTCTGTTCAAATACAATTAGCCATAAAAGATGCTTACAAACGTCTATTATTTCCTTCCCTTTCTAATGAAATTTTAGGAATTGCAAAAGAAAAAGCAGATGAAGTTGCCATTCAAGTATTTGCAAAAAACTTAAAACAGTTATTATTAGGTTCTCCATTGGGTGAAAAAAGAATTTTAGCGATAGATCCCGGCTTTAGATCAGGTTGTAAAGTAGTTTGTTTGGATGCACAAGGAGCTTTTAAATACAATGAGACCATATATCCTCATGCACCAAAAAATGATCAGATTGGAGCTATTAAAAAAATTAGCTCCTTGGTGGATGCCCATAAAATTGAAGCCATTGCTATTGGTAATGGAACCGCATCTAGAGAAACCGAACAGTTGGTTAGAAAAATTCATTTTAAAAACGACATTCAGGTTTTTGTAGTGAGTGAGGCTGGTGCTTCTATTTATTCGGCATCTAAAATTGCAAGAGAAGAGTTTCCTAATTACGATGTTACTGTTCGAGGTGCAATTTCTATTGGGCGTCGTTTAGCAGATCCCTTAGCTGAATTAGTAAAAATTGATGCGAAGTCTATTGGAGTTGGTCAATACCAACACGACGTAGACCAGACTAAATTAAACAATTCCTTAGATCGAGTGGTTTCTAATTGTGTAAATGCTGTTGGAGTAAATATTAATACGGCGAGTAAATCTTTATTGAGTTATGTATCCGGAATTGGTCCAAAATTAGCAGAAAGCATTGTTAATTTTAGAGAGGAACAGGGTGTTTTTTATTCTAGAATTGAGATAAAAAAAGTACCTCGATTAGGAGCTAAAGCTTATGAACAAGGTGCAGGTTTCCTTCGCATAAAAAATGCAAAAAACCCCTTGGATGATTCTTCGGTACATCCTGAAAGTTATGCGATCGTTTCAAAAATGGCAAAAGATGAACGGAAAACCATTTTAGAATTAATAGGAAATAAGAAAGTCCTTCAGAAGATTGCATTGGAAAAATATATTTCCGACAAAATTGGGTTGCCTACGTTGCAAGACATTATAAAGGAATTGGAAAAACCCGGATTGGACATTCGATCGGAAGCAAAAGTATTTACATTCAATCAAAACATTAGAAGCATTAATGATGTAAAAGAAGGTCAATTGTTGCCTGGAATCGTTAATAACATTACTAATTTCGGTTGTTTTGTAGATATCGGAATTAAAGAAAGTGGCCTTATCCATGTTTCAAATTTGGCAGATGCTTTTGTTAAAGATGTAAGTGAACATGTTCATTTACATCAACAAATTATTGTGAAAGTATTAGAAATTGATGTGGCCAGAAAACGGATTCAATTAAAACTGCACCAAAAAGCTAAAAACTAGCTTCTTTAACAATACTTTTTTCCGTTTTATAGACATTTAAGAATTAAAGCTAGTAATTATAAAAAATCTACTACTTTTACTTTTTTAAACATTCTTTTTTTAACCTTATAATTAGTATAGCATGCAACTGTACAATACGCTAAGCGCAAAAGAGAGAGCAACCTTATTGGAAGAAGCGGGAGAAGACCGCTTGACGCTTTCTTTTTATCAATATGCCAAAATTGGCAATCCAGAACTTTTTAGAAACTATTTATTTGTAGCATGGGACAGCCTTCAAGTCTTGGGTCGTATTTATGTAGCAAATGAAGGAATCAATGCGCAACTGTCTTTACCTGCCAAAAAATTTAAAGAATTTAAAGAATTTTTAGATAGCATCTGTTTCCTAGAAAATTGCCGTTTGAATGTTGCGCTAGAGCAGAACTTAAAATCATTTTTAAAACTAAAAATAAAAGTCCGTGACAAGATTGTATCTGATGGATTAAATGACACCACCTTTGATGTTAGAAATATAGGTGTTCATGTAGATGCTTCAACATTTAACAATTTGATAGAAGACCCAGACACGATCTTGGTCGATATGCGTAATCACTATGAGAGTGAAATTGGGCACTTTAAAAATGCCATTACACCAGATGTAGATACGTTTAGAGACTCTTTAGATACTATTGAGGAAGATTTAAAGGATCATAAAGAAGACAAGAAACTGGTGATGTACTGTACAGGAGGAATACGTTGTGAAAAAGCGAGTGCCTACTATAAACACAAAGGGTTTAAAAATGTATTTCAATTAGAAGGCGGTATTATTGAATATACCCGTCAGGTAAATAATCAAGGACTAGAAAATAAATTTTTAGGTAAAAATTTTGTTTTTGATCAAAGGCGCAGCGAACGCATTAGTGATGATGTGATATCTAATTGTCACCAATGTGGGGAAGCTTGCGATACGCACATAAATTGCGCCAATGAAGGATGCCATTTACTCTTTATTCAATGTAAAGTTTGTTCCGACAAAATGGAATATACTTGTAGCAAAGAATGTTATGAGATGATTCAATTGCCTTTTGAAGAACAAAAAAAATTGCGTAAAGGCAAGCAAGCCAGTAATAAAATTTTTAAGAAAGGCAGATCCTCTAAATTAGTTTTTAAAAAATAAATAGGTTTATTGTAAAGAGCGTTTTAAAGTATTTTCTTTTGTATCTCATGAGCTTTTTAATTTCTAGGTGCTGGACCCTGATTATGATTTCTTGGACCTCCTCCATTTCTTGGTGGCGAATTTTTATGGAGCGCATCCATCACAATTTTTTTAAATTTTTGTTTTTGAAGATCATTACAAATTTTTTGAATTGCTCTAAAATGATTGAAAACTTCTAAATCTTTATTTTTTCTGTTTTCTCCTATTAAAGAAGTGATCCTTTCTATTTCTAGTGGAATGACATTCTTTTCAGAAATTTTACTAAATAATTGATCTTTTAATTTTTTATCTTCTTGGTCAAGTTTCATCATTCGTTCTCGGTGATCTTTTCCTATCTCTTTGAATTCTTGCATTTGATCCGCATTAAAATTTAATTCTTTTACAATAAATTGTTGAGGATTATTTCTTGGTCCATTTCGATCTGGTTTTCCAAGATAATCATATAAAAAAAAGCCGTTAGCAATAATTAGGAATGCTAATAAAACGTATAGAATTTTATTTTTAGTCATCGCTATTTAATTTAAAATTGAAGTTTCATTATTGTTAGACAAACTATAATTCTCCCCAAAATTGGATACATTACTATCATAAATCGTAGTTTTTAATTGAATTAAGGCAAAAGCATTTAAAGTAATAAAACAAACTAAAGTCGCTAATTGAAGTTTTGGTGTAAACCAATAAAAAATAATTTTTTCCTCTGCTACTTTAGCATCAAATAATTTACGCATTGTTTTGTCTTTAAAAAAAGGAGGTGTCTTAATTTCCTGAATATGAGTGATAGAATCTAAAGCACTTTTAACTTCCTCTATTATGTTGTTGTTTGTGTCCATATTATATATTTAGATGCATTTTTTAAAAAAAAATTGCGTCAATTCTTATTTTTGTAAAAATATTCTAATTGTTTTTGTAAATTTATTTTTGCTCTAAACATTAGGGATTCGACAGAAGATATACTTTTCTCAATGATTTCACTTATTTCTTTATAGCTTTTTCCATCTACTTTATGAAGGGTAAAAACTATTTTCTGAGTTTCTGGTAATTGATGAATTGCCTTAAATATAATGGCGCTTTTTTCTTTGTTTTCTAACAAAACCCCAGGATGGTTAAACTCTGTAAAGTAATTGGTTTTATCGAAAGATATTTCATTCCCGAAAATAGATTGCATATAAGCAAATCGCCTTTTAGAGTTTTTTTTACGAATAAATTCTAAACATTTATTTGTAGTTATCCTATAGATCCAAGTAGAAAGTTTAGAATTTCCTTTAAATTTTTTAATAGATTTAAAAACTTCTAAAAAAACTTCTTGTGCAATATCTTCTGCATCTTCTTTGTTTGGTAAAAACGAAATACAGGTTGCAAAAACCTTTTGCTCATAATCATCTATTAATTGACTATAAGCCTCTCGATTTCCTTGACCTAATTCGTTTATAAATTTTTCTTCTAACAATAATAGTCTTATGGTACTAAAATAATGATAATTTTATAATACAGTGTTTTATAAATCTTTTAGATGCAACTTCTAAAAAAAACTTGCTACAAGATTTACTATTGTTTTTTAAACCTTAAGTTTTCGTTATATTTGTAAATACATAACGATTAATAAATGATAACAGTAGAAGAAGCTTTTGAACTTGTAGAAAACAATGTTATTCCGACTCAAATTTCAATCCTCTGTAAAACGACTAATGCCTTAGGATTAGTTTTGGCAGAAGATGTGAGTTCACCCATTAATATGCCTCCTTTTAGACAATCAGCTATGGATGGTTATGCGTTGAATATTCATCATGGTTCTTCCTATAAGATTATTGATGAAGTAAAAGCAGGAGATGTTCATCATCCTATTCTAAAAATAGGTGATGCAGTTAGAATTTTCACAGGATCTGCGGTTCCAAATACGGCAAATACGGTAGTCATACAAGAAAAAGTAACTGCAGATAAAAATCAATTACAATTAAATAATCCTGTAAAACTTAAGGAAAATATACGTTCTAAAGGAGAGCAAATAAAAGAAGGAGATATCGCCTTAAAAAAAGGAACAAAGTTAACTCCTGCTGCTATTGGATTTTTACTGACTTTAGGAATAATAGAGGTTACCGTTTTTAAAAAACCAAAAATAGGACTTGTTATTACCGGAAATGAATTGATTAAAGCGGGACAACCTTTAAGTTATGGAAAAATTTATGAAAGTAACTCTGGAATGTTATATACTGGATTATTGGGTTTAGGATATACAGATGTAACTCAATATAAAGTTAAGGATGACTACAATAGGACCGTAATGATTTTAGATAAGGTTATTTCGGAAAATGATATGATTCTTATAACGGGAGGGATTTCTGTTGGAGATTACGATTTTGTAGGGAAAGCCTTATTAGAATTAGGAACTGAACAAGTATTTTATAGAGTAAAACAGAAGCCTGGAAAACCCCTATTTTTTGGAAAAATAAAAAACAAACCTATTTTTGCACTTCCAGGAAACCCTGCCTCAGCACTCAGTAACTTTTATGTATATGTGCATCCAGCTTTAGAAAAGTTATCAGGAAATTTAAACTTCTCTATTAATAAAGGAAAAGCATTTTTAAGTGATGAATACTTAAAAAAAGGAGACCGTGCTCAATTTTTAAAAGCATATCATAAAAATGGAGAAGTAAGTATTTTAGAAGGACAAAGTTCTGCGATGTTACACACCTTTGCAATAGCAAATGCAATTGTTTACATACCGGAGGAAGTTAGTAAATATTCAAAAGGAGATTTGATAACGGTACTCCATTTACCAGTTTAATTAGGAATATGAATTATAAAATTAAAAGTAGAATCTGGATTGAAGAAGGAGATAATGTTCTGTTAGGAGAAGGAAGAGTTCGATTATTAAAGGCAATAGATAAAACTGGATCGCTTTCAAAAGCAGCTAAAAGCTTACAAATTTCTTATAAGAAAGCGTGGACTTTAATCGACGCTGTAAATAAATCAAGTAGACAACCAGTTACGGTCACAAGTATTGGCGGAAAAGGTGGTGGTGGTGCTGTATTAACTGAATATGGAAAAAAATTAATTATAGCTTTTGATGAAATTAATAAGAATTGTTGGAATTATTTAGATGCTCAAATTGAAAAAATAAATAACCTTTAAAAGCTTAACTTATTGATTTTAGATATTGAACATATTTGGATTTTTATGCTCGTGCTACCTTTAATATCTTTTTTATATGCAAGTATAGGACATGGAGGTGCTAGTGGATATTTAGCTTTAATGAGTCTGTTTTCTTTTCCACCTTTAATAATGAAACCTACCGCATTATTGCTGAATATTTTTGTGTCAGGAATTTCATTTTACTATTATTATAAGGGAGGGTATTTTAAAAAAAAAATGTTTTTATATTTTGGTGTAGCCTCCATACCAATGTCTTTTTGGGGAGGCACTTTAGACATCGATGCTACGCTATATAAAAACATATTAGGAAGCTTATTAATCTTTGCAGTTTTAAAAATGTTAAATGTATTTGGAAAAGAAAATATAAAGATTAGAGATCTAAAAATTTGGCAAGGAATTATTATAGGAAGTACTATTGGTTTCTTTTCTGGACTAATAGGGATTGGCGGAGGAATTATCTTAAGTCCTATCATCTTATTGTTCCATTGGGGGAAAATGAAAGAAGCTGCAGCAGTATCTGCTTTGTTTATATGGGTTAATTCGGTTGCAGGATTATCAGGTCAAATAAGCAGTGGTGTAAGTGTGAGTTCAGAATCAGTTATAATGGTAATTATTGCTTTGGTTGGAGGTTTCTTTGGAGCCTATTTTGGAAGTAAAATGATTAATAATTACACCTTAAAATATCTATTGGCATTTGTCTTAATTATGGCTTCCGTAAAATTATTTTTTATTTAAATGAAAGCAGAGAAACTGATAACAGGTATTATTCTCGCAGGAGGTAAAAGTACTCGTATGGGTACCGATAAAGGGTTAATCTCTTATAAAAATAAAACATTTGTTGAACACATTATATCTGCTATTCAACCCTTTGTTGATGAAATTATAATAATAAGTAATCTTAACAGCTATGATAAATTTGAATTAAAAAGATATGATGATTTAATTAAAAACGCAGGACCTTTGGCAGGTATTTATACAGGACTTCACTATTCCCATACAGAAAATAACTTGGTTGTAAGTTGTGATGTTCCTTTAATTAACAAGAAAATTTTACAAAAATTAATAGCACAAATCAATAACACTTCTGAAGTCATTCAATTAAAAAGCAAAGATAAGAATATGCCACTTATTGCAATTTATAAGAAGAAATGTGAAGCAATTTTTTTAGAAGAATTAAAACAAGAACAACGAAAAGTTCAAAAAGCAATTAAAAAATGCAAAGTAAATACGGTACTAATCGATACTGTTTTAGAAAAGTATACGACCAATATTAATACAAAAAACGATTTAGATCTTTTAGAATAAAAAAATGATACTATCAATAAAATATTTTGGATTACTTGCTGAAGTAACAGGATGTTCAGAGGAAAAAATTAAATTTTCAGGTAAATCTATTTCAGATTTAAAATCTATTTTATTTCAAAAACATGAGGAATTAAAAAATAAAGATTTTCAAATCGTTCAAAACAATGAATTAATAACTAATGAAACTAAGATAACAGCAACAGAAATTGCTTTATTACCACCTTTTGCAGGAGGTTGAAAAAAATGAACAGATATAGTAGACATATCATTTTAACAGAAATTGGTCAAG
>Ga0233444_10000796_pt1 | contig 38800 bp, 39 predicted proteins | sample SI_124_October20_6_FD_182792 | JGI IMG/M metagenome (GOLD analysis project Ga0233444, IMG submission 182792) | Seawater microbial communities from Saanich Inlet, British Columbia, Canada - SI_124_October2016_10_MG | ecosystem: Environmental > Aquatic > Marine > Inlet | place: Canada: British... | reverse complement strand
GGAAAAGCTCTTACTGGCATGATAAAAAGAACTGTAAAAAATGCAAATTGCTTTTCAATTAACTCAATAGCTGATATTAAAAATTTAAATAATGAATTTAAAAAATAGAAAAATATTGATCACGGGAGCTACTGGTGGAATTGGTAATTGTTTAGTTGAAAAATTTAATAATTTAGGAGCAACAATAGTTGCAAGTGGAACAAATGAAGAAAAATTAAATAATTTAAAAAAAAATTTTCCCAATGTTCATATTGAAAAATTTAAATTAGATGAACATAACAAAATTGAAGAATTTATTGAAAAAATAGACAAAAAATTAGAAGGTCTAGATATATTAGTAAACAATGCAGGTATCACATTAGACAATCTCTCTATTAGATTAACAGAAGATAATTGGAAAAAGGTTTTAGACATAAATTTAACCTCAACTTTTTTGATGTGTAAATATGCAATAAAAAAAATGTTAAGAAAAAAATATGGAAAAATAATTAATATTACATCTATAGTAGGTCATACAGGCAATTTAGGGCAAGCAAATTATGCTGCATCTAAAGCGGGTATAGTAGCATTTTCAAAAAGTTTAGCTATAGAGTATGCTCGGAAAAATATAAATGTTAATTGTGTCTCGCCTGGGTTTATCAAAACTGAAATGACAGATAAAATTAGCGAGGATTTTAAGAAAACGCTACTAAGTAAAATACCCTCAGGAAATTTAGGAACAGGGGAAGATGTTTCAAACTGTGTGGCTTTTTTAGCATCAGATATGTCAACATATATAAATGGTGAAACCATCCATGTTAATGGTGGAATGTATATGGCTTGACAATTCTAATTAATAATCTATTAAGAAATTATATAAACAAGAAAGGATTTCATGTCAGACGATGTAAAAGGAAAAATAAAAAAGATTGTTGCCGATCACTTAGGTATTGAAGAAGAAAAAGTTACAGAAGAGGCTAGTTTTATAGACGATTTAGGTGCAGATAGCTTAGACACAGTTGAATTGGTCATGGCTTTTGAAGAAGAGTTTGGTTCTGAAATATCAGATAGTGAAGCAGAGAAAATTCTAACAGTTGGTGATGCAATCAAATTTATTGAAAGTAAAACAAGTTAAAATTATAAACAATATTGATGGCTCATGATGTAGAAAATATCATGGTTATATTGTCCTCTCCATCTGGAGTAGGCAAAACTACGCTTACTAAGAAAATTCAACAAAAATATCAATCCTTTAAAATTTCTGTTTCAAGTACAACAAGATTGCCAAGATCGAACGAGGTTGATGGTGTTGACTATTATTTCGTTTCACACGAAAAATTTAAGGAACTTATAAAAGAAAATAAATTTTATGAGCACGCCAAGATATTTGAAAATTATTACGGAACATTAAAAAAAAATGTTGATAAAACAATTCTAAATAATGACATTATATTTGATATAGATTGGCAAGGAACAAAACAATTAACTAAATTCAAAAATTTAAACTTAATTAAAATTTACTTAATTACAGAAAAAAAAGAATTAAAAAAAAGACTTATTAAAAGAAATCAAAATTCCGAAAGTGAAATAGAGGAGAGATTTAAATCATTTGATGAAGATGTAAAACATTGGAATGATTATGATTATATTATTATAAACAAAAATCTTGATGTTTGTTTTAAACAAATAGAAAGTATAATTTTAAATAATAAAAAAAAAATGACTTTTACTTCTCATACAACTGAGTAATTTCATAATACGTGTTTGGATTAATATCTGCAGGCCTTAGATTGAGTTTCAAACTCTTTATTCTCTTAATTTTATTATCATCAAGTATCTTTTTAACGCTCTTATTAATCATTTTTCTTTTATTAGAAAAAAAAATATTAGTAACCTTTTCTAAATTGCTTATGTTTTTTATACTAAATTTAACACTCTGTTTTGGCTGGAAATGAATAACCATTGAAGTTACTTTAGGCCTAGGAAAAAAACAATTACGTGAAACTAAAAATTTCTTAATTATATTTAAGCGAAAATTTGATAAAATAGATAATCTACCATAATTAGATGAAGGAAATTCTCCTATTATTTTTTCACCTAATTCTTTTTGAAACATAAAAATTAAATCTTTATAATTAGGCGGCCATTTTTTTAATTTCAAAAATTTGACAAGAATTTGAGAAGATATATTATAAGGTAAGTTGCCAAAAACTGCACAATTTTGGGTATCGACTTTTTCTATATCAAATTTCAAAATATCAGAATTGAATATTTTTATTATTTTATTATTCAAATATTTCATTTTTAAATCTTTAGCTAAACTAAGATCTTTCTCAATCAAAGTAATTGATTTTGGTTTTTTCTTTAAAATTGCATTAGTTAAGGCACCCGTTCCAGGTCCGATTTCAATAATATCTCGCCCTTTGATTGAGGCTGAATTAATTATTTTTTTAATAATATTATTATCTATAAGAAAATTTTGTCCTAAAGATTTTTTTGCAAGTTTCATTTACTGTATTTATTTACAAAATTAATACAATTAACTAAACTAGATGGATCAGATTTATTTTTTCCTACTAAATCTGTCGCAACTCCGTGATCGGGAGAAACTCTTAGATACTTTAAACCAAGCGTTATGTTTATAGCGTCAAATTTAAATAAAGATTTAAAAGGGGCTAAAACTTGATCATGATACATTCCAATTATTGCATCATAATTTTTATATTCATTAATAAATATTGTATCTGCAACCAAAGGTCCTTTGATATTTATTTTGTACTTCCTCAACTTATTAATTGATGGAATAATAATTTTTTTTTCTTCTGAATCATTTCTAAATTCAGCGTTATGCGGGTTTAGACCCAAAATACCTAGTTTGGGCTTTCTTTTTAATATTTTTTTAAACCACGTATTAATTGTTTTAACTTTATTGATAATTAGTTTTTCATTAATTTTTTTTGATACATCTTTTATATCTATATGAGTGGAAATAGGACTGACAGATAGCTTTTTACTACTAATTAGCATCACCTCAGACTTATTCTTAACATCACATTTTAATGCTAGGAATTCTGTAACACCGAATTTTTTTTTTTTAAAAAGATTTTTATTAATCGGACAATTAATAATTCCTTTCACATTTTCTTTAAGTGCGTATTTATGCGCTAAATTTAAAGAATTTAAAACAAATTGTGAAGCAGATTTTTTAGAAACTCTAAAAGGTTTTTTAAATTTTAAATTAATATTTATTACTTTTAAGTTTAAATCATTTTCTCTTTCATAGAGATTGCTAGCCTCAACAATCTTTATTTTATAATGCAATTTTTGAAATTGTTTTTTTAAAAGTTGATAGTTTGAAATAAAATAAATTTTTTTTTTTGTGTTATCATTAAGTTTTTTCCAACTTTTATAAATTAATTCAGAGTTAATACTATTAGGATCACCACTCAAAATAACTATTTTATTTTTCATTTATAATCTATAAAACTTGAATTTTTTAATTTTGATAAATGACTACTTGAATAAAGGTTAAATAACTCATTTTTTTTACTATCTAATAATTTTTTTTTTAAATTTGTAATATCAATTTTATTTAATTTAATCTGTCTTTTATCAACTAGTTTTAAAAATAAAATACTGTTTAATCTTTTAATAGGTTCTGAAACGGTATCAATCTTCATGATGCTAATTATATCATAGATATCTTTCGACAATGATTTTTCATTAACCCAACCAATATCACCTTTATTCGAAGACGAAGTTGAAATACTGAACTTCATAGCGGCATCCTCAAAGCCTTGGGTTTTAATTTCATTTTTAATATTATCAATAATTTTATTATCTTTAATATTGTTATTAATTAAAATTTCTATTTCTGAAATTTTAAATTCATAAATATTTTCTTTTTCTTTTAATATTGCTTGTAACTCACTATTGATGTCATTTTCATTTATATCAATTTTATTAGAATAAAGTTTGAAAATTAATCTTTGCCATTTAAGTTGAGTTTCAATTTCTTTATAAAATAATTCATAATCCAAATTAGATTCCATAAACTTTTTTTTAAGACCAATAATATCATTTGATGATATTTGATTAAGATAAAGATTCATCTGTGCCGCATCATAATTAATATTGTGTTTAGATAGCTCGTTTCTTTTTAATTTTAATTGAATTAGTGATTCTAAAGATTGTTTTTTTAATTTATTAATATTATCTTGGTTAATAGCTTGATCAGTTAGAATAAGGGAACTCAATACTTTATTTTTTACCTCATAAGTTGTAATAATTTTATTTTCAACTCTCACAATTATTTTGTTTTCCATTAGCGCAAATGAATTATTCATCAAAAAACTAAAAATTAAAACATATAATATTATTTTAAATTTTTTCTTCATTTACTAAAAGAAGGTGACTCTATATTACCAAAAGGCGTTAAAGTAATTTTAAACATTAAAGAATCTTCAGGTTCCAGTTCTGAGTCATTGTAAAATTCTCTTCTATAAACCAAACCAGCTCTTAAACAATCATTAATATACTCATAACTTAAATTATAAAATTCTGATGAATTAGTTATTAAATTTCTTTTGGTTCCAATAGAAAATAAATTATTTTCACTAGTAGAAAGATCTATTTGTGTTTTAAAATATTCTTGATTGCCAATATGTTTGTCCTCTTTTAAATAATCAAAATTAATAGCTAGAGGTTCAAAATTTAAAACAGTTCCAAATTCATTATAATTAAAATCTTGATAATTTTGATCTAGAGCAAATTTATAGTTAAAATTAATTTTTTCATTTACTTGTAAATCTGCTGATCCAACAAGATCGGAAAGTTTTTCATCTAAACTTGTTATAGAGTGCATTTTCTTGTTTTCTTTTTCATTTATTATTTGTGCTATAGAAAAATCAAAGTTGCTCTCTTTTTTGACAATTTTATAATCTAATCCTATTGTACCGCTTAAGCCTGTTTCAAAATTATCAATGTTATCTAATCTGTTTAAACTAAATGCATTAATTGGATCTAATCTTAATCCACTTATCTCTTTTCTCATGCTTCCCGGAGCATATCTGATTAACATCTTTGGTGTCATCAAATGTCTCGAGTTATTTAATGTTTTTTCTAAATCTATTTTATTTAGATATCCTAAGGCACCAAAAAGTTCATTTGTAGTTTCTTCTTTGAAAATATCTAAGTTTTTAGCTTCATAATTTATATTTTTAATATTACCTAAAAATTCCCCTCTAAATCCAGATTCAAAATTCATAATATTTGAGTTCCAATTTAAGTCATTAATAACAAAACTCATTAGTTTATTTGTATCGTAGTTATGAACTTTAAAATTCGTTTGTAAATCTGTATTACCAAATTTGTTATTAAATAAATTTTTATCAACTGTAATATCTGGAAGAATATATTCGTATTTATCATTATAACTATCATTTAATGTTTCATACACACTTGCATTTAAACCCAAAAAAAGATCATCAGTTTCTGTTGTAAAACTTAGTGAGTTTTCAAGAGTTGAGGTATGGTAATCGATTAAATCAGATTTAATCTTATATAATTTTAAATATTTATCATTCGAAACTTCTTGTGTGGTTAAACTTAAAGTGCTTTGAGTATCGTTTTCATTTTTGAAATTTTTAACAAATTTTGAAAAAAAGTGAGACTTATCTCCTGCTTTTTTAACAGAGCTTGTTTTTTTATATCCCTCAGTAAAACCAAAATTTGCCATAAAATTAGAATCTTTAAAGGCTTGATGGTACTCTCCTAAAAATAATGAGTTTTCTTTTGCATATAATCTACTTGTTAAAGTTAAATTCTTATCTTTCGCAATGTCAAAAAAATAAGGTATAGAGATTCCTGTGCCTAAATTTTTAGTATCATAAAAAGTGGGTGGTAAAAATCCTGATCTTCTATCAACAGAAGGGTCGGGATGAGAAATTTTTGGAAAATAAAAAATTGGTATATTGTAAACTTTAATTACTGCATTATCATAATAAATTGTTTTTTTTTTATTATCATGCAGCATTTCAGTTGCTTGAATAGTCCATGGAGGACATTTATCATTTTTCCTATAATCACATAATGTAAATATACTTTTATTAAACGATGAATTTGATTGTCCTATTTGCATCGTGTTAGCTAAAATTCTTGGCTTGTTTTTTGGGTGTATCTTAAAATCTTTTTGATTCATCAAAGCTTTTATGTCGGTACCAAGAATTTGTTTTTTTTTGGTATCAATATAAATTTGAGAAAATTCATAAGAATTATTATTTATATCTTCAATCTTAATATAACCGATTGATTTAAAGATATTTTTATTAATTTGAAATTCAAAACTATCCAAATAAATATTGTTTTTATCTTTATCTGTAATAACAGACTTATCGTTGGATTTAATAATTCGATTATTATTATCAAAAATAATATTACTTCCTTCTATTATGTAATTTTCGAATGTTATAAGTTTTGTAGAGCCGATGCTTTTAAAAATTTTTGATTTTTCGTTATATATAGCTTGATTAGTTTGAATTATATTATTTTTAAAATCAATTACTTTTATATTACCTTTTAATTTTATTGATCCAATCTTCTTGTTGTATTCAGCGTAATCACTTTTAATTGTATTATTATCTTTTGTTTTTATAGACACTTCATCTTTAAAAACTGTCACTGAACTCTCTTTATTTAAAGTAATATTTTTTGACTGAATAAAAATTTCTTCCGCTAAAACTATTGGAGCAATAAAAAAAAAGTATATAATTACGAAAAATCTATTTTTCATTAATTTGCAATACTCCTATAAAAGTAAAAAAACTCAAAGCAATAACTGGAGACCAAATCGCTAAAATAATTGGAATTCTATCAGTACGACCCAAAGCGAGAGATAAATCTTTAAAATAAAATGTTAAAACGCAAGTGATTAACCCTAAGCTAATCAGTTTTAAATTATCTGATTTTTTCATGGTATTCATCGTAAAAATAGAAGCTAAAGCTGTCATTAAAAATAAAAAAAAAGGCAAAGCTAACATTAAATGTAAACTTTGATTTAAAAATGATTTATCGTATCCAATATCTAAAAAATCATCGTAATTTGTAACAAGATCTACAAATGATATTGTATTAAAATTCTTAAACAAGCTGTTAATTTTATCAAAGTTGTAAATTGAATTAATTTTAAAGGTCTCGTATTCATTTGCTATGAACACACCTTGAGAATGTCTAAAAATTGTGACATCTTTTAAAATCCATTCATTATTTTTAATATAAACTCTTTTAGAAATAATTTTTTCCACTAAATTAGCATTCTTATCTAAATGAAAAACAGTAACATTAATTAGATATAAACCATCAGGTTTATCCGCTGATATTATTCTTTTTCCAAAATTTAAATTCTCTTTAATCCAAAGTCCATTTTTAGTAAAAGTAACTAAATGATCAATATCTCGAGAATAATTTGATTTTGTTTTCTCGTAGTATTTAGACATTGAAGAAGTTAAAGGATTTACAGCAAATAAAATAATCCAACCTAGCATAAAAGATGTGAAGGCAAGAATAAAAAAAATCTTTATGTTTGAATATCCAAAAACTTTTAATGTTAAAAGATCTTTATTATTTCTTATACTCAGCATGAACCAAGTACTCGATATAAATATAATGAAAGGTAAAATTTTTATTATTATACTTGGAATATGTAGGCCGGTAAGAATTAAAGGGGTAAAAATAGAAACTTTAATATTTTTAAAAAATTCTATTTCTTCAAATAAATTTAGTATCATTCCAAAACAGTAGGCAATTAAGACTACAACAAAGAAAGTTTTTAAAAAATTTTTTAAAAGATATTTTAAGATAATTTTATTCATATTTATTAAGCTCACTTGAGAATTTTAAAGATAAGAATAAGTAAAAAAATATTAACAACATAAACGGGAGTATTATAAATAGATAGAAAGTAAAATTACTTACACCCGTGTATCTCACAGCTAATTCTGTAAATAATAAAATTATAAAGCTATAGATAAAAACTGATATCTTATTAAAATATATTTTTTCAGATTTTATTAACAACAAAGAACATATCAAAGATAATACTGGAATATAAAATGGAGTAATAATTCTTCTATTAAGATTAGATAATATTTCTCTTTTAAAATTTTTATTACAATATTTGTCAATATTATTTTTTATAATAAAGCAATTGATAAGTTTAAGAGTAGAAGTTTCTTGAATTTTTGTTGCCTTTATAGTTGTTGTGACTAAGCTACCCAAATCAATGTTGAGTTGATCAAACCTTATTATTTCATTTTCATTATTTTTTTTTGACGCAATTATTTGCCCGTTTAATAAAAAAATTTTTTTATTTTTTACAATACCTTTTTTTGCAATTATTGTAGTCTCACTTGTATTAGTTGTATTTGATGATAAATTTTTTAAATTATTACCTTTATCGTGTAAAAATATATTTTGCATCTCATCACCAGATTTTTTTTCAACTAAAAATGTAAATCCTTTAAATGTGTCACTAAACTGTTGCGATCGAACAGTTGGCAGGAAGGTGTTTAGATTTTCCTTACCTAATAATTGTCTTGATTTATTTAATGTCAAGGGAGTAACAAAAGTGGAAAAAGTCAAATAAAAAATTAAAATTATTACTCCTATATAAAAAAATAAATTTACTACATCAATTTTTTTTACACCCGATGTCCATAAAATAACAAATTCACTGTCTTGAATATGTTTCAATATAAAGATAATTAATGACAGGAGGAATGAAAGAGGTATAAATTTTGGTATAATGCCGAAAATATTTAAAATTGAATATTTAAAATAAGTACTCACTGGATAGCCATTATCAACAATTAAATCTAAAAAATTTACTGATCTCACAGTTAGTGCAATTAAAGATAAACCTAATAAAATAACAAAAAAAGTTTTTAAAATTTCAACTAAAAAGTTTTGATAAATTTTATTTTGAAGCATTGTAATTTGAGGTATATAATTAATGTATCTTTAGCCAAAACTCAACCTATGATAGTAATCTATGACAAACTTTTCATTGAAATCTGACATATTTGATCATATATAGCACTTGAACCCATATTTAGTAAGCTCATAAAAATTATGTCTATTAAAATCAACTATATAAAAAAAACATCTAATAAATCTTCTTCCAACCTTGTTCTATTTGTTGATGATAAATTCAGTGTCAGTCATTTAAAACGTTATATTTCCAACATAGAGTTCTCATACATAAATGATCTGTTAAAAACTAGCGATTTGAAAAAAAAAATATTTGTTTATGAACTCAATTCAAAAAAAAAAATAGTATTAATCTCAATCAAAAAAGACTTAAAAAGCTTTGATGTAGAAAATTTAGGTGCCGAATTTTACGGACGTATAAACTACGGAAAAGATAGTGAATACTTTATTAACTCTGACAGTATAACTAGTAAACATGAGAACTTCCTAAGCTATTTTCTGCATGGATTAAAATTAAAATCTTATGAATTTAACAAATATAAAACAAAAAAAAAAACAAGAATTATTTCAATATCAGTTTTAGGCAATAAAAATAAACCCTCAGCTCAAAATCAATTAAAATTTAAAGCTCTTGAAGAGGGAACTTTTTATGCAAGAGATTTAGTTTCTGAGCCAGGAAACATCTTGCATCCAAATGAGTATGCTAAAAGACTTAACACTCTTAAGAAAGACGGTTTAAAAATAAGCATATACGATGAAAAAAAATTAAAAAAATTAGGCATGCATGCGTTAATTGGTGTAGGGCAGGGAAGTATTAGAGGTTCATATCTAGTAACAATAGAATGGAATGGAGAAAAAAATAATTCCGAACCTTTAGCTTTTGTTGGGAAAGGTGTTACTTTTGATACTGGAGGATATTCGCTGAAACCAGCAAGGTTTATGGAGGATATGACGTATGATATGGCGGGGTCCGCTGCTGTAGTTGGTTTAATGAAGAATCTAGCAATAAGAAAAGCAAAAATTAATGCTGTCGGAGTTGTTGGTCTTGTAGAAAATATGGTAAGTGGAGATGCGCAAAGACCAGGAGATATTGTTAAGTCTTATAGCGGCAAAACTATAGAGGTATTAAATACAGATGCAGAAGGTCGATTAGTTTTAGCTGATGCAATAACATTTACTGAAAAAAAATTTAAACCAAAATTTATTGTTGATTTGGCAACTTTAACAGGCGCCATTATTGTTTCACTAGGTTCTGAATTTGCAGGGCTTTTTTCGAATAATGATAAATTATCTAAACAAATTATAAATGCAGGCAAAAAAGTTGAAGAAAAATTATGGAGAATGCCTCTTCATAAAAATTATGATAAACTTATGAATTCTAAAAATGCTGACATGCAAAATATAAATTATGTTGGTGGAGCTGGTTCGACAACAGCAGCTCAATTTTTACAAAGATTTATCCTAAATAAAACGCCATGGGCACATTTAGATATTGCAGGTATGGCTTTTTCAAAATATGGTGGTGCTTTAAATTCGGGGGGTGCCACAGGATTTGGAGTAAGATTATTAAACAAACTAATAGAGGACAATTATGAGTAATGAACAAACACTTTCAATAATTAAACCAGATGCTGTTGAAAGAAATTTAGTAGAGGAAATAAAAAATATTTTTATAAAAAATAGCCTAAAGATTAAAGATAGTAAAAAAATTCAAATAACTAAAGATGAAGCTGCAGAGTTTTATAAAGTTCATCAATCAAAGCCGTTTTATAATGATTTATGCATGTATTTATCTTCAGGGCCAATAGTAGTAATTATTTTGGAGGGTGAAGACGCAGTTGCGGGCAACAGAAAATTAATGGGCGCAACAAATCCAAAAGATGCCGAAGAAAACACGATAAGAAAATTATATGGAATATCAATAGATAAAAACTCTGTTCACGGTTCAGACTCAATAGATAACGCAAAACAAGAAATTAAATTTTTTTTTAAAAATTAGTTATATCTAAAAATTTTAATTATAGCCTCGGGAAAAATTTGATATTCTAAATTCTGCGTTTTGTGCTTTAAAGTTTTCTCATCATCATTTGAGTCTATAGAAAAACTTTTTTGAGCTATAATTTGTCCACTATCCAATTTCTCGTTAACGAAATGTACTGTACATCCTGTTTTTTTTTCATTATTTTTCAAAATTCGAGCAAATGTATTAAGACCTTTAAATTTAGGCAATAAAGATGGGTGTATATTAATAATTTTTTTTCCAAAACTTTTGATAAAATTTTTTGAAATTATTTTCATGTAACCAGCGAGACATATAAAGGAAATATTATTCTTTTTTAAAATTTGAAGTAATTGATTATCATTGTTTTTATGTTTGTTGTTAACGATTACATAAGGAATTGAATTTTTTTTTGCATAGATAATGCCATTAGCATTTTTATTATTGCTAATAATTAATTTTATAATAATTGGAAAATTATTGTCTCTAGACCTACGTATTAAATTGTTCAAATTTGATCCTTGACCTGAAATAAAAACACAAGTGTTTTTTTTTACCATCTTACAGAATTAGATATGTTAATTTTACTTTTATCTTTTGAAATAAAGCCTATTTCATAAGGCATATATTTTTTTGAAAAAAATCTTTTAATTTTGTGAATATTTTTTTTTTTAACAATTAAGCAAAACCCAACTCCGCAATTGAAAGTTTTTAACATTTCTTCGTCTGAAATATTTTTACTTTTAAGCCATTTAAATATCTTTAATGTTTTAATTTTTGAAAGATCAATATTTAGCGTTAAACTATCTGGCACAGATCTTAATAAATTTTCTACTAAACCACCTCCAGTTATGTGGGCAGAGGCATGAATTAAGTTTCTCTTTGTTAAATCTAAAATCTCCTTGGAATAAATCTTAGTAGGTTTAATGATTTCTTTTTTTAGTTTATTAGAGATTCTATTATTTTTTAAAATTGATCTTACTAGAGAGTAACCATTTGAATGTATTCCGCTCGAAGGAATTGCTAGCACTATGTCATTTTTACTAACTTTATTTTTACCTAAAATCTTTTTTTTAGAAACTATGCCAACACTAAATCCTGCAAGATCAAATTTATCTTTAGAATATACGCCAGGCATTTCTGCTGTTTCACCACCAATCAGTTTGCAGTTAGATATTTTACATCCATGAAATATTCCCTTTAAAATTTCTTTAGTTTTCTTTAAATTTAATTTTCCAACCGCTATATAATCCAAAAAAAATAATGGTTTAGCACCTTGTACTATCAAATCATTTACACACATAGCTACTAGGTCAATTCCAATTGTGTTAAACTTCTTAAATTTATTAGCTAAATCAATTTTAGTTCCAACGCCATCAGTACAAGAAACTATTACTGGGTCTTTTATTTTTATCTGACTTATATCAAATAAAGAACCAAACCCACCAATTATTTCAGCGTCGAAAGGTTTTTTCGTTTTTTTGACATCTTTTTTCGATAAATTAGATATGTGATTAACTAATTTATTTGCTAATGAAATATCTACACCACTTTTTTTATAGCTATTTTTTATTTTTTTCATTTATAAAAATGATATTTAACCTTTAATGAAAACTTACAAACTTTTTATAATTATCTTAGTAGTTTTTTTGAAAACAGGAAATGTTTTATCAGATAATAAGATATTTAATGTTAATAATATTGAGATAGAAAAAAGAGGTAAAGCCTCTTATGAGGCTTTAGCAAACCAGGCCATTAAAAAAGGCTTTAATTTGCTAATTGAAAAAATCTTATTGACAGAGGATAGCAAAAAATTAATAGGATTAAAATTTTCTCAAATAAAAGAACTAGTAAAATATTATCAAGTATCTGATAAAATTGGCAAAAAGGATGTAAAAAAAACGGTCTATAATATTTCTTTCGATAAAGATAAAATACATAGTTTATTTTATAAAAGAAGTATTTCTTACTCAGACATTGGGGATAAAGAATTATTTATTTTACCAATATTAAAAAATAATGATCAATTTTTTATATATAACCAAAATTATTTTTATAATAACTGGAATCAATATTATAACAATGAATTGATTGAATTTATTTTACCATTAGAAAATATAGAAATAATTCAAAATGTAAACTTAAATAAAAAAAATTTATTAAATTTAGATTTAAATAATTTATTTGAGGAATATTCTAAGAAAAACCTAGCATTAGTTTTGATTGAAATAAAAAATAGAAATGAAGAAAAAATATACTTGAAGATAAAAATTTTAGGAAAAGAGATTGTGAGAAATATTAATATAAAAAGACTGAATTTAAATAAAGAAATGTTAAATATAAAAATAATAACTGAAGTAAAAAAAGAAATAATAAATATAGTAAAATCACATAATTTAATTGATATCAGAACACCATCATTTTTAAATGCCCAGCTAAATATTAACAAAAAAAGTAATTTAGTAGAATTAAATTCAAGATTAAAAAAAATAGATCTAATAGAAAAAATTTATGTGCAAGAATTTAACAGTAAGTTTATTATTGTAAAAATAAGATATCTTGGAAAATTAGATAAAATAATAAAACAATTAGAAGATCAAAAAATCATCTTGAAATTAACTAACGACCAATGGAGCATTAGAATCATCTAATGAGTCAATTAGTTTTTAAATTTCCTTTTAAAACGAAATATTATGAACAAGATTTTTATGTTTCTAGTAATAACTTTCCTGCCTACAAACTAATTGAAAGTTGGCCAAACTGGCCTGGCAGATGGTTAAATGTTTTTGGCGCATCTGGTTCAGGAAAAACACATTTATCAAAAATTTTAGAAAAAAAAATTAATAAAATTAGACTAGTAGATGCAAAAAATATAAATAATAAAATTGTTGAAGAATTAAACCATATTGAATGTTTGATTATTGACAATTATAATAATAATATTAGTGAAAATTTATTATATTCAATCTTAAATCAATCCAAACAGTTAGAAAACTATATAGTAATAAATAGCATTACTTCAGTCAGAGATTTTACATATGATCTAAAAGATCTTCAATCAAGGATATACAGCTATATATATATCGGAATAGAACTACCTACAGATGACTTATTGCAGGTTATTATATCTAAAACTTTTTCAGATAGACAAATAAGTCTAAATCCAAAAATATCCGAATATATTATTAATAATGTTGAAAGATCATACGAAAAAATGTTTAAATTGTTGAAAGATATCGATGAATTGTCTTTATCTACTGGAAAATCTATAAATATTAATTTAATAAAAAAAGTATTAGCTAAATGAATAAATATAGATCTCATAATTGCTCAGAATTAGATGAACAAGAAATTGATAAGACAATAAGCTTATCAGGCTGGCTTCATCGTAAGAGAGACCATGGTAATTTATTGTTCGTGGACTTAAGGGATCATTATGGATTGACTCAATGCGTCATAGAAAATAATAACAAGTTTTTTCCAACACTAGAAAAAGCAAAACCAGAGAGTGTTCTAAAAATAGTTGGAAAGGTGGTTAAAAGAACAGAAGGTACAGAAAATCAAGAATTAAAAACTGGAAAGATTGAAGTATCAATTCAATCTGTAGAGGTTTTATCTAACTCAAAGGAGTTACCGATCCCAGTTTTTGGTGAACAAGATTATCCTGAAGATATAAGATTAAAATATAGATTCTTAGATTTGAGAAGAGATGAAATGCATAAAAATATAATTTTAAGGTCAAAAGTAATTTCATCAATAAGGTCAGAAATGTTAAAATTAGGTTTTTTAGAATATCAAACACCTATTTTAACTTCTTCCAGCCCTGAAGGAGCGAGAGATTTTCTAGTTCCTAGCAGATTAAATCCTGGTAAATTTTATGCACTACCTCAAGCACCTCAACAATTTAAACAACTAATTATGGTTTCTGGGTTTGATAAATATTTTCAAATTGCACCATGTTTTAGAGATGAGGATGCAAGAGCGGATAGAAGTCCAGGAGAATTTTATCAATTAGATTTAGAGATGTCATTTGTAGAACAAGAAGATATTTTTAAAATTATTGAAAAATTAATGATTAAGCTATTTAAAGATTTTTCTACTAAAAAAATTTTAAATGAAAAATTTCCTAGAATTTCATACAAAGATGCAATGGAAAAATATGGAACTGATAAACCAGACTTAAGAAATCCATTAATAATTTGTGATGTTTCAGATATTTTTACAAGAGAAGATGTTAAATTTGATATTTTTAAAAAATTGGTAAATTCAGGTTCAATAGTAAGAGCAATAATTACAAAAAATACAAAAGATAAGCCTAGAAGTTTTTTTGATAATATTGATAAATGGGCTAAAGAGCAGGGGGCGTCGGGTTTAGCTTATTTTACAATAGAAAAAGATGAGCAAATCAAAGGAAGAGGGCCAGTTGGAAAATTTTTTAGTGAAGACTCTTTAAAAGAAATAATGAAAAATTGTGATGCTGAAATCGGCGATAGTGTTTTTCTAGCATGTGGAAAAGAAAAAGAAGTTGAAAAAATCCTTGCTCAGGCGAGAGACAAAATTGCAAAGGATTTAAAATTAATTAATGAAAATCAATTTGCATTCTGCTGGATAGTTGACTACCCTATGTTTGAATTTGATGAGAACAATAAGAAAATAATATTTAGTCACAACCCTTTTTCAATGCCCCAAGGAAATATAAAAGACTTGAACTTTGATAAGCCACTTGAGATCAAAGCTTATCAATATGATATAGTTTGTAATGGGATTGAATTATCATCTGGTGCTATTAGAAACCACATTCCAGATTTAATGTATCAACTTTTTTCAATAGCAGGTTATACCAAAAATGAGGTAGATGAAAAATTTAGTGGAATGATAAATGCATTAAGTTATGGAGCCCCACCTCATGGAGGTATCGCCCCAGGAATAGATAGAATTATTATGTTGTTGGCTGGTAAAGAGAATATAAGAGAAGTTACACTGTTTCCAATGAATCAGAATGCCCAAGATTTAATGATGGGAGCTCCATCTAATGTTGAAAACAAACAGCTTAAAGAGCTAGGAATTAAGAAAGATATTAAAAAAAATTAGTTTTTTGTTTTAAGATTAATCCTCACGTCAGTAAGATCCACCAACTTCTCCTCATAATTACTTCTTACAAATCCTTTTGAGGTAATATTTTTTACAATTTTAAGAAATTTATCATCATCATTTTCAATATTGACATTTTTTGTGCTTGCTATCGAAGGTGTGTGAGCTAGCTCTTCTTTACCTAAATATGAAATTGCTAATTCTCTAAAAACATAATCTAAAATTGAAGAAGCACTTAAAATCCTATCATTACCATCGACATTTCCAGAAGGCTCAAATTTAGTATCAATGAAAGCATCAACATACTCCTCTAATGGAACTCCGTATTGTAAACCCAGGGAAATTGCTATAGCAAAGTTATTCATCATAGCTTTGACAAGTTCTCCTTCTTTATTTGTATCAATAAAAATTTCACCAATTTTACCGTCATCATATTCTCCTGTATGAAGATAAACCTTATGGTCACCTATTTGGGCTTTTTGTATATAGCCTTTTCTTCTATCAGGCATTTTAAACCTCGCGTTACTCTTGAATCTAAGTTTGTTATCACTTTCAACTTCCTTTTTTTTATTAACTGCAACTAATTTATCAGCAATATTATTTGGAATAGATGTATCCATCTTAGGATTAGTTTTTCTTTCTTTTTTTTCAGCACCGATTTTTTTTGTTTTACGATTATTAAGTTTGACATCAATAACTTCGACATCTCCATCTGTTCTTTGGTCAATTTTAGATAGCTCTTTATCGTTAAGGTCGTCTAAGGTATGAACCGTTTTAAAAGTGCAAGTATAATAAGTTTCAACGACAAATTTTTTCATAAATTATTGGAATCTAATCTAATTAAGATATATATTAATTTCATTAACTGTCTATTGTATAATAATACAATTATAAATTGTGTGGATTTAAAATCTATAATATGAATTTAAAGATTATTTTTACTTGGTGGAATAAGCAAACTTTTGGAACTTTTCTAAAAACTTTATTTTTTGGCATCTATACGGGCAAAGACGAACTTGGTAATAAATATTATAGAAATAAAAAAAATAATGAGAGATGGGTTATTTACTCAAATAACATCGAAGCAACTAAAATTACCTCTGACTGGTACCTATGGATACACCACACAATAGATAAAATTCCATTGGAAAAAGATAAAAAGAAATACCTTTGGCAGAAAAATCATTTAGAAAATCAGACTGGTACAAAAAATAGTTATAAGCCAATAAAAATTAAAAGAGATGATATTGAAAAAAAATATACGACTTGGAAATAAAATTATTTTAGTCTTAATTTTAATTCTTTTTTTTAATAACTTTTCTTTATCAGAAGATAAGATTTCAAGCACACCTTTAATTAATTTAAAAGAGATTAAACCAAGTTTTGAAGAATTAAATGAAGATAGTGAAAACTTAGTAACAAATCAAAATTTGAAAGAAAAAAAAATTTTTAAGATTAAACAAAAATCCTCTCATGCTATTCTTATAGGGCTAGATAAAATAACCGCTAAATCATCTGAGCTTGTAGTAGGTTTAAATGAGATAAAAAAATTTGGACCTTTAGAAATCAAAATTTTAAAATGCGGTAAAATAGAAATTAATAATAGAATGGATGATGTTGCGTATATGCAAGTGAAAGATTTAACCAAGAATGAGAATGAAAAAGTATTTATATTTAATGGATGGACTTTTGCATCAGACCCTAGCATAACACCATTTGATCATGCAATTTACGATTTGCAATTATTAAATTGCAACACAGCTTAATAAAACTTTTCTTTACTTAACCAATTAGTGTCAAATTCAGAATTAATAAATTTTTTGTGACGCAATATTTTCTTATGTAAATCAATAGTTGTAGTTATTCCCTCAAGCACAAACTCATCAAGTGATCTTAAAGTTCTTTGGATTGCTTCGGTTCTATTTCTACCTTTGCAAATTACTTTAGCAATTAAACTATCGTAGTAGGGAGTAATTTTACAACCTTGAAAAATGGACCCATCAACTCTTGTTCTAAAACCAGAAGGCTGATGACAAACGCTTATTGTACCTGGACTTGGTTGAAAATCTAAAGCAGGATTTTCGGCATTAATTCTACATTCTATTGAATGGCCTCTAGGCATAATATCAGATTGATTTAGAGCTGTATCTCCAGAAAAAGCTATCCACAACTGTTCTTTAACTATGTCAATCCCTGTTTGAACTTCTGTTACTGGATGTTCTACCTGCACCCTTGTATTCATTTCTAAAAAATAAAATTTACCATTTTCATAAATAAATTCTACTGTCCCTGCTCCTTCGTAATTGATTTGATCAACCATTTTAACTGTTTTTTCCAAAAGATCTTTTCTTTGTTCCTCTGTAAGCACAGGGCTAGGTGTTTCCTCTATTAGTTTTTGATGTCTTCTTTGTACAGAACAGTCTCTTTCACCTAGATGAACTGTTTTATTTTTTCCCGACATAATTTGAACCTCTATATGTCTTGGATTTTTAAAATATTTTTCTATATATAACTCATCATTTCCAAAAAATTTTTTTGCCTCAGTCTTTGCTGTTAAAAATAAATTTTCTAATTTATTTTCTTCATTGACTATTTTCATTCCTTTTCCTCCACCTCCTCCAGAGGCTTTAATCAGGACTGGATATCCAATTTCTTTGCATATCGATTTAGCTTCAGAGAATGATTTCACACTTCCTTCAGAACCTTCAATAACTGGCAAACCAAATTTTTTTGCTATTCTTTTTGCTTCAATTTTATCTCCCATTTTTGAAATTATATCTGCACTAGGACCTATAAATTTTACTCCATGTTTATTAACTATCTCTGAGAACTTTGCATTTTCAGATAAAAATCCGTAGCCAGGATGAATTGCTTCTGCACCAGTCAAATCAACTGCCGACATAATAGACGGTATATTAAGATAACTATTTTGAGGTTGATGAGAGCCTATACAAACACTTTCATCAGCTAGTCGTACGTGCATGGAGTCAGAGTCAACATCAGAGTGAACAGCTACGGTACCAATACCCCATTCTTTACAAGCTCTTATTATTCTAACAGCTATTTCACCTCTATTAGCTATTAAAACTTTTTTGAACATTATTAGTTTATTTTAAAAGGATTAAAGTTTGACCAAATTCCACAGGTTGGCCATCTTCAATTAAGATTTTTTTTACTTGACCGTCGGCAGTTGAAGGGACATGATTCATTGTTTTCATAGCTTCAACAATCATTACAGTTTGCCCTTTTTTTATCTTATCTCCAACTTCTACAAATTTTTTAGCACCTGGTTCTGCAGCCAAATATGCTGTTCCAATAATTGGAGATTTTACTCTTATTCCATCAGACTCATCTGAAGATTTTAAAACAGTTTTATTTTGTGAAACGACTGCGCTAGCTTTTGGCTGCTCCAGTGCTTTTAAAGCTTTTGAAACTTTTACTTTAGTTTGTCCATCCTGGTATTCTAATTCAGAAAGACCAAATTCTTTTAAATAATCTACAAGTTCTTTGATTAATTTTTTATCTATTTTCATTTTTTAAATAATCTTTCATAGCATTTAAAGCCATTATATAACCGTTAGCTCCAAAACCACAAATAATTCCTTTAGCAAGTTTACTTATTAATGATTTATGTCTAAAATCTTCTCTATTATAAATATTACTTATATGCAATTCAATAATAGGTATTTTCAGTATTTTCAAAGCATCATGTATAGCTACGGAAGTATGAGTGTAACCACCGGCATTAATAATCAGTCCATGTTGTTTATTTCTAGAGTTTTGAATTTCTTCAACTAATTCTCCCTCTAAATTAGATTGAAATAAAGATAATTCAATATCATTTTTGCTTGAAAATTCCTTACTTTTTTTTTCAATATCTTTTAATGTAAAGCTTCCATATTGAATTTTTTCTCGCTCACCTAAAAGGTTGAGATTTGGTCCATTAAGAATTATAATTTTATCCATCAATATCTATTATTATTACTGATTAGCTGAATTATGGCAAAAATACAATTAAATGGAAAAAAAATATCAATTAAATCAAACTTTTCAATACTAGATTTATTAAAAAAATATAAACTAGCCAATAAAAAAGTTGCTATTGAATACAATGGAACAATTATTCAAAAAATTAGCTATAAAAATAAATATTTAAAAAATAATGATAAAATAGAAATAGTTCATTTCATTGGAGGTGGTTAAATTGAAAAATGATTTTTTAAAAGTTGCTAATACAAAACTTAAATCAAGATTAATAGTCGGAACAGGAAAATATAAGAGTTTCTCTGAAACTGCTAAAGCAGTAAAGGCTTCAGGTGCTGAAATGGTTACTGTCGCAGTTAGAAGAGTAAATATTTTAGATAAAAAAAAACCAATTTTAACTGATTATTTAAATCCAAAAAAAATAATTTTTTTACCGAATACAGCCGGATGTTTTACTTCAGAGGAGGCACTAAGAACCCTAAGATTAGCACGAGAGATGGGTGGATGGAGATTAGTTAAGCTAGAAGTGCTAGGAGATAAGAAGACTTTATATCCAGACATGATTGAAACTGTTAAATCTACAAAAATATTAGTAAAAGAAGGTTTTAAAGTAATGGTATATTGTTCGGATGATCCATTATTGGCAAAAAAATTGGAAGATAATGGCGCTTCAGCAATAATGCCACTAGCTTCACCAATTGGGTCTGGCTTGGGATTACAAAATAAAATTAATATTTCTATTATAATTAAACAATCAAAAGTGCCAGTAATAGTAGATGCTGGAATTGGAACGGCATCAGACGCAACAATTGCTATGGAATTAGGTTGTGATGGTGTTCTAGTTAATAGCGCAATATCTAATGCTAAAAAATCTATCTTAATGGCTAAGGCATTTAAAGATGCCGTAATTTCAGGGCGAAATTCATTTTTGGCGGTCAGAATGAAAAAAAATTATTTTGCAAAACCCAGTTCACCAACTAAAGGTTTAATTTAAACTTTCTTTTTTCTTCTAACCCAAAGAGTTCTAAATTTTTTTTTTGTTTTTACTTTTTTAACTTCTTTTTTATTTTTTTTTAATCTCTTCTTTTCTTTTACAGGTTCTTTATTTATTTTCTTTTTAGTCCTTTTAACTTCTACAATATTAATAATATTTTCAATTGTGCTAATAATTTTTTTTGTTTTATTTAGTAAATCAATTTTATATTCAGGAATAATTAATTGATTATTGGCAAGTATTTCAATTTTATATGAATATTTTTTTTGAAAATATTTTGTCTCTTCTAATAGGTTTTTTTCTATAAATAATTTTACTTTTTCAGGAACATGAGCTTTAATAACTTTTACTTTATCAGTGAATGCTACATGTTGAATCTTTTTTATAATTTTTTGTGAAAATGAGTCTAGTGAAAGTTGCGTTTCCCATTTAATAGAACCTTCTCGTAGTCTTTGTCTTGTCATTTCGAGTAAACCAAAATTACTAATTCTACCAATTTGGATTCTTGCTCTATCTTTTCTTATACTTTCTCTCATTTTTTTTTCTACCATTCTTCTATTGTAAAAGTTCATCATATCGATAAAATCAATTACAATTAAACCTGATAAATCTCTTAATTTTATTTGTCGCGCTATCTCTTCTGCTGCCTCTAAGTTTGTATTTAATGCTGTTTTTTCAATATTGATTTGTTTTGTTGATTGACCCGAGTTAATATCAATTGAAACCAAAGCTTCTGTTGGATTTATAACTAAATATCCTCCAGATTTAAGCTTTACAGTAGGCTCGTAGATATTATTAAGATCTTTTTCAATGTTGGCATCATGAAACAAAGGAATCTTACCTCGGTATTTTTTAATATTTTTTACATTTTTAGGCATTAATTCTTTCATAAATTTTTTTGCTTTTTGATAAGCTTCGTTGCCCTCAACATAAACATTTTTTGTCTCATTATCGTATGTATCTCTTAAAGTTCTTTTAATAATGTCGCCTTCCTCATAAACTAAAGATGGTGCACTGGATCCTAGTGCATTATCTTTTATCTCCTCCCAGGTCTTCAAAGTATTTTGAAAGTCCTTTTCTATTTCATTTTTTGTTTTACTCGCACCTGCGGTCCTAACAATAACTCCCATAATTTTAGGAATATCTATTTCATTAAGAATATTTCTTATTTTTTGACGGTCAGATGAATTATAAATTTTTCGTGATATACCACCTCCTTTAGGTGTGTTAGGCATTAACACCATGTACTTTCCGGCAAGAGATATAAATGTTGTTAGTGCAGCTCCTTTTTGCCCTCTTTCTTCTTTAATAACTTGAATCAAAATTACCTGACCAGGTTTAATAACTTCTTGAATTCTGTATCTTTTAATACCAAAAGAGGTTTTTACTTCTTCCCTATAATCTTTTTTTTTATTTTCTCCCAGATTCTCATCTTTAACTTTTTCACCATTAGTTTCTTGAGTTGTTTCAGATTGATTGCTTTCCTGAATAATTTCAGAAGCTTTATCCTTAAGATTTTCTCTTATTTTTTCTTCTGCAATTCTTAATTTTTCTTTATCCTCTGATGGAATTTGGTAGTAATCTGATTGGATGTCATTGAAAGCTAAAAACCCATGTCTTTCTCTTCCAAAATTTACAAATGCTGCTTGTAAAGAGGGTTCAACACGACTTACTGTTGCAAGATAAATATTATTCTTAAAATTTAAATTATTTTTATCTTCAAATTCGTATTCTTCAATAGAATTATTTGATTTAAGTACAATACGTGTTTCATTAGGATGCGAAGCATCAATATATAAATTCTTTTCCATTTTGTATGAATTCCTTTTAATTTGTTGAAATCTGTAAATTTTAAAATAGTCATAGCCTTATTTTATACAATTTTAAGGATAAATATACACATTTATATTTTTCTATGCCTAAAGAAGGTCAAATTTATTAATGATAAAATGATTAAATGTTTAATTTTCTCAATTTTTCACTTAAATTTTTAATTACTTTTTTTCTAGTGGTGCTTCTTTTTTCAATATCAACGTTATGGTATTTTTCAATAGGTTTACCTGATTACAAGAAATTATCAAATTACCAACCTCCTATTTCTAGCAGAGTGTACTCAAAAGATGGAAAACTTATTGCTGAGTACGCAATCGAGAAAAGATTATTTGTTCCATATGAATCTATTCCTAGTAAAATTGTTAATTCATTTTTATCAGCAGAAGATAAAAATTTTTTTAGCCATCCAGGAATTGACGCAAAAGGAATTTTACGAGCAATCATTAAAAATATAAAAAATTTTTCTCAAAACAGAAGATTGGAGGGAGCTTCAACAATAACCCAGCAGGTTGCTAAAAATTTTCTTTTAACTAATGAAGTATCAATGAAAAGAAAAATTAAAGAAGCTATTTTAGCTTTTAGAATTGAAAGAGCTTATACGAAGGAAAGAATTTTAGAATTATATTTAAATCAAATATATCTTGGTCAAGGAACTTATGGAATAGCAGCAGCAAGTTTAGAATATTTTGACAAATCAATTAAAGAATTAAACTATTCTGATGCCGCTTTATTGGCAGCATTGCCTAAAGCCCCAAGCAAATATAATCCTTATAGATATCCAAAAGTAGCAAAATTTAGAAGAAATTTAGTGCTTCAAAATTTAGAGGAAAATAAATTTATTTCAAAAAACGAATTAGATAAATTTAAAAATTTAAATTTAAATTTAAAAAGAAGAAAAATTGAAATAGTAAATGAAGCTAACTCTTATACAGAAGAAGTGAGAAGATCTGTAAATGAAAATTATGGATTTGAAAAATTATATTCTCAAGGATTAAGTATAAGAACACCTTTAGATATTAATTATCAAAAAGCTGCTTTAAAATCTCTTAGAAAAGGTATTGAAGCTTATGATCGTAGACATGGATGGAGAGGGCCAGTAACAAATAAAATTAACAATAAAAAATGGAAAAAGAAATTAGATCAATATAAATTAGATCCAACTTTAAGTTGGGAATTTGCAGAAATAATCGCACTTGATGATTTAAAAATAAATTTTAAAATTATTAATAACAAAAAAAATAATTATCACGGTATTTTATTTGCAAATGATATCAAATGGACTTTAAATAAAAAAAAAATTTCTGATAGATTTGATGTTGGTGATATTGTATTTGTTAAAAAAAAAAGTAATTTATGGACTTTAAAACAATATCCTAAAGTAAACGGTGCAATAGTTGTTATAGATCCATACACCGGTGATGTAAAAGCTTTAGCAGGTGGATTCAACTTTAAATCAAGTGAATTTAACAGAGCAACCCAAGCAAAGAGACAACCGGGTTCTGCTTTTAAGCCAATCGTTTACGCTGCAGCATTAGAAAACGGTTTTGGCCCCAACTCAATAATTTTGGATGCCCCTTTTGTTGAAAGTCAAGGTGTTGGTCTTAAAAATTGGAAACCAGAAAATTACGGAAAAAAATTTTATGGTCCATCAACATTTCGTAAAGGAATTGAATATTCAAGGAATTTAATGACCGTTAGGATAGCAAAGATATTAGGCTTAGAAAAAATTTTAGATTTATCAAAAAAATTAAACATTTATAATGAAATACCCGAACTACTATCTGTATCATTGGGAGCTGCTGAAACTACTTTAATTAATTTAACTGCTGGATACGCACCATTTGTTAACGGTGGAAAAAAAGTTAATCCTAATCTAATATCGAGAATACAAGACAGAAGAGGAAAAACAATTTTTCAAGTTAGTAATAGAAAATGTTTTGGTTGCGATAATTTTATAGGACAATCAACTGAGTTACCAAAAATTCAAAATAGTAATGAACAAGTTTTTAGTCCAGAAACAGCATATCAAATGGTAACAATATTAAAAGGTGCGGTGGAAAGAGGAACAGCCAAAAAACTTAGATCTCTTAAGGTGCCCCTAGCAGGAAAAACTGGAACGACAAATGATAATTACGATGCTTGGTTTATAGGGTTTTCATCTAATTTAGTTGTAGGTGTTTATATTGGCTTTGATAATCCAAAAACATTAGGAAGATATGAAACAGGATCTAAAGCAGCCCTACCTATATTTAAAGATTTTATTGAAGACGCACTTTATAAAGAAGACTTCGAAGATTTTAAAATTCCAGAAAATATTTATTTAACCTCAATTAATTATGATACAGGCATGAAATCTTCGTCAGGAGACAAAAATATAATTATTGAAGCTTTAAAGAAAGAAGATATTAACAATATTGAGAATAATAGCTTAATATCAGTCAGTGAGCGTGATACACTTATAAGGTTTAGACAATTTTATTAATGCAAAACTTCGAAACAAAATTAGCTGCTACTGAAAAAACTCTAGATAATATTAGGGGGTATCTTTGATAAGCAAAATGTTGTCTCTAAACTTAAAAAATTAGATCAAACTCTTTTAAAGGATAATTTTTGGAAAGATAAAGAGCTTGTAAAAAAAACAGTCAAACAAAAAAAAATTTTAGAAGATATTTTAAATTCTTACACTAACACATTAAAAGATTTAGCTAACGTAAAAGATTTGTTTCATTTAGCAACGCAAGAAAAAGATGATGAAACTATAATAGACTGTAATTCAATAATTGAACAGATCATTAAAGATTTAAAAAAAAGTGAAATAAATTGTTTTCTTTCAGGAGAGAACGATGATTATAATATTTATCTAGAAATTCACGCTGGTGCAGGCGGAACAGAAAGCCAGGATTGGGCTGATATGCTTAGAAGAATGTATATGAAATGGTTTGATAAAAAAAAATATAAATATGAAATTATTAGTGAACATAAGGGCGAAGAAGCTGGAATAAAATCTTCCATTATTAAAGTAGACGGAAATTATTTATATGGCTTAATGAAAGCCGAGTCAGGCGTGCATAGATTAGTAAGGATATCCCCATTTGATAGTGGAGCAAGACGCCATACAAGTTTTGCAAGTGTCTGGGTTTACCCTGCAGTAGAAGATGATATTGATGTTAAAATTGATGAGAAAGATTTAAGAATAGACACTTTTCGCTCAAGCGGAGCAGGAGGTCAGCATGTTAACACTACTGATAGCGCTGTCAGGATTACACATTTACCAACTAAGATTGTTGTTCAATGTCAAAATCAAAGATCACAGCATAAAAATAAAGAAACATGTTTCAGAATGTTAAAAGCAAGATTATACGAACATGAAACTCAAAAAAGAGAAGAAGAAAATCAAAAAGAATTAAACACTAAAACAGATATAGGTTGGGGTCATCAAATCAGATCATATGTTTTACAGCCGTATCAGCTAGTCAAAGATTTAAGAAATAAAATTGAAAGTACAAATCCATTAAGTGTTTTGGATGGTAATATTGATCAATTTATCGAAGAAGGAATTAAGAATAAATAATGAAAAAAATAATAAGTAAATTAATTTTATTAATTTTTATTATGTTGATTTCTTTAATAGTAATTTTATCAACTGTTGGCATTGAAACAAGTAGCTTTAATGAACTTATTTCAAAAAAAATCAATCAAACAAATAATAATATTAAAATAAAATTAACAAAAATTAAATTCAAAATAGATATTCAAGAATTAAGTTTATTTTTGAATACCTCGAATCCTCAAATTAATTACCGAAATACAACAATACCCTCAAAAAGTATTAAAGTTTATGTAAAATTTATGTCATTAATAGAATCGAATCCTAAAATTGCAAAAATTAATTTATCTTTTAAAGAACTTGATATTGATCAATTAAAAAATTTATTAACAACTATCAAACCATCAAACTTTAAAAGTCTAATTAACAACAAAGTAAAGAAAGGAAAAATAATTTCAGAATTAGATATTTACTTAGATGAAAACAATTCACTAGAGAATTTTATTATAAAGGGTTCAGTTTCAAACTTAAAGACAGAGATTTTAAATAATTTGAATTTAGAGAAAATTAAATTTAATTTTTTTGCAGATAAAACTGATGCATTAATTACCAATATTTATGGAGAGGGAGATTTTATTAAGATACAAGATGGTGATATAAAATTAAAAATATCTTCAGGAATTTTATTAGAGTCTAATTTTAAATCTCTTTTAAATTATAATAATAGATCATTTCAGAGCTATAAACACTTAGTGAAAAATCAAAATTATGCTGAAAATTTAATTAATCTAGAAGCTAATTTAGATAATAGTTTTTTTATAAATTTTGATAAAACCTATAAAGTAAAAAAATATAATTTTAAAAATACTGGCAAAATAACAAAAGCAACTTTTAAATTCAAAGAACCAATTTCTAATAATTTTTTTAAAGAAAAAATTAATACATTATCTTTAACAAATTCGAATATTAAAGTTAATTATAGTTCCAAAAAAAAAAAAACAAATATATCGGGTAAATATTCTATAAACAGCGAAGAACCATTAGCTCTTAATTTAGAAACTACTGTTATCAATAAATCATCCAATCTAATTTTGGATATCGAATATAAAAAAGATATTAATTTTGAATTAATAAACTATCAAAAGCTAAAAGATGTTAAAGCTTCTATTTCCGTAAATTTGGAAAAAAATAAAGATAAAATTAATATAAAAAAAATTAGTTTGACTGAGAGTCAAAATTTAATTTTAATTACAGGTTTAAAATTTAACAAAAAAAAATTCGAATCATTAAAAAAGATTTCTGTAAAAACCTTTCTAAAAGGAAAAAAAAATAATGAATTTTTAATTTTATACGGAAATAAGATTTTAATAAAAGGTTCTCAATTTGATGCTACAAATTTACCTAAATATTTCAAAAAAAAATATACACAAAATAATTATTCAAAAATAACAAAAGACATTGAAATTGATTTTTTAAAAATCTTAGCTCCAAAGTCTGAAACTTTAAAAAATTTTAGATTTATTGGTAAAATTGATAAAGGACAATTAATAAAAATTTCATCTAAGGGAGATTTTGGAGGTAATAATTATTTAGATATAAAAATGAAGAAAGATGAGCAAAATAAAAAGAAATATTTAGAAGTTTATTCTGATTTAACTAAGCCTTTATTAACTGAGTATAGTTTTTTTAAAGGTTTAACAGGTGGTAAATTATTATTTTCTTCCGTATTAGACTCAGATAAAACTTTGTCAAAATTAAAGATTGAGAATTTTAAAGTTGTTAATGCTCCAGGCATGGTCAAACTTCTTTCACTAGCTGACCTAGGTGGCTTAGCAGATTTAGCTGAAGGAGATGGTTTGTCTTTTGATTTTTTAGAGATAAATATGGAGAAAAGTGGAAATATTTTAAAGCTGAAAGAGATACTCGCTCTTGGACCTAGCATATCTATTTTAATGGAAGGATATCATGAGCCTAATGGTTTGACTAGTTTAAGAGGGACTTTAATTCCTGCGAAGACTCTTAATAAGCTAATTTCAAAAATACCATTATTGGGCAATATCGTTATACCTAAGGAAGTAGGTGAGGGATTGTTCGGAGTTAGTTTTAAAATGAAGGGTACACCAGGTAAAATAAAAACTACAATAAATCCAATAAAAACTTTGACGCCAAGATTTATTCAAAAAGTTATTGAAAAAAAAACTAAATAATTTTGACTAAATAATGTTTTTTCTTTCCATAAGATATCTTTAAAATTTCTTTTTTAAAATCTGTATATTTTATTGTTTTATTTTCATTTTCAAGGAGGATATTGTTGATTTTAACTCCTTTGTTTAAAATAGCTCTTCTAGCTTCATTTTTAGATGACATTATTTTATTTTTAGATAAGAAATCTAAAATACTCATTCCTTCTTTTATTTCACTCTCTAATATTTTTATTTCTGGAAGATCTAAGCCTATGCCACCACTTTCAAAAGTTTCCTTGGCTGTTTTTTCTGCTTTTTGAGATGCAATTTTCCCATGAAGTATTTCTGTTGCTTTATTTGCTAATAATATTTTCAATTTATTTATATTTTTTTCTTTTTCACAAACTTTCTCAATTTCACTTGTGTCAATTTCAGTAAAGAAGTTTAAAAATCTTTTTACATCTCGGTCATCTGTATTCCTCCAAAACTGCCAGTAATCATACGGTGATAACAAATCTTCATTAAGCCAAACAGCACCTTTTTCAGTTTTACCCATCTTTGCTCCTGAAGCTAAGGTTATTAATGGAGAAGTTAAACCGTATGAGTCTTTCTTAAGTATTCTTCTTATCAACTCTACACCATTTATTATATTGCCCCACTGATCAGAACCACCAATTTGTAAAATACAATTATTGTTTTTAAATAATTGATAAAAATCATAAGCTTGTAAAATCATATAATTAAATTCCATATAGCTTAATGATTGTTCTCTTTCTAATCTTAATTTCACACTATCAAATGTTAGCATCTTATTAATAGTAAAATGACTTCCTATATCTCTAAGAAATTTGATATAATTTAGTTTTGTAAGCCATTCAGCGTTATCAACAAAAATAGGTTTTGTTTTTTTATTTGTAGTGTCTAAAATTTTATTAAAAACTTTTTTTATATTTCGAATGTTATTATTTATTTCCTCTTGATTTAAAATCTTTCTCGTTGAGTCTTTACCCGAAGGATCCCCGATTAATGTTGTCCCTCCGCCTAAAAGCACTATTGGCTGATGACCATTTTTTTGCATTAGTTTTAAAATCATTATTTGCAACAAACTACCAACATGGAGACTGCTTGCGGTACAATCAAAGCCTATGTACCCAGTGATATGACCGTTATTGCAAATTTCATCTAATTCATTTAAATCAGTACATTGATTTAGATAGCCTCGAGACTTCATTTCTAGTAAAAATTTATTTTTCATAGAACAATTTGTGTAAACTACTATTATACAAAAATTATTATAAATAAATATAAATATGAACAATGAATATACATCTCTAGGTTTAATGAGCGGAACATCAGGGGACGGGGTTGATGCTTCGATTATCCAGTCTGATGGAGAGACTAAATATAAAGTAATTAAAGACGTATATTTTGAATATGATAAACAGATTTATCGTAACATACATCATCTTAAGGAAAAAATTTATAAATTTAGCGACCTAGAAAATTTAAAAGAAGAATTAAAAAACCTTGAGAGACAGATTACTTTGTTTCACGCTAATGTTATTAAAAAAATAAGCGAATATAATAAAATAGATATTATTGGATTTCACGGCCAAACTATTTACCACAATTCTCAGAAAAAAATATCAAATCAATTAGGAGACGGAAAACTTCTATCTCAACTTGTGAAGAGGGATATTGTTTATAATTTTAGACAAGACGACATTAAAAACGGCGGTGAAGGAGCTCCCTTAACACCAATATTTCATCAATTGCTCGCAACACAATATAAATTAGATTTACCTGTATGCATTCTAAATATAGGCGGAATATCAAATATTACTATTATTAGTGAAGCTACAGGCACATTAGGATTTACTAGTAGAGATATTGGACCAGGAAACTGTTTAATCGACTCTTGGGTTAGAAAAAACTCTAAACAAAATTTTGATAAAGATGGCCTTTTAGCAATGAAAGGGAATAGAAATGAAATAATTTTTGAACAAGCAAAAGAATTATTCTCCAATAGACCAAAACAAGAAACATTATCTTTTGATGTAAATGATTTTGATGTTTCTTTTGCTAGAGGTCTTTCCCTTGAAGATGGAACAACAACATTAACAGACTTTACTGCCAGAATAATAGGAGAAGCTTTGTTTTCACTTTTATCAAATGTAAGCAATAAATTATGTAAAGTTTTAGTTTGTGGTGGAGGAAGAAAAAATCCAGCATTAATTGATAAAATAAAAAAGAATACTTTAAAAAATATTATTATTCAGCAGGTCGATGATTATGGAATAGATGGAGACTTTATCGAGTCACAAGCTTTTGCTTTTCTTGCAATAAGATCGATTTTAAGATTGCCAATATCTTTTCCTAAAACTACTGGTTGTCAATACCCTACTATTGGAGGAAAAATTGTTAAATTTAAATAAGAGCTGTTTTTTCTTTAAGATACTTTTCTATTTCTAAAGATAATTCTTTTTCTTTATTTTTAAAAAAATGATTACAATCTTTAATCTGTGAAAAATTAACTTCTACACCTTTTTGATTTTTAATTCTGTTATCTAATTCAACAATACTTTCTTTTGATACTAATTCGTCGTTTTCACTAAAAATAACTTGTCCAGACGTTGGGCAAGGAGCTAAAAAAGAAAAATCATAAACATTTGGTTGAGGGGAAACAGCAATAAAATTATTTACCTCCGGTCTTCTCATAATAAGTTGCATGCAGATTAACGAGCCAAAAGAAAATCCTGAAACCCAACATTGACTGTAATCCAAATTTTGTCTTTCTATCCAATCTAAAGCGGCGGCAGCATCAGATAATTCTCCTTGACCATTATCAAAAACCCCATCACTTTTTCCAACTCCTCTAAAGTTTACTTTTATTACTGAAAAACCGTTTTCTAAAAAAATATTGTACATAAGCTGTACAATTCGATTATTCATCGTTCCACCATATTGAGGGTGAGGGTGAAGTATTATTGCTACCGGTGAGCCAAATTTTGGATTTTTATAATATTTAGCTTCCAGTCTTCCTGCTGGACCTGGAATAAAAATTTCTAAACTTTTAGGTTTCATAATTGATAATGATTATTAATTTTAAAAAAAAGTAATGTTTTATATCATGTTTTTATGCGACAAATAATTTTTTTTAAATCCTACTAATTTAGTATGATTTCTTAAAAAAATACTATATTACAACGTATTAAATGAAACTTACAACAAGAGGCAGATACGCAGTTATGGCCATGGCAGATCTCGCTCTATATAAAGAAAATGGCCCAATAAGCTTAACCGATATTTCTTTAAGGCAGAACATTTCACTACCTTATTTAGAGCAAATATTTATCAAATTAAAAAATAGCAATTTAGTAAAAAGCACTAGAGGAGCAAAAGGTGGTTATATTTTAGAAAAGTCTGCAAATGATATCAAAATATCAAATATAATTTCTGCTGTTGATGAAGAAGTAAAAATGTTGAACTGTAAAAAAGATTCTAAAAAAGGATGTAATAATAAAACCACAAAATGCATTACACATAATCTGTGGGATCAACTCGACCAACACATAAATAATTTTTTTGAAAAGGTAAAATTACAAGATTTAGTAAAAAAAAATTTTAATTAATAAAATATGAAAACTGAAGATCTTAAAAAAAATCAAGAATATAAATATGGTTTTACTACTGATGTTGAAACCATTAGATCTCCTAAAGGTCTTAACGAAGACACTATTAAATTTATTTCAAAAATTAAAAAAGAACCAAAGTGGATGTTAGATTGGAGACTTAAAGCTTACAATAGATTAAAAGTATTGAAAGAACCAGACTGGCAAAAACCAAAATATCCCAAAATAAACTACCAAGATCTATATTATTTCTCTGCTCCTAAAAGCGCATCAGAAAAACCAAAGAGCTTAGAGGAAATTGATCCAAAGATATTAGAAACTTATAAAAAACTTGGTATTCCCCTAGTGGAACAAAAGAGATTGAATGGAATAGCAGTTGATGCTGTATTTGACTCTGTTTCTGTAGCAACAACATTTAAAGATGAATTAACAAAAAAAGGAATTATATTTTGTTCTATTTCAGAGGCAATAAAAAAACACCCTGATCTAGTAAAAAAATATCTTGGTTCTGTTATTCCTTTAAGTGACCATTATTTTGCAACATTAAATTCAGCAGTATTTACTGATGGTTCATTTGTGTACATACCTCCAAACACAAAATGCCCAATGGAACTTTCTACATATTTTAGAATTAACGCATCAGAGACAGGTCAATTTGAAAGAACTTTAATCATAGCTGATAAAGGAAGCTATGTAAGTTATTTGGAGGGATGTACCGCACCTATGAGAGATGAAAATCAACTTCATGCCGCTAATGTAGAACTAGTAGCTTTAGATGATGCTGAAATAAAGTATTCTACAGTTCAAAATTGGTATCCAGGTGATGAAAAAGGAGTCGGTGGTATATATAATTTTGTTACAAAAAGGGGCGCGTGCAGAGGACGAAATTCGAAAATTTCTTGGACACAAGTTGAAACAGGATCAGCAATTACATGGAAGTACCCTAGCTGTATTTTACAAGGAGATAATTCAGTCGGGGAGTTTTATTCAATAGCAATTACAAATAATTTTCAAAAGGCTGATACTGGAACTAAAATGATCCATCTTGGTAAAAATACAAAAAGTAAAATAATTTCAAAAGGAATATCCGCTGGTAACGCAGATAATATGTACAGAGGTCTTGTTGATATTAATAATAAAGCAAGCAATGCAAGAAACTATACTCAGTGTGACTCATTATTAATGGGTAACAAATGTGGAGCACATACCATACCTTACATAAGAAATAAAAATTCAACTTCAACAATTGAGCATGAGGCAACTACCACAAAAATTAATGAGGAACAGTTATACTACTGTAATCAAAGAGGCTTGGATCAAGAAGAAGCAGTAAGTTTGATAGTCAACGGTTTCTGTAAAGAAGTTCTGCAACAATTACCTATGGAATTTGCAGTTGAGGCTCAAAAACTTGTCGCGATTAGTTTGGAAGGAAGCGTTGGATAATGTTAAATATTAAAAATTTAGAAGCGACAATTGATAATAAGAACATTCTAAAGGGATTAAATTTAGACATAAATCCTGGTGAAGTTCATGCAATTATGGGCCCCAATGGTTCTGGAAAAAGCACCTTAGCAAATGTATTATCAGGTAAAGCCGGCTATGAGATTAAAGGTGATATTAAATATAATGGAGAAAGTTTAAGTGAGCTTTCTACCGAAGAAAGAGCACAGAAAGGAATTTTTTTAGCATTTCAATATCCTCTGGAAATACCTGGTGTGAACACTAATATTTTCTTAAAGACCTCTTTAAACTCAGTCAGAAAAGCCAAAGGTGAAAAAGAATTAGATACTTTAACTTTTTTGAAATTAATCAAAGAGAAAGCCTCAGAGCTCGGAATTGATGAAAAATTTTTATCTCGTCAACTTAATGTTGGTTTTTCAGGTGGTGAAAAGAAAAAAAATGAAATTCTGCAAATGAAACTTCTTAAACCAAAATTATCAATTTTAGATGAGACGGACTCAGGTTTAGATATTGACGCGTTAAGAATTGTTGCTGATGGAGTGAATTCTTATAAAAATAAAGAAAATGCTTTTTTAATTATTACGCACTACCAAAGACTCTTAGATTATATAAAGCCAGATTTTGTGCATGTTCTATCAAACGGTAAAATTGTAAAAACCGGCAATGCAGAATTAGGGGTTCAATTAGAAAAAACAGGTTATTCAAATATAGTTTAAATGAAACAGTACTACGATTTTAAAATTGAAAAGATTAAAGATCTTTCACCAGAGGAAATAATTTTAAGAAAAAAAAATCTAGAACTTTTTTATCAAATTGGATTTCCTAATAAAAATGATGAAGATTGGAAATTTTCTGATCTAAATTCAATTTTAAGCAATAACTTTAATAATATTGTTAATAATGATTTTTTATCAAAAGATAAAAAATTTAAAATAATTGATGAATTTGAACATAATTATATTTCATTATTTGATGGAAAACTTGTATCTAAAGATTTTTCTTATGAAGAAAAAAATAAAATCTTAATTGATAATTTTAATTATGAAGATCAATTAAACTTTGATAATAAAAATCCATTATACATTCTAAATAATGCTTTATCTACAGGAGGTTTTTCATTAGAAATTTCTAAAAACTACAAATTAAAAAAACCATTAATTATCTATAATAGTTTTTCAAACTCGTTGAAGGAAACAATCATTAATTATAAAAATTCAATAATTTTAAATGAAAACTCAGAATTAAGTTTAGTTAATTATATAAATAATTCTTCAGTGGAAAATTTCATGGTTAATACGATAGAAAATATCATAATGAAAAAAGATTCTTCCTTAAATAATATTTTAATAAATAATTCTAAATGTAATGGGTATTTTTATAAATACATTAAAAGTGATTTAGATAAAAATTCAAGCCTTGAAAACTATTTAATGTCATCGGGTTTAAAGTTTAATAAGCTTGATATTGAAATTAATCTCAATGAGGAACATTCAAAAAGCAGTGTTTTTTCTGCTTTGAATTTAATGAATAATGAACATCAAGAAATTAAAACACGTATCAATCATAACACTCCACATTGCCATAGTTATCAAAAAGTAAAAAATGTTTTAAACAATGAAAGCAAAGGTATTTATCAAGGAAAAATTTTTGTTAAAAACATTGCACAAAAAACTGATGCATATCAATTAAGCAGAGCTTTAATTTTAAATGATGCAGCTGAATTTGATGCGAAACCTGAACTAGAAATTTATGCTGATGACGTAAAATGTTCTCACGGCTCTACTTCAGGAAGCATAGACTTGAATTCAATACACTATTTGAAATCAAGAGGTATACCTGAAAAGAAAGCATACCAAATGCTAGTAAATGGTTTTTTAAGCGAAATTTTAGAAAAATTACCTAAAGGTAAATTGAAGAATTTTTTAATAGAAAAATTAGAAAGTCAAATTAATGGACATTAAAAATATAAAAAAGATTTTCCAATTTTTAAACAAAAAATTAATGGCAAACCATTGGTTTATTTAGATAGCGCTAATTCTTCTCAAAAACCAAAAGTTGTAATAGACAGAATCTCTACCTTTTATGAAACAGAATTTTCTAATGTTGGGAGAAGCGTACACACTCTTGCAGTAAAAGCCACAAACAGATTTGAGGCAACAAGAGATAAAGTTCAAAAATATTTAAATGCCAAACATAGAGAAGAAATTATATTCACGAAAGGTGCAACAGAAGCAATAAATTTAGTAGCTTCATCTTATGGAAAAAAATATATCAATAAAGGAGATGAAATATTAATTACAGAGCTAGAACATCACTCTAATTATGTACCTTGGGATTTCTTAAGAACTGAAAAAGGAGCTGTGATTAAATTTGCTCAAGTAAATGAAAGCGGTGATGTTGAAATAGAAGAAATTAAAAAACTTATAACTAACAAAACTAAAATCATTGCCATCACCCATATATCAAACGTTACTGGTGCAGTTTTACCAATTACAAAAATTGTAGATCTTGCAAAAGAAAAAAATATTCCAGTATTGATTGACGGAACTCAAGGCGCACCACATTCTGAAATCGACATGCAAAAAATAGGATGTGATTTTTATGCAATATCTTGTCACAAAATGTACGGACCAAATGGTCTTGGACTATTATACATGAAAAAAAAATGGGTTGATGATTTACCTCCGTATCAAGGTGGTGGAGGAATGATAAATGAGGTAAAAAAAAATGAGATTACTTTTGCCGCCGCTCATACAAAATTTGAAGCTGGAACAATGCAAACAGCAGAAGTAGTTGCATTTACAGAGGCTCTTAATTTTATTGAAAAGTTAGGTATTAAAAATATTGCATCCCATGAAAATGAGATTTTACAATATGGTTTAGAAACTCTAAAAAAAAATAATTCTGTAAATATAATTGGTGATCCTAAAGAAAGAGGGTCAGTATTATGCTTTACTCTAAAAGATATTCACCCTCATGATATAGCGACTATTTTAGATGATGATGGTGTTGCAATAAGAGCTGGGCATCATTGTTGTCAAATACTGCATGATAAACTTGGCATTCCTGCAACAGCTAGAGCTTCGATCGGAGTTTATAATGACAAAGAGGATATAGATAAATTATCAGATGCAATTAAAAATTGTCAGAAAGTATTTAACAATTAAATGGAACTAAAAGAGCTATATCAAGAAATAATTTTAGATCATGGCAAAAATCCCAGAAATAAAGGAAAGTGCGATGGATATACAAATGATGCAAAAGCACATAATCCTTTGTGTGGAGACAAAGTTCATATGTATTTAAAACTTAACAAAGACAAAGAAATTGAAGATTTAAGTTTCGAGGGAGAAGGATGTGCTATTTCTTTAGCCTCAGCGTCTATTTTGACAGAAACAGTAAAAGGAAAAAATTTATCTTTTTTCAAAAAAATTAACGAAGACTTTTTAAATATGATTAAAAATAAAAAAAAAATTACAATCAATAGTCTTTCGGAAGATCAGATAACTACTATTACCTCTTTATCAGGGGTGCAGGAATTTCCAATGAGAGTTAAATGTGCAACAATGGCTTGGCATACTTGTCTGTCAGCAGTAGAAAAAAAATGAACGAATTAAAAGAGAAAATAGTATCGGAGATTAAAAAAATTTATGATCCAGAGATACCGGTTAATATTTATGAATTAGGTTTAATTTATAAAATTGAAATAAAAGAGGTTAAAAAAGTGAATATAGACATGACTTTAACTTCACCAAATTGTCCTGTAGCAGAGAGTTTGCCAAAAATGGTTAAAGATAATATATTAAAACTAGACGGCGTTGATGATGTTAATTTAAATTTAGTTTGGGATCCTCCTTGGACTAAAGATAAAATGTCAGAAGCGGCTAAGTTAGAATTAAATTTATGAGCGAACAAGTAATAAAATTAAGCCAAAATGCTGCTGAAAGAATTAAAGATATTATGTCTAAAGCAGAAGAAGCAACTATTGGAGTAAGAGTAGGTGTCAAATCTGGGGGCTGCGCAGGCATGTCCTATATTATGGAATATGCTAAAGATATAAAACCTAACGAAGAAGTTATTGAGGATCAAGGAGTAAAAGTTCTAATTGATCCAAAAGCTATAATGTATTTATTAGGGACAGAAATGGATTATAAAAAAGAAAAATTTTCTTCTCAATTTATTTTTAAAAATCCTAATGAAACTGAACGCTGCGGATGCGGAGACTCTTTTAAAATTTAATCACTATAATACATCTCAAATTCGATAGGATGTGGCGTATGTTCAAATTTATAAATCTCTTGAAATTTTAGTTCAATGTAAGCATCAATTTGATCATCAGTAAATACACCACCTTCAGTTAGAAATTTTCTATCCTGATCTAAATTTTGCATTGCTTCCCTTAATGACCCACAAACAGTTGGAAGTTTTTTTACTTGATCTTCTGATAAAGAATATAAGTCATCATCAAAAGATTTACCTGGATCAATTTTATTTTTTATACCATCAATTCCAGCCATTAACATTGAAGCAAATGTTAAGTAAGGATTTCCAGCTGCATCTGGGAATCTTATTTCACATCTTGCACCTTTTGGATTCATTATAACTGGTATTCTACATGAGGCGGATCTGTTTCTAGCTGAGTAAGCTAATATTACTGGAGCTTCAAATCCAGGAATTAATCGCTTGTAACTATTAGTTGTTGCATTTGAAAATGCATTTATAGCTTTTGCGTGTTTTAAAATACCACCAATATAGTAAAGAGCTTCTTTAGATAAACCAGCATATTCTTTACCCATAAATAATGGTGTATTGTCTTTCCATATTGATTGATGGCAATGCATACCAGAACCGTTGTCTCCTTTAACTGGCTTAGGCATGAACGTAGCAGTTTTTCCGAAAGAGTGTGTAACCATTTGTACAGCGTATTTATATAATTGAACATTATCAGCCATGTTGGTTAAAGTTCCAAAATACATACCAAGCTCATGTTGGCTTGGAGCAACTTCGTGATGGTGTTTTTCAACTTTAACACCCATATCTTTAAGTGCTTTTAAATACTCTCCTCTCATATCTTGAGCGCTATCTATTGGAGGAACAGGAAAGTATCCACCT
>Ga0233444_10000795_pt1 | contig 38800 bp, 29 predicted proteins | sample SI_124_October20_6_FD_182792 | JGI IMG/M metagenome (GOLD analysis project Ga0233444, IMG submission 182792) | Seawater microbial communities from Saanich Inlet, British Columbia, Canada - SI_124_October2016_10_MG | ecosystem: Environmental > Aquatic > Marine > Inlet | place: Canada: British... | reverse complement strand
CTTATTTTATTTGTATCAAAAATATCCAGGAAATTTTCATCAAATAAAGTATCTTCAAAAACACCTTTAAAATAATTTAAATCCTCTTTAGAGGCCTTGTAATTTTTATTCATTAAAATACTTGTAAAATTTATCTTTTTATTCAAGATATTAAGTCTACCTTTAAAATTTAAATAAATTGGTTCATTTTTTTTTTTGTAACTAATTGAAAATTTTTTAAATAAATTTTTTTTATTTTTAGAGTCAATAAAACAATCAAAATATAAAATTGGATATTCTTCTAACAAGTTTGAATCTCCTTTACAGTTAAACAAATGATCTGCAATTATAAGCTTCTTAGTATAAAAAATCCTCCCATAGTTTAAATTAATTTTCAAATTAAAATCATTTATTACACTTCTGCTAAATTTTTTTGATTTATATGTTATCTCATTATGACTATTAATTTTTTTTAATATATTTTTTGAATTTAAAATTTTTTTTATATTAAATTTTCTCAAAGACCGTATGTTGATTTCTTCAATAGTATACTTAGAGTTTGTGCTAAAAAAAGGTTGATAAGTTATCAATCCATTGTGATTAAAAGATAAATTTTTACTTCTTAAATGTAAATTATTAATTTTTATTAACTTATCACCGTATTCAAAGTTAATTCTTAATTTTGAATTAAGAATTTTTGCTTTTATAATACCATTTAAGAATTCCTTTTTTTTAATTTCATTAAAAACTAAATCAATATTTATCCCTGTATTTAACAATTTTAAATTTAATCTTTTATTTTTTTCATTAAATGAAATTGTAAACCTTTTTTTAAATACTTGACCAGTAATAATATTTTTTTTGTATCCATAATTCGTAAAATTTATTTTATTTATGTTTATTAATAATTTACTGTCTTTAAAAATCTTAAGTTCTAAATTATTTATTTTTATTTTATTTTTTGATTTAAAAAAAAATTTTTCTGTAAATTTTAATTGATCATCTCTTAAAGATAATTCATTTTTATTTAAAATTATTTTTTTTACTTTAAATTTTTTAAAATTATAGATGCTGGTTAATTTTGGATAAATTCTTATATTCTTAACATCAAGTTTTATCATGGTTGAATTTAAAGTATTTGAAGTGTTAAGAATATTTAAGCTTGGTATAGGAAAAGAATTATATTTGATATCATCATATTTATTGAGCTTCAAATTATAATTTTCTAGCAGATAATTCTTAATTATTTCATCCTTTTTTTTAAAATCAAAAAAATATGGAATTGATAAAAATAAAACTACTGAAAGAAAAAAAATTGCTACAAGATGTCTTAAAAAAAATAAAAATTTCAAAAGTGTTGAATATTTATTGTGAATTCTTTTGTAAATTTTATTTATCATTTTTTTTATTTTTATATCTAGTATATAAATGAAAATTCTTGTGTATGAATAACATAGATAATTTAATTAAAAACCTAAACAAAGAACAAAAGGAAGCTGTTTTAAATACAGAAGGTCCTAATTTAATAGTTGCAGGTGCTGGGTCAGGAAAAACAAGGGTGCTGACAACAAGGCTCATTCATATAATTAATAAAAAAAAGGCTTGGCCTAATCAAATATTATGCGTCACTTTTACAAATAAAGCAGCAAAAGAAATGCAAAATAGAGTAATGCAATATGTTAAAGGAAGCTCTAATGCTGTACCATGGCTAGGAACATTTCACTCAATAAGTGTTAAATTTCTAAGAAGACACGCTGAAGCATTAAACTACAAAAGTAATTTTACTATTTTAGATACTGATGATCAAAAAAAGTTAATAAGAAATATAGTTAAAGGTGAAGACTTAGATGCTAAGAAATTTTCACCTCAATTAATAATGTATCATATAGATCAATGGAAAAATAAAGGTCTTTTGCCAGATAATGTAAAATTAGAAAAATCAGGTTCTATTACAAAATCAATTTTAAAAGTTTATAAAATTTATCAAAATAAAACAAAAGATTTAAATGCATTTGATTTTGGAGACTTAATTTTATTTTGTGTTAAGCTTTTTGAAGAGCACAAAGATATAAGGGAAATTTATCAAAATAATTTTAAATATATACTTGTAGATGAATTTCAAGATACAAATTATATTCAAAATAAATGGTTAAATTTACTCGTGAATGAAAATAAAAATATTTGCTGTGTTGGTGATGACGATCAATCTATTTATAGTTGGAGAGGAGCAGAAATAAAAAATTTTTTAACTTTCGATCAAATTTATAAAAATTGCAAAGTTTTTAAATTAGAACAAAACTATAGATCTACAAAAAATATTTTGGAAACAGCATCTACCCTAATTTCAAACAATTCAAATAGAGTTGGAAAAAAATTATGGTCATCGGCCAATCAAGGAGAATTAGTTAAATTAAATTGTTATAGAACAGGTAAAGAAGAGGCTCAAGGTGTAAGCGACATAATTGAACGCCAATTAAAAAAAAAATTTTCTCTTAATAGTGTTTCAATTTTAGTAAGAGCTATTTATCAAACTAGAGAATTCGAAGAAAGGTTTTTGCAAGTTGGAATAGGTTATCGTGTTTTGGGTGGTATAAAATTTTATGAACGTGCCGAAATAAAAGACGCAGTTGCATACTTGAGGATAATAAATCAAAAATATGATGATTTGGCACTCGAAAGAGTAATAGGTTCACCCAAAAGAGGTGTCGGGGAAAGTACTTTAAATCAAATTTATCAGTTCGGGAAAAATTACAAACTATGTTTAGAAGATTCAATTATTAAACTTTTAGAAAAAGATAGTTTAAAACCTAAAATCAAAACTGCACTAAATCAATTGATTGCCATGATAACAAAATGGCGTAATAACGCTCTTAAAATGAAGCATGTTGATTTATTAAAACTTATTTTAGATGAATCAGGATATTCAGCAATGCTTAAAAACAAAAAAGATTTGGAGAATGAAAATAGATTAGAAAATATAAAAGAGTTGTTAAGGGCAATGCAAGACTATGATAATTTACAAAATTTTTTAGAACATGTTGCTTTAGCTACTTCAATAGATCAAGAATGGGAGGGGGCAAAAGTAAATTTAATGACGATGCATGCTGCTAAAGGATTGGAGTTCGATGTAGTATTTTTGCCTGGTTGGGAAGAAGGACTATTTCCTCATCAAAAATCTTTAGAAGAAAAAGGTGATTTTGCTTTAGAAGAAGAAAGAAGGTTGGCTTACGTTGGTATTACTAGAGCAAAAAAAGAAGCTTATTTATCTTTTGCAATGAAAAGAGCTTACCATGGAGACTGGATGGATGCATTACCTTCCAGGTTTATAAGTGAAATTCCTGATGATAGTGTTGAAAAAAATGAAATTGGAATCGATAAAACAAATGATGATTTTGAATTTAATCAAGACAATAGCATAGAATTTGATGAGGAATATAGAAGCCCTGGATGGGATAGATTTAAAAAAAATAAAATACTTAAATGGAAAAAATAAATAAATTAAAAAAGATTTTTAAAATTTTAAAAATTGATGGATATATTGTTGCAAAAAATGACGAATTTTTTGGTGAGTATATTCCTGAATACAAGGATAAATTAAAATATATTTCTAATTTTTCAGGTTCCTATGGGTTTGCCTTAATTTTAAATGATAAAAATTTTTTATTTGTTGATGGCAGATACTCACTTCAAGCTAACAAACAATGTGGAAATACTTTTAAAGTAAAAACAATACCCGAGGAACTTCCAGCAGATGTTTTAAAAAATAAAAAACTTAAAATTGGATTTGATCCAAAATTATTTACAAAAAGATTTTTTAATATATTTTTCAGAAAAACAAATTGTAAATTTTTATCTTTGGATGAAAATTTAATTGATAAAATCTGGTTTCAAAAAGAAAAAAAAAAAACAAACAAATTTTATACATTACCCAACAACTCTTTTGATGAGTCTTACAAATCAAAAGTAAGAAAAATCGTTTCTAATCTTAAAATAAAAGGTGCTGATTACCAATTTATTACAGCGAGTGAAAATAATGCTTGGCTTTTAAATATAAGAGGTGCTGACTCAAAATACACACCTATACCTCATAGCTATACTTTAATTGATCAAAAAAAGAATATATTTTTTTTTTGCGATTTAAAAAAAATTTCACCTTCTTTCAAAAAAAAATTTGATAAATTTAAATTATTTGACATTAAATTTACTAATCAAATTCTCTCCAAAATAAAAAAAAAGAAAATTATTATTGATAGAAATACTTGCTCGATTTATTTTGAAAATATTATTTTAAAAAATAATACTATTAATAACGATCATGACTGTATTTATCTTTTAAAAGCGATTAAGACAAAAAAAGAAATTAAAAATATAAAAAATGCCCATATATTTGATGGTGCTGCTTTAACAAAATATTTATTTTGGTTAAAAAGAAATTTTATTAAAAAAAATATTACTGAAATAAGTGCGGAACAAAAGTTATTAAATTTTAGGAAAAAAAATGAAAATTTTAAATTCTTAAGTTTTCCAACTATATCAGGCACTGGCGCTAACGGAGCTATTATTCATTATAAAGCTACAAGAAAAAGTAATCGAAAATTAAAAAAAGGTGATATCTATTTGGTAGACTCTGGTGGTCAATACAATTATGGAACTACTGATGTTACTAGAACAATTTCACTTAAAAATTCAGATAAAAGAATTAAAAATATCTTCACAAGAGTTCTAAAAGGTCATTTGGCAGTTGTAAATTTTAATCTTAAAAAAAATACCACAGGATCAATAATTGATATTCAAGCTCGAAAATATTTGAGACAAATTAATTTGGACTATGCACATGGTACTGGTCATGGCGTTGGTTATTTTCTTAATGTTCATGAAGGGCCGCATGCAATATCTAAAAATAATAATATACATTTTAAAGCAGGAATGGTTGTGTCTAATGAACCTGGATACTACGAAAAAGGTAACTTTGGAATAAGAATTGAAAACTTAGTTTACGTAAAAAAATTAAGACAAAAAATTGTTTTTGAAAACCTTACAATGGCGCCTATAGACAAAGATTTGCTTGATTTATCAATTCTTAATAAAAATGAAAAAAACTTAATAAATAATTATCATAAAGATGTTTTTTATAAACTTAAAAAATTTATGAATAAATCAGAAATTTTAGATTTAAGTGAGGCTTGCTCAGCTATCTAAAATTTTATTCCATTCCTTTTCTAAAATAATTTTAATATTTAGATCTCTAGCTTGATTGATTTTTTTTATTGTTGGTTTTGTTTCTCCAACAATTAAGAAATCTAATTTTTTAGAAATTGAACTTACAACTTTCCCTCCGTTGCTTTCTGCAACGGCTTTTGCTTCTGACCTGCTCATTTTTTGAAAACCACCAGTGAACATCATTTTCTTGTTAGAAAACTTTCCATTATTACTTTTGTTTATATAATTGGTGATATCTAATTTATTTATCAATTCTCTAATAATAATAACATTTGTGCTACTTAAAAAAAAATTATCAATAGACTCGATCTGTGTTTGGCCTATTCCATCTAAATCAACTAAACTATTTAGTAACTGATTTCTATTTTTTATATTAAATAACTTTGTAAATTCTTTTATGGAACAAAAAAAACTTGCAAGAATTTTTGCATTTTCTTGACCTATGTGTCTTATGCCTATCGAGAAAATGAATTTATCTAAAGTAATTATTCGAGATTTTTCAATAGCTTTTTTTAGATTATTAATTGATAAATCTCCCCACCCTTCAAGATTTTTTATTTTTGCATAGTCTAATTCAAATATATTAGAAGGTTTTTTAATTATTTTCAGGTCCCAAAATTGTTCAATAACTTTTTTACCAAGCCCATCTATATTAAAGGCTTCTTTTGAAACTATATGTTTAAGTTTTTCTTTAGCTGTAAATTTACAGTCATATCCTTTAGTGCATCTTCTCACAGCATCGTGTTTATTTTTACTTTTACTAAACTCTTTTTTTGTTTCCGATCCACATAAGCATTTTTTTGGAAAAATGTATTTTTTAGATCGGCTATCTCTTTTTGAGATATCTACAGACACAACCTGAGGAATAACATCACCAGCTCTTTGAATTTTGATAATGTCTCCAATTCTAATATCTTTTCTTTCAATTTCGTCTTCATTATGTAAAGTGGCATTAGACACAACTACCCCTCCGACAGTCACTGGATCTACTTTTGCAACTGGGGTGATGGCACCAGTTCTACCCACCTGAATAGTTATATCATTTATTTTAGTTACAGCTTTTTCTGCTGAAAATTTATATGCAATTGCCCATCGTGGTGAATTAGAGGTATTACCAAGTCTTTTTTGCAAACTTAAATCATTAACTTTGTAAACAAGTCCGTCTATGTCATAGTCTAAGGAAGATCTTAATTGATCAATTATAGAATGTTTTTTCTGAGCTTCATCAGCACCTTTTACCGCTTCTGTTAACGGGTTTACCTGAAAACCCCATTTATCAATTTGTTTTAAGAAGTCTGATTGTTTTTTAAATATCATTGGTTCAATCGCACCAAATCCATATGCAAAATATTTAAGAGGAATTTTCGAAGTTTCTTTAGGATCTTTTTGTCTAAGCGATCCACCAGCGGCATTTCTAGGATTTGCAAATTTATTTGCTATTTTAGCAAAGTCTTTTTTACTTATATAAATCTCACAACGAATCTCAAGTAATTTTGGAATTTCTTTTGTTGGAATTTTTTTTGGAATATTTTTAATTGTTTTTAAGTTTTCTAGAATGTCTTCGCCAATTACCCCATCCCCTCTTGATAGACCTTTTGTCAGTAAACCTTTTTCATAGATTAGCGTTGCTGAAATACCATCTATTTTAGGTTCAGAAAATAATTCAATATTATCATTTTTTAAATTTAAAAAGTTGTTTATCTTTTTTATAAAGTCATCAATGTCATTTCTGTTAAAAGCATTAGATAACGAAAGCATTGGTTTTAGGTGTTTAATTTTATTAAATTTATTAGTTGGAGGTGCTCCGACAGTGTTACTGAATAAACTAGAATTTTTTAAAAATTTATAATGATGTTCAAGCTTTAATACTTCCTTTTTAAGGATATCATATTCTGCATCACTAATTATTGGTTTGTCTTTATTGTAATATAAATTATTATGTTTTTGTAAAATTTTAATTTTAGACTTATATATACTTAGAATCTCATTTTTTTTATTCATCTGTTTTATTTGATCATTTTTATTATTTTATCAAAAAAACTCTTTTCTTTTTTTATTTCTATATTAAGTGATTTTTTATATTCTTTGTTAAATATTTTATACGATTGCTCAAACCATTCGCTAGAGTTGTAATTGTACCCCAAAATAGTTGCAAATTTTTTTGCTTCTTCCTCCAGTCCAATATGATAATGAATTTCAACCAATCTATGCAAGGCTTCTTCCACAAAAACTGTTTTATCATAATCATTAATAATTATTTTTAACCTGCTAATAGCGGGAACCCATTTTTGAACTTCTATATAGTATTTAGCAATGTAAAGTTCTCTTGCCGCAAATTGATTTTCAACTAAATTTCTTTTTAAGTTTAAGTCTATCGCATAATCACTTTCAGGATATTTTTTTAAAAAAAAATCTATTTTATTTCTTGCGTCTATAAGTGGCTTTAAATCATTTTTTTCATTTGCAATTTGTTCATAATATATAATCGCCAAAAGGTAATGTGCGTACATTACATGTTTATCAGCAGGATATGTCTTGAGATATCTAATTAAATTTTCTTCAGATTCATTATAAAAGTTTATTCCATACAAAGAAAAAGACGACATGATTGCTGATTTAGCAGCTAATTCTGGTGACGAAAAATTAGTCTCCGCTTCAGAAAATTTTTTATTTGCAAGGAAAAATCTATTATTTTTAAATGCTTCTAATCCTTCGCTATATATTAAGTAAGGATCTTTTTTTTCTGAAGGCTTGTAAATATTGTTGTCTTTTGCACACGATGATAAAAATATAATGAAGGTAATAAATAATAGAATTCTTAACTGCATGTTAGATTAATAGCAGATTAGAATTTAATTTGTATATAAATTATTTTTTTTAAGCGTTAACAGCTATTTTTGCTTCCTGATCAGGAACAATTTTTTTGGTATTAATCATCTCATCTAATTCAATGAGTACGTATGCAGAATTTGATTTAAGTAATTTTCTTAAAAACATATTTGTTAATTCATGTCCACCTTGATAGCAATCTACTTTTCCCAAAATTCTAAATCCTGAAAGCAGGAAATCACCAGCTAAATCTAAAATTTTATGATTAACGAATTCTTTTTTGTTTCTTAGACCCTCTTCATTTAAAACTTTATCTTTTTCAACAACTACAGCATTATTAAGTGAACCACCTTTGGCTAAACCAAGTTTTTTAATTTTTTCAATATCCTCAAAAAGGCAAAAAGTTCTAGACTCTATTACTTCTTTCAAATTATCTGAATGAAAGTTAATTGAGTTTTTTTGCTTTCCTATAATTTTATTTTCATAATTAAGTTGAAAATTAACTTCAAAAAAAGAATTATTTGGTTCAATAGAAATTTTTCTTTCGCCATCTATTAATTCAATTTTGTTTAAAATTTTTAAATATTTTCTTTTTTTAGTAAGTGTTTTAATTTCTATATCGTTTAAGATATCTAAAAAATTCTTTGCAGAACCGTCCATAATAGGAACTTCCTCGTTATCAATTTCAACAATTGCGTTATCGATTCCTGATGCATAAAAAGCAGCAAGTAAATGTTCCACAGTTGAAACTTTAACCCCATGTTCATTTTCTAATGTAGTGCATAATTTCGCTGAAGTTACATTTTTGTAATTTGCTTTAATTAAATTGTTGTGCTTTAAGTCAATTCTTTTGAAGACAATTCCTTGATTTTCTTGTGCAGGTAGAACTGTAATGTTTGATTTATTACCAGAATGGAGGCCTATGCCTTTAAAGTTAATTTGTCTTGATACTGTCTTTTGATAAATGGTCTGCATTGCAATTGTTATACTTAAAAATTTAGCTGATCTTAAAACAACTAATGTTTCTAAAAATAACAAGAATCAGTCGAAAATTACGTCAAAAAACCTTGCAAGTATTGACTTTTTAAGTTGTGTTATAGGTATTGCTTCTTTTTTCCAACCATAATGAACTAGTCTATTAACGTTGTGAATCAAGTCTTCAGTCGTAACTCTATTTGAGAACTTTAAGTTAAAATTATTTTTTGAGAAAAAATAACTATAAAGATCGCTAAAACAATCCATATGTGAATTGTCACTTATATTTAAAAAAACTTTTTTTACTTTTTTATTATAGCTCACAAGGTTAATATTATTAATTATTATTATTTCTAATAATTCTTCAATTCTAGCTCTAGCTATTTCGTATAATAATTTTTTTCTGATTTTTTTATAGATTTCATTATCAATTAATTTTTTTTCTATCAACTCATCCTCTAAATGATCTTTGTTTAATTTAATATTTTCTATAATTTTTCTTACTGTTTCAATCTTTAATGATGTAACTTTAGATATATCTTTGGCTATAAGTTCTGTGCCAAAATTAAAATTTTGTTCAAATTTCAAAGAATCATTTTCAAAATAAAAAATATGTGAATTCTTATCATTTATTTGAATTTGAAAAAAAGCATTTAGATTGGGATTAGTATTGCTTGTGTATATTCCTTCAATAAAGCTTTTTAAAAATATTTTTCTTATTTTAAGATTACATTCATTAAAAAGATTATGTAAATTTTTATAGTCATTATTATTTATTAAACAAAAAGATAATTCGTGAGAGTAAAAATCACCAAACAAACCTATCGGTAAATTTTCAATTTTTTTTTTATCCAAAGAATATTCTGAATTAAAAATATGAAGTATTGTTTTTTTTCTTTCAGTTTCATCTATATTTGATTTTAAAGAATTTAAAATATAAGTGATATTTTCTTTTAAAATTTGTGATCCATTTAATTTTTTAAATCCTGCTAAATTTGCAAATGAGCAATTAAAATTATTTATAATCAAGGTTATTTCTTTAAAAGTAAAATTCAATTTTTGTTCAATAATATAAATATTTTTTTTTAAATCATTTAAAGTCAATTCAAAATCTATAAATTTACAATTTTTAATACCTTGCAAAGAAACAATTTGTTTATAAATAAGTTTAAAATTTTTATCTTCATCTTCATCTCCTACTGAGAAAATAGAGTTATAATTATTAATTTCTAAGAAAAGTGTAGGTGATTTAATTTCCATTATCTATTTCAAAATAAGTTGATTATTTATTCTATAATCAATAATTTTATATTTATCAAAATTTTTTTCTTTATCTAGATTAATAAAATTTTTTAAACTTTTTATGTAATTTTTTGATGGCAACTTTACTATTTTATTCTCATAAATCTCAATGTCCCATCTACCTGATTGGTATAGATAATAATTTTTAATAATTTCAACTGGAAAGTTTATTTTATTCAAATTTACATAGAATTTTTTAAAATCATTTTTATTTCCAAAAACATTTGGAAGATTTTGAAATATTTCTAAATCTAAATAATTTATTAATTCAATATTTTTACTTATAAAAAATTTTTTTTTTTTCATATTTAAAACAGCTATCGGCTTTTTTTCAAATATTTTAATTTTTACTTTGTTAGGGTATATTTTTTTTATACTAAAACTCTCTATAAAACTTTTTTTTATTAATATTTTTTCAATATCTAAAGTATTTAAAAAAAATAAATTTTTTTCATAAAGGAAAAGTAAATCTTTTTTAATATCTTCTTTGCTAAGTATAGAGTTATTTACCACTTCTATCTTTGCAATATTAAACCGAGTAATTAAAAATGATTTTTGAGTTTTGTAAGTACTTAATAATAGAAATAATGTTAATGAAATTAATAACTTTTTTTTCATCTATTGATACTTGCATCTAGAAGTATTTTCTCAACTAAATTTTCAAAATTTAAACCCGCATGCTGTGCGATCTCAGGTACTAATGAAAGATTTGTCATACCAGGTTGCGTATTAATTTCTAAAAGATTAAATTTATTATTAAAAAATTTAAAATCAGATCTCGTTACACCTTTGCACCCTAGAACTTGATGAGTTTTTTTTGCTATTTTTAGTACTTCTTTATATTTTTTTTCATTTAGTCTTGCCGGCATAATATGTTTAGTTTTGGCTTTTTTTGTATATTTTGCTTTGTAATCATAAAATAATCTTTTTGGAACTAGTTCTATTGCTCCAATCGGGTTACCATTAATAACAGCGACTTGTATTTCCTGTCCACCTATGTACTCCTCAAATATTAATTCATCATAATTTTTAAAAAGTTTTTTTGTTATCTTGATTAATATTTTTTGATTTTTACATACTTTTACTCCTATACTTGATCCTTCGTTTATAGGTTTGACAACTATTGGGTAGTTGATCTTTTCTTTCATAATATTTTTTATTAATTTCTCTTTATTATAATCTGCCTTAGTAAGGGTAAAAAATTTTGGAGTTTTAATCCTATTTTTTAAAAATAATTCTTTAGAAATAACTTTATTCATTGAATTGTAAGAACTGATAACCCCAGAGTGTGTGTAGGGTATTTTTAAATATTCAAAATAGCTTTGAGCTACACCGTCTTCTCCATCTTTACCGTGTAAGGCATTAAAAATAATGTCTACTTTATTTTTATCAATTAAATTTAAATTTTTAAATTTAGGATCAAATTTCGATACATTATAATTTTTTTTTTTTAATGCTTTGATGCATGCTCTACCGCTATCCAAGCTTACAGTCCTCTCTCCTGAAACCCCACCCAATACAACTAATACATTTTTAATTTTATTTTTAATCACCAACAATTTTAATCTCTAGTTCTAGATTAATTCCTGTTTTTTCATAAACTTTTTTTTGAACTTTTTTTATCAAATTCTCAATGTCATCTGATTTTGCATTTCCATTATTAATAAAGAAATTACAATGTTTTTGAGAAATCTTTGCGTCTCCTTCTTTAAAGTTTTCACAACCTGCTTCCTTAATCAGCATCCAGGCTTTTTTATCTTTGCTAATATTTTTAAAAGTACTTCCACAAGTTTTAATTTGATTTGGTTGAGATAATTTTTTTTTTTTTATTAAATCAGCTTGTTTTTTTTCTATTTTACTTTTATCTTGAATAGTTCCTTTAAATTTAGCTGAGAGAATAATTAAGTTTTCATTTAAATTAGACCCTCTGTATAAAAATTTTATATCTTCGCTTTTAATATCTTTTACAATTAATTTTTTTTTATCAACTACTTGTATTGAAAGTAAAACTTTAGAAATATCATTTTCATAGCAACCACTATTCATTATAATCGCACCTCCAATAGTTCCTGGTATACAGGCTAAAAATTCTAAATTAGTCAAATTATTATCTTTAGCAAAATTAGCTACTTTACGATCAAGTGTTGCTGCCCCTGTTTCTATAATATTATTATTAATTAGCTTTATATATGAAAATTTTCCTCCTAATTTGATAACAGCGCCTTTTACACCTTTGTCTCTAAATAATGTATTGGAACCTGCACCTAAAATTGTAGTGTTCAAATTTTTTTTTTTTGCTTCTGTTAGAAATTCAATAAGTTGAATTTTATCTACCGGTTTAAAAAAAAATTCAGCCTCTCCACCTAAGCTAAACCAATTATACTTAGAGAGATCAACATTCGAAGTTAAATTTGCCCCAAATTTTTTTATAAAGTTATTATCTAAATTCATAAGGTAGTTTTAAGTCCCGTCATCCATTTTGATACCACTCCTGCACCCATTCCAATAACTATTTCATTACTAATTAAATTTTTCTTTAAAAATTTATTTAACTCGATCTCACTTTTTACAATAATTACCTGAGTTTTGGAGTTTTTTGAAATTAAATTAGCAAAATTAATTAAATCAAATTTATAATTTTTCTTTTCCCCGGCAGCATACAATGGGCATATAATCACTAAACTAGACCTAAAAAAACATTTTGAAAATTCATTTTTTAAAGAAATAACTCTAGAATATCGATGTGGCTCGAAAATACTGATAATTTTTCTTTTAGCGCTAACATTACTTACTCCTTCTAAAATTGAACTTATTTCTGTTGGATGGTGAGCATAATCATCATAGAAATCGTTATTATTTTTTGAAAAAACCTTAGTCATTCTTCTTTGAACTCCTGAAAAATTTTTCAAAGATTTTTTAATTATATTTTGATTAGCTCCCAAATTTAAACAAACTATAAAAGCTGCAGCAGCATTAAGTGCATTATGTTTTCCAAGTAATTTAACATTTATATTTTTAACTTCTTTCTTTTCTTTTTTCATGTTGTTAAAACATAAATTAAAACTAGTGTTATCAAGATTATATTTTATTTTTGTGATCCGGTAATTAGCTTCTTTATGTTCACCATAAGTTAAAATATTTTTATTTTTAATCTTGTTTAATATTTGCCTTACATTTTTACTATCTACACAAATTATGGATTTACCTGTTGGTGGAGTTTTATTAATAAACTTTATGAATGAATTTTCTAAATTTTTATAATTTTTATAATAATCCAAATGCTCATAATCAATATTAGTTACAATTGAATAATTAATCGGAAGTTTCAAAAAACTACCGTCTGACTCGTCTGCTTCTAAAATGGCCCAATTTCCTTTACCTAATTTCGCATTGCTATTGAGGGAATTTATAACCCCGCCATTTATAATAGTTGGATCTAATTTTTGATCTGATAAAATTTTTGCTACTAAAGATGTGGTGGTAGTCTTTCCATGGGATCCAGTAATTATTATATTTTTCTTGAGAGATACTGCATCAGCCAAAACTTCTACCCTTGAATAAATTGGGATTTTATTTTTTTTTGCGTATTTAATTTCGGGGTTGTTATTTTTAATCGCTGTAGACCTAACTAAAATAGTTGCTTGTTTAATATTGTTTTGTGAATGTCCTTTAAACACTTTAATTCCATATTTTGAGCAACTTATCGTATTTTTATTTTTGATTTGATCGCTACCTTGTATTTTAAATCCCATATTTTTCATGATTTGAGCAAGACCGCTCATGCCAATACCGCCAATACCCACAAAGTGAATTAAATCTTTTTGCGCTAAGTTAATTTTTTTCATAAATAATTTTTTCTATTTGAGTAATTACATTTTTAAAAATATTTTTGTCAGAATATTGACTCTGCTTTGCTATTATATTTTTTATTAAGGATTTATCTTTAAAAATAGATTTAATTAAATCAAATAATTGATTATTCACATCTTTTTCATGTATTAAATAACCTAAACCTTTTTTTTTGTAATAATCCCCATTTTTAAATTGATGATTATCTGCTGAAGTTGAAAGAGGTATTGAAATAAATGGAATCTTTACATTGATTAGTTCTCCTAGGACAGATGCACCTGAACGAGTTATTACTAGATTTACTTTGGAATAATAATCAATGATTTTGTTTGTGAAATTAAATATTTCACTTTCTATACCGGCTCTTTTGTAAAATTCAGATAATTGATCATTTTGTTTATAGTGACATTGCTGATAAATTTTAATTGGAATTTTAGAATTTTTAATTTTTTCGAAAATTTTTGGAAGTATATTTGCAAAAGCCTCAGCTGATTGACTGCCTCCTAGAACTAAAATCTTAATGAAATCAAATTTTCTATTTTGGGTATTATCAATTTTCGCATCAAGTATTTCTTCTCTTACTAAATTTCCTATTTCGACTTTCTTATTATTATATTTTTCAGGAATACCTTCTAGGTCTTTATAGGAAACGAATATTTTTTTTGCAAAAGGTAGTAAATACTTATTGGCTTTTCCTATAATAAGATTGTTTTCATAAATCACAAAATTAACTCTTAAAATTTTTGCCGCAATACAAGTGGAAAAGGATGAATATCCTCCCATTCCTATTACAATTGAAGGCCTATTAAGTATTAAAAAAATTACAGACCTAAATATGGAAAATAAGATAATTAATACAGAAAATAAAAATTTGAAAATATTTTTTTTTATTAGGGGAGATGAAGGTATTTTTGTTAAATCAAGATCTTTGTAATTTTTTAGATAGTTGTAACCCCTATTATCTGTAGTTAGTTTGACATGAAAATTGTTTCTTATAAAATAATTTGCAACACTATAAGCCGGAAAAATATGACCTCCTGTACCTCCTGTAGCTATTACTATTTTTTTTTTTTTAGTCATTAAAATGATTTTGATTTTTTGTGTAATTAAGTATTACTCCCGCCAAAATAGCACTTCCTATTAAGGATGAACCGCCGTAACTTAAAAATGGTAATGTCATTCCTGTAGTGGGTATCAAGTTGGTGTTAACTCCTGCATGAATAAATGTTTGAAAAATTAGCAAAGTAGCCAAACCACATAGTGAAATTTTTATAAAGCGGTCTTCCTGAATAAAACAATTTTTAATTATTCTAAAAGAAATATATAAAAAAATTGAAATTATCATCATCGATACAATTGACCCGTATTCTTCAGAGATTACAGCAATTACATAATCTGTATGAGCTTCTGGAACTCTTTCTTTTAATATTCCTTCTCCCATACCTTGACCAGTAAGACCTCCTAATTTAATTGCATCTAAAGCAGCGGAAGATTGAAATTTATCTCCCAAATTTGGGTTAATAAAAGTTATAAGTCGATTAATAATATACCCAAATTTATCAGGCAATAAAAATAATAAAGATGTTAATGAAATTAAAAATATTGAAAAAAAACCAATGATATAAAAAATACTTACTCCTGAAATAAACACTGTAAATACCCAGCTGCCCGTAAGTAAAATTGATTGACCAAGATCAGGCTGATCAATTAATAAAATTAATACGGCACATAAAAGTAAAAAGCTAAAAAAATACTTTACTTGAGAATTCTGTAATTTTTCTAAAGTGAGAATCTTTACCGTCATTAATATGAAAAATGGTTTTAATATTTCAATTGGTTGTAATCTAAAAAAATATAAATCCAACCAACGTTTAGCCCCTTTTACTTCTATGCCAATTATTGAGACAAGAACTAGAGAAATAAAAGAGAAAACAAATAAAGGAATAACAAATTTTTTTAACAATAAAGTATCAACAGCTGAAATTAAAAACATAATGATCAACGCCATAATTGAAAAAATCAAATGTTTTGAAAAAAAAAAATAGTAATCTTTATTTAATCGTTCGCCCGCTAAAAATGAAGTTGATGAAAATGAAAAAAATAAACCGATTAATAAAAGAATGAGAAAACTTATTAATATTTTTTTATCGATAATTCTCCAGTAATTTGATAATAAAAATTTAAAGGAATTTTCTTGCATATAGTTTGCTTAACTTTTTAAATTCTTCCCCTCTTTGTTCAAAATTCATAAATTGATCATATGATGCGGCTGCTGGACTTAATAAAATTATATTTTTTTTTAAATTAGATAATTTAACATCCTTAATAATTTTAATTAATGTTTTGTTTAAGTCATTGGTTATTGAAAAATTTATCTTATTTTGAATTTGTCTCTGGAAAAATTTTATATTTTTACCGACTAAATAGCATTTAATAATATTTTTTTTAATTCCAGAAAGAATTATTTTATCATTTTTCTTTGGTAATCCACCTAAAATCCAGTAAATATTTTTGCTATTTAATAATGCATATTTTGTAGATACAAAAGATGTTGCTTTTGAATCATTTATAAAAATTACATTTTTTTTTCTCAGAAAAATTTCATATCTATGAGGCAAACCAACAAAAGAATTAAATGCTTTAATAAAATTTTTTTCATTTATACTTAGTAACTTTGACAATGTATAAACAAAACTCATGTTTTCATCATTAATATTTGACTCTAAATAGTGGTTTTTAATTTTATGTTTTATTCTTTTATAATTTTTGTTTTGAGGAATAATTAATTTACTTGCAAAATTTTTATTTTTAAAAATTTTTATTAAATTATTGTTAACTAAAGCGATTTGATTTTTTTTTTGATACATAAAAATTTTTAATTTTGATTTTATGTATTCACGCATTGTGTTGTGCCAATCTAAATGATCATTAGTAATATTAATTAATAAAGCATAGTCCGGACTAATAAATTTTGAGTGTGATAGTTGAAATGAAGAAACTTCTATAACAACAAATGAATTTTTTTTTAATTTTAAATCTAAAATTGGTGTTCCGATATTTCCACCTAATAAAACATTAAATTTATTTTTTTTAAGTAAATGACTTATTAATTTACATGTCGTAGATTTTCCATTTGTTCCAGTTACTACAATGCTCTTAAAATTTTTATTTGTTAAATAAAGTAAATCAATATCTATTATTATTTTTTTTTTAAATTTAACTAAATTTTTTTTTTTATAAAGACTTATTCCGGGACTTAAAATTATATAGTCAACATTATTTAAAGTTTCTTCTAAATTTTTAGTTCTTTTACCTTTAAATAATTTTGTTCGCTTATCATCCCAGACTTTATAATTTTTTATATTTTTTTTTTTAAAAAATTTTACTACTGACTGCCCAGAAAGACCTAGCCCATAAACAAGGAACGTCCTTTCTTTTAAATTTAAAACATGGGGCATTTATTACCGTAATTTTAATGTTGCTAATCCTAACAGCGCCAAGATAATAGCAATAATCCAGAAACGAATTACTATAGTTGACTCTGCCCATCCCTTTTTTTCAAAATGGTGGTGTATAGGGGCCATTTTAAAGATTCTTTTTCCTGTCAGTTTGAAAGAAATTACTTGAATAATAACTGATGCTGTTTCTAAAACAAATAATCCACCAATAATTGCTAAAACAATTTCATGTTTAACAATAATGGCTATTGCTGCAAGTGCCCCTCCCAAAGAAAGAGAGCCTGTGTCGCCCATAAAGATTTTAGCTGGCGGAGCGTTGTACCAAAGAAAACCTAAGCATGAACCTACGATTGAACCGCAAAAAATAGATAGCTCACCTACATTTGGAATGTACTGAATTTGAAGATATTCAGAAAATATCGTGTTACCTACAACATATGAAATTAATGTAAAGGAAAGCGCAACTAACATTACTGGAACTGTAGCCAATCCATCTAGTCCATCAGTTAAGTTTACCGCATTCGAAGCACCTATAATTACAAATAAACCAAAAGGAATAAAAAATAACCCCATATGCCAAATTAAATTTTTAAAAAAAGGAAAATAAAGATTACTAATATAGCTATGTTCAGAAAATTTAATTATAATAAATAATGTTATAGCGCTTATTATAAGTTGTCCTAAAAATTTATACCTTGATTTAAGGCCTCTTGAATTTTTAAATTTTATTTTTAAAATATCATCCAAAAAACCTAGTCCACCCAAACTCAAAGATACAAACATTAATGTCCAGACATAAATATTGCTTAAGTCTGCCCATAATAGTGTACTAGATGTAATTCCAATTATGATAATCACACCGCCCATGGTTGGTGTCCCAGTTTTTTTTACTATATGGTCAATTGGCCCATCCTGTCTTATTGGGCCTGTTATCATATTTTCAGAAAAAATCTTTATTAATGGCCCGCCAATAATAAATACTATTATTAGAGATGTGAGCACAGATAATCCGGTGCGAAATGTTAAATATTTAAAAACATTAAGAATAGAATATTGATCGATAAGCGAAGTTAATAAATTAAATAACACTTAAACCTCTAATCATATTTTTGCTAAAAGCATTTAACCCTGTTGCATTTGAACCTTTTATCATAAGATAATCGTTATTAGTTATAATTTTGCTTAACAGCAAATCTATATCATCTTTATTTTGTAAAATATTTCCTCGTTTACTCTTTTTTAAATTTTTATAAGTAAAAATAGTTTTTTCTCCTATAATAAATACTTTATCGATGTCTGAATTGTTAATAACTTTTGATAAATTAATATGATACATTTCTGATTTTTTACCTAATTCAAGCATGTCTCCTAATATTAAGTATTTTTGAAATTTTTCTTTTTTAATTAAATTAAACTTATTAATTGCATTTTTAACAGATAATGGATTAGCATTATAACTTTCATCGATTAATTTAAATCTCTTATTATATCTTGAAATAAGGTGTGTTTTACCCCTTCCTTCACTCGCTTCTTGATTTTTAAAAAAAGTCTCAATATTTTCTAAGTTTAAGTTCAATTCTTTTATAACTGCTAGTGAAGCCAAAACATTATAAATATTTATATCTTTAATAGTTAAGTCAATTTTTTGGTTTTTAACTTTGATTAATATTTTTATTAAGGTTTTATTCCTAATAATTTTTAATGGAAAAACATCTGATTTTTTATCTTTACCAAAGGTAACAACTTTTATTTTTCTAGATCTAGCTTTATTGCGTAAATAACTAAAAAATTTATCATCCCGATTAAGTATAATTATTCCATTATCTTTTATATTATCTATAATTTCTGCTTTAGCTTTTGCAATATTGTAAATATTTTTAAAATTTTCAATATGTGCCTCGCCAATGTTTGTTATTATTCCGATATGAGGTTGAATTAATTTAGAAAGATTATTAATTTCTCCTGATTTACTCATTCCTACTTCAAAAACACCATATTTATCATCTGTGCTTAGGTTCGATAGGCTTATTGGGACACCTAAATAATTATTGAATGATCTAGGTGAATAGCAAGTCTTTTCATACTGCTCTAATAATCCCTTTATTAAATTTTTTAAAGATGTTTTTCCAGCGCTACCTGTAATGGCTATTATTTTGGCCAAAGAACATTCTCTTTTCTGTTTAGCAAATTCTTTTAGAAATGAAATTTCATTTTTGACTTTAATAGTCTTTTTTTTAAATTTTTTTATAACTTCAGTTGATACAATATATTTGGCTCCCTTTTTTAAAGCTTTGGGTATAAATTTTTTTCCATTATTATTTTTACCTTTAATAGCGATAAATAGATTATTTTTTCTTACATTTCTTGAGTCTATTGAAACTCCTTGAAAATTTTTTGGTTTAAAGTTTGGTATAATTTTTTTTAATATTAATTTATTTTGCAAATAGTTTTGATTTTTTTTTGAAAGGACTTTAATTTTTAATTTTAAATTTTTAACTATTTGTTTATCTGAGATATAAAATATTTTATTTTTAAAAATTTGTTTATCCTCATGACCCTTGCCTGCTATCAGCACTACTTCATTTGGTTCTGAGTTTATGATAGCTTTTTTTATTGCTTTGGCTCTATTGCCAATGTTGAAATATTTTTTTTTAGAAATTTTTCTTGCAAGTTCGTTTCTTATTTTTTTTGGAAGCTCATTTCTTGGATTATCGTCAGTTATATAAATTTTATTAGAATATTTATTTGCCACCTTTGCCATCATTGGTCTTTTCTTCTTATCTCTATCACCTCCACAACCAAAAACTAAAGAAATTTTTTTTCCAAATTTATTTTTTAAGAATTTTAATATTTTTAATAGGGCATCAGGTGTATGTGCATAATCAATAAACACTTTTACATTATTTGGAAATTGCTTCACCAATTCTAGTCTTCCATTTACTTCTTTTATTTTTTTAAGTGATGTATAAATTTTATTATCAGGTAAACCGCATAATTTTGCAGACAAAATAGCCATAGCTAAATTTTTAGTTTTAAATTCACTGTCGTTATCCATGGAAAAATGTTTTATTTTTTCAACTGTTTTACTAATTTCTTTTAACCTCAATTTTCTATTTTTTACTATTCTTTTTAGTATAGGAAATTCTTTAATACTCTTGTCTAATACAACATTAGATTTTTTGGATAAAATTTTTTTAAATAATATTAGTTTTGCATTCAAATAAGATTTCATATTTTTATGATAATCTAGATGATCTTGGCTAAAGTTTGTAAAAACTGCTGCTTTAAAATTAATATGATGAATCCTATATTGACTCAATCCGTGGCTTGAAGTTTCAATAATTACATTATCTATTTTATTCTCTTTTAATTTTTGTAAATATTTGTGAATTGAAATCGTATCTGGAGAGGTAAGACCTGTTTTAATAATTTTATTATTATATTTGACTCCTAAGGTTCCTATAGATGCTGCTGGAACATTATTAAGAGATAATATCTGGTAAAATAAATCAGCTACAGAAGTTTTACCATTAGTGCCCGTGATCGCAATAATATTCTTTGGTTTTTGATCGTAGAATCTTGAGGAAACCTCGCTTACTAAATTTCTAATATTCTTTCTTTTAATTGTAAAAATTTTTTTACTTTTAGACTTAAAATTATTTGAAGTAACAATTACAGATGCACCCTTTTTTACTGCTTCTTTAATAAATTTATTTCCATTAAAACTACTTCCTTTAATTGCAAAAAAAATGTGCCCTTTTTTTACATTTTTACTATTAGTTGATAATCCAGTAACTACAATATTTTTTTTTTTTTCTGGGAGATTATTAATTAAATTTTTCAACAACATATTGATTAGTAAACTCCTCGGTATTTATGGCTAAAATTGGTCCAATTTTTTTTATTATTTTGCCCGCAACGTAAACAGAGTTCCAACCAGACGTATTATATGGTGCTTTAGTTTGAACGCCTCTATAATTATAAATTAAATCTTTATTAATTTGAGGATTCTCTAACATTAGAAGTAAAGTGTACTTTGGTTTATTAGTTGGAAATATAGAAATAAAAGTATTTATTCTATTACTATTATTTCCATATCCTTCTGCGGTACCAGTTTTTCCTCCAACATAATAACCATTTTTATCTGCAAAATGTGCTGTTCCGTGTTCGCTGCTAACAACTTTTCTTAAAATATTATTAACTATTTTACTTGTTTCAGCTGATACTATTTTATTATATTTTATTTTTTTTCTTTTTAAGACTAAGCTTGGTTTTATTAATTTACCACCATTAGTTATAGCCGCATATACAGCCGCTGCCTGTAAAGGTGTTGTGGTAATACCATGCCCAAATGATATTGTTTCTAGTTTACACTTATTCCATTTAATGCTGTGTGGTACACCCACTTCCTCTATCTCAAGTTCTGGGCTTTTTAATAGTTTCGTATTATTTATAAATTGCTTAAATTTATGTTCACCTATCTTTTTAGCTAAGAGTGCTGAACCAACATTAGAGGATCTCACTAAAATTTCTTCAACTGATAAATTTTTTGGATGTTCTTTTATATCAGAAATTTCATGTATAGAACACTTAAGGCTTCTTGGTATATTTTTAATTATTGTCTTTGAAGTTACTAAATCATTTTCAAGGGCCAAAGCTACTGTAAATGTTTTAAAAATAGAACCCAGTTCATAAACGCCCTTAGTAATTTTATTTATGTATTTCTTATCCTTGATTTCTAACCTTTTATTAATGTCAAAGTTTGGTAATGAAACTAAAGACAAAATATCACCATTATTTACATTTATGAGTACAGCTCCTCCACCTGTAGCATTAAAAGTTTTTACGGATTTTTTTAATTCTTCACTTATTATATATTGAATATTGCTATCTATAGTTAATTTAAGAGGTTCTTTTATTGTTTTCTTGTTTTTTAATTCTTTATCAAATGATTTTTCAACTCCAGAAATTCCATAATTATCTGTATCTACCTGACCGATAATATGACTAAATAAATTACCATGAGTATAAATTCTTCTTTGGGTATGCTCAAAAATAATTCCTTTATCACCAAAAGCTCTAAATTTATCTTTGTCTTTTTGATTGATTTTTCTTTTTACATAAAAAAACTTATTACCATTTAATTTTTTTTTTATTTTATCAATTGGTAGTTCTGGAAAATTAATCCTTAATTTTATTAAAAAATTATTTTTATCCTTTATCTGCTTGGGTTGAACACCAATATCGTATGTATTAACATTTCTTGAAATTAATATGCCGTTACGATCAACAATATCTTTTCTATGTGAGACAAATTTTGAATACACAATATTTGAATCATTTATTTCTATTTTACTTAGTGAAATATGAGTTATTTTAATACAAAAAATTAAGATTAATGAAAAAAAGAAAAAGAAAAGTAAATATATTCTGTCTTGTAAATTATTGTTTTTTTTCAAAAGTTTATTTTTTTTGTTAGTTTGTAAATAATCCTCAAAATAAAAACTGGATTGATTTAAGTCTTTAATTTTTTTTTGTTTTTTTTTCATTTTGCTTATCTAAAATTGATATTTTTTTTTGAATATTTTTAAAATTTGAGAGACTTAAAAATATATTGGATTTTTTTATCGGCAAATAGTGATTGTGTCCTAAATTCTTTATTTTTTTTTCAATTTGAGATGGAGAAGTTAAAAAAAAAAAATCTAATTGAGACTCGTTAATATCTTTTTCTTTTAATAAAATTTGACTACTTAACAAATTCAATTTTTTTTCTATGACTCTAGTTTGGTTTTTTATAATTGAAGTGGCAATTAAAAGTACAAAAAAAATTGCACCTGATAACAAAATTTTAATTTTAGACATTAATAGCCTCTAAGTTTAAGTAATTCTTAAATTTTTCTATTAAATCATGAGGGTAGACAAATTTATTTTTAGATCTTACTGCATATCTAAGCTTTGCAGATCTTGATCGATTATTTTTGTTAATTTCTTTTTTTGTTGGTTTTAAAACTTTATTTTTATAATCTTCAAAGATAGCGGTATTACTATAATCTTTTTCAGGAAAATATCGAGATGGTTTTGATTTATTTTTTGAAAAATTACTAAAAAAATATTTTGCAATTTTATCTTCGATAGAATGAAAACTTACAATTAGAATTCTTCCACCCGGTTTTAATATTTTAGCTGCATTAATAATTCCATTGATAAGTTCTGTAATTTCTTTATTAACAAATATCCTTAAAGCCTGAAATGTTTTTGTACACGGGTTTATTTTTGTTCCGAACTTTTTTTTTTTACTTTTTTCTATTATTTCTACTAAATCTTTTACTTTTGTAATTTTTTTTTCATTTCTGAATTTTACTATATTTTTTGCAATTTTTGCTGCCTCTTTTTCTTCTCCAAAAGTTTTAATTATTAATTTTAAATCTAACTCGCTTAAATTGTTAATAACATCTTGAGCTGATATTTCATTTAGGCCCATCGACATGTCTAAATTTTCATTTGATTTAAATGAAAATCCTCTTTTTAAATCATTTAATTGTATTGATGATAAACCAAGATCAAAAATAATTACATCAACGTTACCTTCAGTAACTGCTTCTATTTGACTAAATGTAGTTTGATAGAATTTAAATCTTTGTGGGAATTTTTTTTCTAATTCTTGCCCAATAACTCTTACTTTGCTGTCACGGTCTAAACCCTTAACTATTGTTTTAGGAAACTTAAGTAACTGTCGTGAATAGCTACCTCCACCAAATGTGCAGTCAATATATTCTCCTCCATTTTTTGGAGAAGAAATTTTAATGACCTCGCTTAACATCACTGGAAAGTGAGAAAATTCCAGTGATGCAATATAGTTGTTCATTAATAAGCGTTTTGAACATTAAAATTTTTGTTTTCTTAAAAATGCAGGAATCTCAAAATCTTCCTCCTCATTTGTGTCCTGATCGAATAGTTGATCAGATCTATTATCATCTTGCATTTCGTTTGTTTCTTCTTGGAAGTTTTGTTCTTCAGAAAAAAGCTTAGGAGTATATTCTTCAATAATATCATTTGTTGAATCTTTAATTTTATTATTACTATCATCGACATTATTGATATTGTTTTCCACATAAGACGCGCTTTCTATTGAAACGCCTGAAGGAAAATCATTCATCACCTCGTTATTTATTGATGCATTTTCTTTTTCATCGCTTTCAAGAGTATTTTCAAAGCTGTTTATTTCAGAATTTTGCTCCTCATTATTTAATTCATAGCTTTCGTCGAGCTTAAGAGCGGTTGCACCTTCAATAGAGCTTATTGCATTGTTCTCTATTCTTTTATTGTGAGAAAATAAGCTATCTGAATAACCAGTGTTTCTATTCTGTATTCTTGAAACCATATTCAACACAGTGTTATTTTCAGATTTATATCCATCAAGTGCAGTAGCAACAATTGATACTCTAATTTTACCATTCATATCCTCATCCTTAATAGCTCCAAAAATTAATTCTGCTTCAGGATCTACTTCAGCTCTAATTTTGTTAACTGCTTGATCAACTTCAAATAAAGTTAAATCTTTACCTCCTGTTATATTAATCAATAAGCCTTTAGCCCCTTGAAGAGAATACTCATCAATTAATGGGTTGTTTAAAGCCATCTCCGTTGCAACCGTTGCTCTATTTTCACCGTCAGCCTCACCTGTTCCCATCATGGCTTTACCCATTGAACTCATTACAGTTTCTACATCTGCAAAGTCTAAATTAATCATCCCCGGTCTAACCATTAAATCAGTCACACTTTGTACTCCATGCTTTAAAACATTATTTGATAAATTAAATGATTCTTCAAATGTAGTTGTTTCACTTGCAATTTTAAAAAGGTTTTGATTTGGAACAACTATAACTGTGTCTAAATGTTTTTTAAATTCTTCCAGTCCTTCAATTGCTCTTCTCATTCTTTTTGGGCCTTCATAAGAAAATGGAAGTGTAGTTACACCAACTGTTAGAATATTTAATTCTCTAGCAGCTTTTGCTACAACGTGCGAAGCACCTGTTCCTGTTCCTCCGCCCATACCAGAAGTAATAAAAACCATATTTGAGCCTTGCATATAATTTATAATTTCATTTAGAGACTCGTCTGCAGCTGCCTGGCCGATGTCATGCTTGGCTCCTGCTCCTAATCCTTTTGTTAAATTCATTCCAATTTGGATTTTTGCGTGAGCTTTGCTCATTTTTAAATCCTGAGCATCTGTATTTACGGCAACAAATTCTACACCCTCCATACCAGCTTCGATCATTGCATTAATGGCATTACCTCCAGCACCACCAACACCTAAAACAAGTATTCTTGGTTTTAATTCTTTTAGCTCTCCTCCTCCAATGTTTAAACTCATGACGTTTCTCCCTTCTGTTTATTTTCCCATTCTAAATTAGATCTATTTTGATAAGCTTTTTTTCTAGCCACAACTTTAAATTTTTCAAAATTCTCCGGCTCCCATATTTGAAAAGTCTTTCCAAGCCCTACAAATAAAACATTAGATTTGATCATTGCGTGTTTTAATAATTTATCTGATAAAGAAACTCTTCCTTCTGTGTCAAACTGTAAATTTTCACTTTCTGATAGAATTGAGGTTGCAAAAAAATCTCTTTTTTCTTCAAATGGATTTAAAGAATCTATTGTATTAGAAAGTTTTTCTATTCTATCTTGAGAGCAGGCTTCTAAAGCTGCATGGTTAAAAGAAGGGTAGCTTATAAAACCATTATAACCCATTGTGTTCAAATGGGATCTAAATGAAGACGGCACAGAAACACGTCCTTTCTTGTCTATTTTGTTTTGGTAGCTTGATAAAAACATAAGTGTTTAAAAAATTAATAGTTTGTATTATTTTCAATTTACCCTCCATTATGGGAATATTTGGGATAGTATGGGTTTTTAAAAATTAGTCAATAAGAATGTATTTTTAAAAAAAGTACAAATAAAGAACATTTTAAGAGGTATTTTTTTGCTAGATAATTTATAAGCCGGGTTCTGTCATTGAAGATGTCATTTCTCTAGGCTTAAATTCACATTTAAGCTCAAGCGGTTAACCCAGAAGACTAACTAAAGACTGTTTTTAGTGTTTTCACACAATGTCTTCTCTATTTAACCTTGCTCCCAGTGGGGTTTACCATGCGTTTTTTGTTACCAAAAAACCGGTGAGCTCTTACCTCGCCGTTTCACCCTTGCCTTGATAAGGCGGTTTATTTTCTGTGGCACTATCCCTGAAGTCACCCTCGCCAGTCATTAACTGGCACTGTGTCTTTATGGAGCCCGGACTTTCCTCTGTCAGCTTAACTGACAGCGACAATCCAATTATCTAGCAAATCCTATTTAGTTTATATAAGAGAATTGATCAAGCTAATTTAAGCTTATTAGCTAAAAAATGGCTAATTTTAAGGGTTTTAAAGTCTATTTTGCCTGTAACATCTTGAGGAAGATAATGCTCTTGAAATGATTTAATAATGAGCGTGTCTTTTTTAAGTCTTTTATTAATTTTAAAATATCTGTAACCTATTTTATGTAGATTTTTAAAAAATAAATGCTCTATGTCTTTATTGCTAAAAAGAAATTTTTCTTTACTTTTTTTATACCAAACTCCAATATCTAATTTACTTAATTTTTTCCAAGGAAATTTTTTACCTGGATCAGTTTTTCTTAATGGTGCAATATCAGAATGACCTAAAAAATTTTTAGCATTAATTTTGTATTTATTTTTTAAATTTTTACATAATGATATCAAGCTATTGATCTGTTTTTTTGAAAAACTTTCGTATCCAAATTGATGGCCTTTATTTACTAACTCGATACCAATTGAATTATTATTTAAATTTACTAAGTTTTTCCATTTAGATTTCCCAGCATGCCAAGCAACTTTGTGGTCCAGCACCATTTGGGTAATCACACCTTTTCTATTTATCAAATAATGGCAACTCACTTTAAACTTTTGATTCATTAGCCTCTTATAAGATTCAATTTCAGATTGCATTCCTGTGTAATGAATGATTACATATTTTATTTGACTTAGAGGTCTTTTATTTTTTGAGGAATTTGGAGATAAATCGGTGATTATTTTCATTAATTTTATATTTTTTATCAAGTATTTAACAAATAATATGTGCCATTTTATGTCCTTTTTTCAGTAGTATAAATGTTAAAATTATATATATACCATTATATGTCGGTTCCAAAAAAAATTAAATCCATAATAATTTCTTTAGTGATCTTTGCTTTTATTTCCAACAATGCTAAAGCAACAGAAGAATGTTTTGAAAACGTTAGTAGATCTATTTTTAAATTTAACATGGCTTTTGATGATGTAGTTTTAGAGCCAATAGCAAAAGGTTATAACAAATTGCCTGATGCTATTAAAGATGGGACAAGTAATTTTACTTCGAATATTGCAACACTTCTATCTATTCCGAATGCGCTTCTTCAGGGTGATATAAGTGGAGCTGGCCATTTAACAGGAAGTTTTATTGTAAACTCTTCAGTTGGAATATTGGGTATTTTTAATCCCGCAGAAAAATTAGGATTAAAAACTCATAAAGAGGATGTTGGTCAAACTCTAGGAATTTATGGGATGGGTCCAGGATGTTATTTTGTGTTACCTATCTTGGGGCCCTCTACTGTTCGTGATACTTTAGGGTTAATTGCTGATAGTTTTGTCGATCCTTTCGCACATGTTACTATTAGAGAAAAAGAATTATTTAGTGTGTCTGGAAATGAGTTAGACTATTTTTCAGTGAAAGGAACGACAGCTGTAGATTTTAGATCAGATAATATAACTAATTTTGACAGTTTAGAAAAAAATTCTATTGATTTATATTCATCAGTAAAAAGTATTTACTTACAAGACCGAGACAATAAGATCAAAAACTCTACAGATACTCAGAATGACTGGGGAAATCTAGATAATTAAAAAGTAATGAAGAAAATTAGTTTTTATCTAGTTGTAATATTATTAATTTTTCAAACCTCGTTATTTGCTTATAGCTCTGATCCAAAATTATTCATAAAAGAATTGGTAGATGAAGCTATTGCAAAATTATCGGACGTAAACTTAGATAAGGATGAAAAAGCAAAGTTTATTGAAAATGTCGCTTTAGAGAATGTAGATATCAATGCTTTAGGATTGTATACCCTCGGTGAACTGCGAAAATCATCCGACCCCCAATCTATAAACAAATATCAAGAAGCTTTTACAAAATATTTTTTAAAAAGTTTGACCTCGAGATTGGTCGATTATTCATCAAGCAAATTTGAAATTTTAGATATGGACAAGAAAAGTTCTAACTATACAATTGTAAGTACTAAAGTGGTTCCTAGTGATGGAAGCCCAGAAATAAAGATTGATTGGAGAGTTTATACTAAAAATCCAGACAAACCTCTTATAAGAGATCTAATAGTTGAGGGCCTAAGTTTGGCAAGAACACAGAAAGAAGAATTTGCTTCAATACTTAGTTCTAATGATAATGATATTGGTGTTCTAATTGATAAATTAGATGAGTTCTCTAATAATTAATTTTGTAAACAACTATCTACTTGTTTTTGCTTTCTAATTTGGTGGGCCCACCAGGACTCGAACCTGGGACCAATACATTATGAGTGTACTGCTCTAACCAACTGAGCTACAGGCCCTGAAACAAACTATTACTTCAATTTTCTAATAAAAACTATAAGTTTTTTAAAAAATAAAATAATTATATTTAACCTTAATAATATGCTTAAATTTAAGTTCAATCCCATGGCATTAAGACTTCCTATTGCTAGTGTTTTTGAAACTTTTGAAAAATTTTTAGGACTACACTCAAAGCAACCATTAACTGTTAATGTGTCAAAACCAAACTCATTTTTAAAAATAAAAAATAAAGACTCACTATGCATTGATATATCATATTTAGATTTTTTAGCTTCTTTGAGACCAGAAAGTATAGAATATTCATAATTCTTAGCCTTATCAATAAAATATATATTAATATTTTGAAACAAACCAAAGAAACTAAGTTTGTTTAGTAAAAAAATTAAAAGTTTTGAGTTCTTATTGTAAATTTTTTTCTGATATTCTGTAAAATTTTTGTTTAGTTCTAATAAACTGCTGTTAAGATTATAAGTATCGATTTTCTTTTTGGAATTAGAAAAATTATATTTTTCTTCCCAAAAATCTAGAGATAACTTATCTTGTTTTAATTCTTTTAAAATTTGTTTTTCACCTGGTTTCATTATTACTGAATGAATTGAATGCTTTTTTAAATAATCTATCACTGTAGCAGGTGTATTTATTTCATCATTCATATAAAAGTTATTTTTATTTGAAAAGTATATATAGCTAGCAAAAGGTATTACACTTTTACACTCTAAAATTTTAGATTGGTTGTAAACATCTATTAACTTCTCTTTAGCAGCTTTTTGTCTTTGTATTTTTTCATCTTCTCCACCTTTCCAAGCGGCATAACTAAATTGAGTTAACAGCACATCAAATGTACCAAAAACTTTTTTGAATTTCTTTATATCTTTTATGCTTCTTAACGGACAATCGTTAAGGTTCAAAACTTTGATGTCAGGCGTTTCAATTGATATTGATGAGTCATAAAAATCATGTTTCATAACTTGGATCTCAACGGAGTCTCCAATTTTCTTTTTTGATGATACTTCTAAAAATTTAAAGCCTTGATTTTTCAAAAAATTAATTACTCTTTTGTCTTTGGTTTCTTGAAATAAAAAAACTATATTTCGTTCAATAATTTTTTTTTTAATATTTTCAGTTAATAGAAATTTAGGATTAAAATGATCCGGATGCTCATGTGAAAGGTATATGTGTGAAGTTTTATCAAGAACTTGATTTATATAATTATTTTCATTCTCATATAATAAACGCCAACCATTATGAAAAATATTTTGTGAATACCAAGGGTCGGATAATATTCCGATTTTATCAAAACTAATTAGTACTGATGCATGATTAACAAACTCTATAGTTGTTTTATTATTTGTCATTTTTTAAAAATCTTTGAGCTGAACCTACTTTGCTATAATGAAAAATTTTAGGCACTAGCTCCTTAACTGATTCTCCGTCAACATTTAGACAATTAATAATATTCCAGAACTTTTTATCAATAGACGCAACTGTCTTTAATTCTTCACCTTCATTATCTATTTTTATCATATCAATTTTTCCGTGTTTTTTAATTATATCTTCAATGCAATTATTTATACTCAAAACATCACATTTTTCTTTTTTTAAAAAATTTACTTTCTGATTATTGTTAATAGTATTATATACGCCGCTTTTATCTAAATTAAGATATGTGACAAAACTCGTTGAACTAACAGCTTTTTTATACAAAAAAAACCTTCCTTCAAATTGTATTAAGTTTTTCTTTAATTTTTGATAGTTATCTGAAGAGGGTTCATAGCAATAAACTATTGTTTTATTATTTCTTGTAAGCCAATAAATTGCCGATATTCCAATATTTGAACCTATATCAAGAATTACTTTATGTTTATTTTTATGAAGATAATCTTTTCTACAAAAAATAAGATTGAATGTGGAAAAATCATCTGGGGAATAGAGTCTTGTTTGATGAGTTCCTGTTGGAGTATTAAATCTTAAAGATTTAGGGTAAGTCCCTGAAGAAAGTATTTCATTAACAATTCTCTTTAAAGGTTTTTTGTGTATAGAAAAAAACCTAATTATAGCAAGGTAGTTCTCAATCTTAAAAATTCTTTTTATGAAAGTTGAAAAATCTCTTTTACCTATTTTAAACATTAAATCTAAACGATTTATTACTTTTCTAAAAAACTCTTTAGTTGTTTTGATCTACTTGGGTGCTTAAGTTTTCTTAACGCTTTAGCCTCAATTTGCCTAATCCTCTCTCTGGTTACTGAAAACTGCAAGCCTACTTCCTCTAAAGTGTGGTCTGTATTCATTCCTATTCCAAATCTCATTCTAAGAACTCGCTCTTCCCTGGGGGTTAATGAAGCCAAAATTTTTGTAGTGGACTCACTTAAGTTTGATTGGATGGCAGTATCTAATGGTTGTAAAGCATTTTTATCTTCTATAAAATCTCCTAAACTACTATCTTCTTCATCACCTACTGGAGTTTCGAGTGACACCGGCTCTTTTGCAATTTTTAAAACTTTTCTAACTTTTTCTAAAGGCATCGCTAATTTTTTGGATAATTCTTCTGGTGTTGGTTCTCTTCCAAACTCGCTCATTATTTGTCTTTGTGTTCTAACAATTTTATTTATTGTCTCAATCATATGTACAGGAATTCTTATAGTTCTAGCTTGATCTGCTATAGATCGTGTTATTGCTTGTCTAATCCACCAAGTAGCATAAGTTGAAAATTTATAACCCCTTCTATATTCGAACTTATCTACCGCTTTCATTAATCCAATATTACCTTCTTGTATTAAATCTAAAAATTGCAGTCCTCTATTGGTATATTTTTTTGCTATTGAGATAACCAGTCTTAAGTTAGCTTCTACCATCTCTTTTTTCGCTACTCTGGATTCTCTCTCACCTTTTTGAATTCTGCTAACCAATTTTTTAAACTCTCCAACTGATAAACCAATCTTCTTACTAAATTCAACTAATCTGTCTTTTATTTCTGCAAAATCTTTTTTGTATTTTTTGAAAAATGCTTTCCAAATTGGATTTTCTTTTAAAAAAGATTCAAACTTTGGATTAATTTCGTTTCCAATGTAATATTTTAAAAATTCTTCTCGAGAGATTTTGTTATCCATTGCTAATCTCAATAAAACTCCCTCTAAAGAGACAATTTTTTTATTTTCTTTATAATGTGATTGGACTAATTCCTCAACAACATGTGGTGCAAGTTGTAGATTTTTAAAATTATCAACTAAAACTTCTTGAATTTTTTTGAAGTTTTTATTTTTTGATACTGAAAGTTCTTTTGAATTTAATAAACATTCTAATTTTTCTACTTGATACTTTTGTAGCTTAGAATAATTTTTATTTAAGGAATCTAATATATTAATTATTTTTGGTTTAATTTCCTCTTCCATTTTAGCAAGAGAAACATTAAACTCATCATCTTCACCTGTGGTATTTTCGTCTTTTTTTTGAGTTTCTTCTGTTTTATCTTTTTCTTTTTTATCTTTTGTTTTTTTATTTATTTTTAAATCGTCATTATCATCCAATGCTTCAAAGTCCTCATAGGTAGAATCTATATCAATTATATCTCTTACTAACATTTCTTGATTTTCGATTAATTCTTTCCACTCAAATATTTTTTTTCCAACAATTGGACTTTGAGTAAGAGCATTAATCATTACATCTTTTCCAGCTTCAATTCTTTTAGCTATAGCAATTTCACCCTCACGAGAAAGTAGTTCAACGCCACCCATTTCTCTAAGATACATTCTTATCGGATCATCACTCTTTTCAGATGATTTTTCTTCACCGCTTGCAGCAGCTTCTTTCTTTTTATTTGACTGGTACTGTGATTTTTTTTCTACAAGTGTTATTTTTTCGTCAACCAGAATGATAAAAGCATGCTCGATGTTTTCATTAGTACTATTCCTTTTGCCTAAAGATTTTCCAAGTTCTTCATATGTAATGAAACCTCTATGTTTGCCTTTGGCAAGCAGTCTTTCAAATGATTTTGTAATTAATTTTTCAGCCATAAAAGGTAGTGGAATTTATATATAGTGGAATATATATAAAGCCTGAACAAAAAAAATCTATCTTTTTTTATTCCCTATTTAGCTGGTTTTTAAGCTTAATTAATTCTGAATATGAGTTTTCATCAAGGTTATTAATCAGTTCATTTTCTAAAGATTCTATTTTTTTTAGATTTCTCTGTTCTTTAAAATCAAGAATTAATTCATTGAGTAAATCTAGAATGTCTTGATCGTTTTTATCTCTAACTATCATTTCAATATTGGAATTTTCTTTTATTTCTTCTGAAAGATCTTTGCACTCAGTATTAATTTTTTCTTGTATAACTTCTTTGCTAACTCTTTCTGTGATGGTGTCAATTATAGTATTTTTTAAGTTTTCATTTTTTTCAGAGATAAAATTTATTTCTGACAATTCTTCTAGTTTTTTTGATGCTATTTCAAAATAATTTAAAATTATAAATAGAATAGAAAATTCAATAATTTGTGTTTTGGAAAGATCTTTTCTTTTTTGGTGTAAAAGCTTTGTTTCTTTAAGCAATTGATGGTCTTTTTGTTTGTTATATTTCGTGTAACTATAATTTTTTCTAAATGCTTGTAACGGGGTTAATTTTTTTATTTTTTCTAGAAAATCTTCAAATACATATTTTTTTAATGTTTCATCTTGTATTGAGTAAGATAATTTTTTAATTTCTTTTTCAAATTTTGAAACTTCAAAAGGGTTATTTTGATCAATCTTATTTAAATGATAATTCCAAATATAGGTTTGGATTATTTCTTTACCTTTAAGTAAGTTGAGCAATCCCTCTTTTCCATTTTGTTTAATATAATCATCAGGATCTTTTCCTTCGGGCATTATAGAAAAATAAATTTTATTCTTTTCATTAATTAATGGAAATAATTTTTCTGCAATTCTTAAAGCTGCTCTTTGTCCACTTTCATCTCCATCTAAACAAATTATTGGATTTGAAAAAAATTTCCAAATTAAGTCGATCTGTCTTTCTGTAAGAGCTGTACCAGAATTTGCAATAACATTTTTTATTCCTGATGAATAAACACTCACAACATCCATATATCCTTCTACAAGTATAACTTCATCGGTTTCGGCACGAGAATCTTTGGCTTTATCTAGATTGAAAATCATATTTCCTTTCTTATAAAACTCTGTTTCTGGTGAGTTAATATATTTTGCTAATTTGCTTTCACGAATTATTCTTCCTCCAAATGCAATCGTATCTCCAGTAATATTATTTACAGGAAAAATTATTCTAGAATTAAATCTATCAACATATTTTCCTGTCTTATCATTTTTATAATATAAGCCAGTCAAGCCTACATCTTCTTCAGTATATTTTTTTAAGAGTTCATCATAAAAATTATTCTTCCATGGTACATAACCTAATTGAAACTCTTCTATTGTATTTTTGTTTAATCCTCTTTTTAGCAGATAGTCTAAAGCATCTTTATTATCTTCTTTAAGTAATTGCTGATAAAAATAATTAGAATAGTCTTTAAATATGTTTTTATAATTTTGAAATCTTAAGTCTTTTTTTTTATCGAAGTTTGAAAATCTATAGGGCTGCATACCGGCTTCTGCTGCCAAAGATCTTACCGCTTCACCAAAACCAATTGATTTTGTTTTCATTAAAAAATCAAAAATATTCCCATGCTCGCCAGTGCTAAAACAGTGATAAAATTCTTTTTCATCGTTAATTGTAAATGATGGACTCTTTTCATTTTTAAATGGAGAGAGACCAATAAACTCTTTACCTCTCTTTTTTAGTTGAACGGATTTGCCTACTACTTGTGAAACTTTTAATCTCAATTTTATTTCATCAAGATATTCTTTGGGATATTTCATTTTAATTTAAAAGCTCTTTTATAATGGGGCTTACTTTTGAAAAATCTATTGTATCAGCATGTTTTGATTTTAATGCCCCCATAACCTTACCCATATCCTTCATAGAAGTGGCGCCTACAGATTTAACTGTTTCTTGACAGATTTTCTTTACTTCCTCTTCACTTAATTGTTTTGGAAGAAATGCACTAATTACATTCATTTCTTTTGTCTCATTTTCTAAAAGTTCACTTCTGCCTGCTTTTTTATAAACTTCACAAGACTCATTCCTTTGTTTTATCATTTTTTTTAATATCGCTGTAATGTCGCTGTCAGTAATTTCCTTTTTATCTTTTGTGCGGCCTGCTATTTCTACGTCTTTTATTGCTGATATTATCAATCGCAATGTAGGGTAGGTATTTTTATCCTTAGCTTTTAAAGCTCTATTTAATTTATCTTCGATTTGTTGTTTAAGAGACATAAATTATTTTATTTTAATCACAATTCTTATCTAAAATAAAAAGAACTTTCTTGACGATTATATTTCTATTTCATATGTTTCGCAAAATCATGTTCATAAGTTTTTTACTTTAACTCATGAGTTGTATTTGAAACCCAAAATTCAAAATATAAACTCATTTAAAAATCTTAAAAAGATCGATTCCAATGCTATTTTAGTTCTTCAAAATGGTAAGTTTTATGAAGGCATGGGCTTAGGGTATCAAGGAACGGCCACTGGTGAAGTTTGTTTTAATACTTCAATTACTGGTTATCAAGAAATTATCTCAGATCCATCTTATGCTGAACAAATTATTAACTTTACTTTCCCCCATATTGGAAATGTCGGAACCAATAAAGAGGATGACGAGTCAGATAAAATTTGGACTAAGGGTGTAATAATAAACACTGAAATTACGGAGCCTTCGAATTATAGATCTTTAAAACATTTAGATAAATGGTTAAAAAAAAATAAAATTGTTGGCATCACTGGAATAGATACTAGAAATCTAACAAATACTATTAGGGACAAAGGTGCTCCCAAAGGAACTATATCTTTTTCAAAAAAAGGCAAATTCAATATTAAAAATCTACTTGTAAATACTCAAAAATGGAATGGATTAAAAAATTTAGATTTAGCAGAAAAAGTTTCGACAAAAAAAACCTACTTATGGAATAATTTACAAACGTGGAAAAAAAGAAATGGCTATATTAAAAATAAAAAGAAAATTCTTCATGTTGCTGCCATTGATTATGGGATTAAAAAAAATATCTTAAGATACTTTTCTGACTTTAATTGTAAAGTTACGGTTGTTTCTTGCAAGACCAATGCTGATGATATTCTAAAATTGAAACCTGATGGTATTTTTTTGTCTAATGGACCAGGTGATCCTGCTGCTACTGGAAAATATGCAATTACAATCATAAAAGATTTAATTAAAAATAATATACCAATATTTGGAATTTGTTTGGGTCATCAAATTTTGGCACTAACTTTAGGTGCTAAGACAAAAAAAATGAATTTAGGTCACAGAGGAGCCAATCATCCTGTAAAAAATTTGGTAAAAGGAAATGTAGAAATAACAAGTCAAAATCATGGATTTGAAGTCATTAAAAGTAGCCTTTCAAGAAATATTCAAATTACGCATCAGTCTCTTTTTGATAACAGTATCGAAGGCATAAGACTTAAAAATAAACCTGTGTTTTCTGTTCAGTATCATCCAGAGTCAAACCCTGGTCCACAAGATAGTGTCTATTTATTTGAAGAATTTGTGACGAGTATGAAAAAATATGCCAAAAAGAAAAGATCTTAAAAAAATTTTAGTTGTTGGCGCTGGGCCAATCATAATTGGTCAAGCTTGTGAATTTGATTATTCAGGAACACAAGCTTGTAAAGCATTAAGAGATGAGGGCTACAAAGTTATTTTAGTAAATTCTAATCCTGCAACAATTATGACTGATCCTGATGTTGCGGATAAAACTTATATTGAGCCTATTACTCTAGAAGTTCTAGAAAAAATTCTTAAAAAAGAAAAACCTGATGCAATTCTTCCAACTATGGGTGGTCAAACAGCTCTTAACCTTGCAATGGAAGCTGAAAAAAAAGGAATACTTAAAAAATACAAAATAAAATTAATTGGTGCTAATTCAAAAGCTATTTCAAATGCTGAGGACAGAAAGAAATTTAGAAAAAATATGATTGATATCGGTTTAGATTTGCCAAAATCTGAGATCGTTAATAACATTAATCAAGCATCAAAAGTTTTAAATAAAATTGGCTTACCTGCAATTATAAGACCTGCATTTACTCTTGGGGGTCTTGGGGGAGGAATTGCAAAAAACAAAAAAGATTATTTAAAAATTATTAAAAGTGGATTACACGAGTCTCCCGTAAGCCAAGTATTAGTTGAAGAGTGTCTGGAGGGATGGAAAGAATTTGAAATGGAAGTTGTAAGAGATAAAAAAGATAATTGTATCATTGTCTGCTCTATTGAAAATATTGATCCAATGGGAATACATACTGGAGACTCAGTTACTGTTGCTCCAGCTCTAACTCTTACAGATAAAGAATATCAAATTATGAGAAATGCCTCGATTGCATGTCTTAGAAAAATAGGCGTAGAAACAGGAGGTTCAAATGTTCAATTTGCTATTAATCCTAAAAATGGAAGAATGGTAGTTATAGAAATGAATCCAAGAGTTTCTAGATCGTCTGCTCTTGCTTCAAAAGCTACAGGTTTTCCCATAGCAAAAGTAGCTGCAAAATTAGCAGTTGGTTACACATTAGATGAATTAAAAAATGAAATTACAAAAGTAACACCTGCTTCTTTTGAACCTACGATTGATTATGTGGTAACTAAAATTCCAAGATTTACATTTGAAAAATTTTCAACCTCAGCTGCAGTATTAGGAACTTCAATGAAATCTGTAGGTGAAGCAATGGCAATAGGAAGAAATTTTAAAGAATCTCTTCAAAAAGCACTAGTATCTCTTGAAACTGGTTTTTCAGGCTTAGATAGAATATTTGATCTAAATAAGAAACAAATAGAAAAAAAACTTAAAGAAAATATTCCTAATAAAATTTTGCTAGTTGCTGAAGCTTTTAGAAAAAAGATTAACTTTAAAAGAGTTTTTAATTTATCTAAGATTGATCCATGGTTCTTACAACAAATTAAAGAAATTGTTGATAACGAAACTAAGATTAAAAATAGCGGACTCCCTAAGGATTTCAATGAGTTTAATCGAATTAAATCTATTGGTTTTTCTGACAAAAAATTATCCGAACTAACAAAAACATCCGAAGATATTGTGCGGCAAAAAAGAACAGCTTTAAAAATATCACCTGTATTTAAGAAAGTGGATACTTGTGCAGCTGAATTTAAATCATTCACTCCTTATATGTATTCAACGTATCAAAGAAATTTCTCTATTAACTCAGAGTGTGAGGCTGACCCATCAGTTAAAAAGAAAATTATAATATTAGGTGGTGGACCAAATAGAATAGGACAAGGAATAGAATTTGATTATTGCTGTTGTCAGGCTAGTTTTTCACTAAAAGAAGCTGGTTATGAAACAATCATGATTAATTGTAATCCTGAAACTGTTTCTACTGACTATGATACAAGCGACCGATTATACTTTGAGCCTTTAAAAGAAGAGTATGTCTTTAATATAATAAAAAAAGAAAAAG
>Ga0233444_10000792_pt1 | contig 38886 bp, 25 predicted proteins | sample SI_124_October20_6_FD_182792 | JGI IMG/M metagenome (GOLD analysis project Ga0233444, IMG submission 182792) | Seawater microbial communities from Saanich Inlet, British Columbia, Canada - SI_124_October2016_10_MG | ecosystem: Environmental > Aquatic > Marine > Inlet | place: Canada: British... | reverse complement strand
GATAAATATTGTAATTAAAAAACCTGCCTAAAAAACCGTAAAAGGCAGGTTTTAACAAAATCAGATACTACTTGAGTAGATAACATAAACTTGGTTATGTTTAATGAAGTAAATTTACTCTACACAAACATCCACTGTAAGTTTGTTTGCTATTTTTTTCTCACTTTTGTATAATCAGAAAAAAAACTCATGATTTATTATGAATTTTATATCTAAAATTAAAAAAAATATGAATTTCAAAATCTGGAACTTTCCAAGGGTTAATTTTTATATCTTAATTTTATCTCTAACATTCTCATGTAATTCAGAAGTGAATATAAATAGTATTAATAAGAATCAACTTAATAAAGAAACTAGTCTTTATTTAAAGCAACACTCTGAGAATCCCATAAACTGGCAAAGATGGTCTAACTCAATATTTGATGTTTCACAGGAATTAGATAAACTTCTTGTTATAAGTATAGGGTATTCAAGCTGTCATTGGTGTCATGTTATGGAAGAAGAAACTTTCACAAATGATTCTATAGCTAAGGTTATGAATGATAATTTCATAAATATTAAAGTTGATAGAGAAGAAAATCCCGATGTAGACCAAGCATACATGATTGCTTCCCAATTAATGACTGGAATGGGTGGTTGGCCATTAAATGTAATAACTCTTCCTGATGGAAGTCCAATATATGCAGGGACATATCATTCAACATCTCAATGGGATGATATACTAAAAAGAATAATAAGGCTTAAGAAGGATAACTATGATGGTCTTAAAGAAATTGCGGAAAATGTAAAGAATGGTGTTACAGATGTAAATACGATTCAAAAGCAAGAAAAACTCAGTGAATTTAGTAGTGATTTTCTTAAAAATAATATTGAAGAATGGATGAAAAAGTGGGATACTGATTTTGGTGGAGATCTAGCACAACAAAAATTTGTTTCTCCATCCAAATATCTTTTTCTTTTAAATTATGGTATAGTATATAATGACAAAAAAGTTTTAAGTCATGTTAAGAACACTCTTGATATAATTGCTTCTAGTGGTTTAAATGATTTCATAGAAGGAGGATTTTACAGGTATACTGTAGATAATGAGTGGAAAATACCTCACTTTGAGAAAATGCTATATGATCAAGCACAAATGATTAGTCTTTTCTCAATGGCTTATAAGGTTTATGGAGATCAATTATATAAAGATATAGTTGATAAGACCATTGCATTTCTAAATTTAAAAATGTCCTCAAATAATGACCTATATTATGCAGCTATGGATGCAGATACAGATGGAGAAGAAGGAAAGTATTACTCATTTACAAAAGATGAGTTAGAAATAATTTCAAAAAATACAGATTTTAGTGTTTTTACAAGCTACTATAATATTGACATAAAAAAACCATGGGAGAATGATAGATACTTGCTCTTACCAAAAAAAGCTGATGATGAATTGAAAGATTTAATACAAATTTGGGAATCTAATATTATTAAATTAAAAGAAAAAAGAACGAAACCTAGAATAGATGATAAGATAATAGTTTCTTGGAATTCACTAGCTATTGTCGGTTTAATTGATGCCTTTGAAGCTCTTCAGAATAATGATTATCTAGTTAAAGCAAAATCAATGTTTAATGAGTTAAAAGATAATTCATTTAGAAAAAATAAACTTATTCACACTTATAAAGAAAATCAATTTCAAGAAGGTGTTCTAGAAGATTACGCATACCTCTCTAAAGCTTCAATGAGGTTGTTCCAAGCTACAGGAGACGAGTCTTATTTTGATTTTTCAAAAAACATTACAGATAATGCTTTAGAGCTTTTTGATGATGATCAATCAGATTTATTAAGATATAGTAATAACAATGAGTTATTTACAAAAGTGATTTCTTTAGATGACGGTGTAATTCCTTCACCAAATTCTATAATTGCTGAGCAGTTATTTAATATAGGACATATAATATTTGATGATGAGTATCTTAATTTGTCAGATAAGATGGTTTCTTCAGTTCAAGATATTATTGATGGTAACATAAACTCATATTCTGTTTGGGCAAATAATATTCTAAATAGAGTTGAGCCATTTTTTGAAATTGCTGTTATTGGTCCCAATGCTAAGTCAATTACGGATGACATAACTAATTATTTTACTCCAAATACAATTGTAGTTCAGTCTAAAATAGAGAGTGAAATACCTCTCTTTATTGATAGATATTTTGAAGACGAGACATATATTTATGTCTGTCAAAATAAAACATGTCAAAGACCTGAAACAAAGATTAATTTAGCGCTTGAACAAGTTCCTTATATAAATTAAATATGAAAAAAATTAATTATACTTCTATACTGTTAATTCTTTTATCCATTATAACAATTAATTGTTCCAGTAATGATTCAGGTGAGTGTTCAAACTTCCTAGAATGTCTTGACGGTACTTATTGGACGAATAATAATAATCAATCTATATGGACTTTTAATGATGATAAAGATGGAGCTTATTTAGAAGTATACATTTCGGGATACGATTGTTATACATATGAAAATAATTTTATAGTAAATGCCGAATTTAAATATCAGACTAAACTTAATTTATCAGAAGATTTCAATGGTTCTAACTGGTTTTATAGTATAGTTAACGATAGTGTCATTGAAAAGACTAAATCAACAGGGGGAAGCTCAATCTATTTCTACAAAACTGATAAATCATATTTAGACGATTTATTAGAATTTGATGAGTGTAATTATTAAAGTTTTATAAAAATCTTTTTCTTAAATAGATAGTAAGCTGGTAAGTATATTATAATTACATAAATTATAGCATAAAGTAATGAGGCAACTTTTGGATAGACACCTGTATCGACAAGTGTGTTAACAAAAATTGTGTTTAACTTAATTCCGATTATATAGTCACTATAAAATATTGATCCAAGTATACCAGCTAGTACGTATGTGAAAATTGAATTTGTACCAAAAACCTGAGACATTTTGAACTGTTTATAACCATTAACATCAATTAAGTATGTAAATGCTGCTGTTAACATAAAAGACATTCCACCCATTAAAAAGGTGTATGATGTACTCCACAGATTCTTATTTACTGGAAAAGACCAACTAAAAAAATCACCAACAAATACAAGAATCAAACCGATATAAAATAGATTTAGCAATTTATTTTTAATATCTGTATTGCTTATTAGTATTGTACCTGCAATTAGGCCAAAAACTCCAGTAATTATTGATGGTATGGTAGTAAGTATACCTTCCGGATCCCAGGTTCCTTGCCACATTACACCTGGTAAATAATTTTTATCAATATAATGTGCCATATTTAATTCAGGTACACTTAAATCAGGCTGACCTATTCCGGGTATTGGTAAGTACAACATAATAAACCAATAAAGAATTAATGTTATAACAGACAAATACATAAAATATTTTTTATCTATAAACATATATATCATTCCACAGAAAAGAAAAACAAATGAAATTCTTTGAAGAACTCCAGTCCACCTTATATTATCAAAGTCAAAAGATGGGAATATCCATAAAAACAAACCAACTAAATAGATTTTAAAAGCTCTCCATATAATTTTTTTGATTGTTTTGTTTCTATCTAATCCTTTTTTATTATTTAATGAGAGAACAATTGAAACACCAACAATAAAAAGAAAGTTAGGGAATATATAGTCTGTCGGGGTTAATCCATTCCAATCTGCATGAAGTAAAGGTGCAAAGACATTATCCCATGACCCAGGTTGATTGACAATTATCATAAAGATTAAAGTCATTCCTCTTAAAACATCTATTGATAGGAGTCTATCTTTCATAATTTAAAAGTTAAAAGTTAAAAAAAATAATTGATGAATCTAAATTTACTTATCAACTTGAATTGGGTAACCGCCCCTACCCTTATCATCAAATAATCTAAGATTTACAACATCATCATTATTTAGTTTTACAGGATTATTATAATTCATGCTTTCAATATCAGGTAAAGAACCATCAAGTGTATACTTAATATTTAATCCTGGAAAGACAGAATTAGCATAGAGAGAGTCATTTTTGATAATACCACCTGGTTTTGGGAGATCATAACTTAATCCACCATAAATATTATCAATAATTGGGAGAACTCTCTGACCTATTGTGTTTGTAAATTTATTCCACTCATATTCTAAAGTAAATTCTCTCTTAGTTTTATCTGAAATTTTCATCCACTCGGGATCCTGAGACCATGCTTTTTGAGAAAAAACTATGATATTTGGCATAAACATATAATCAAGAATATCCTCATTCCTAATAGTCTCACTCCAAATTTGAGATTGGATACCGATTATATTATCTCTATTACTAGGATTTAATTTTTCAGAGGATTCAATGTATTCTTTTGAAATATTATTTTTTTCAACTCCATATGAATCATTAAAAATATCGAAAACATCCACTGTCCACATATCCTTGTAATCTGCATATCCACTCCATGAAAGTCCAACATTATCTAGATCTTTATCGTCTACCATATCAAAATAAAAGGCACTGGAATTACTCATTACGGTTTTATATCCAAGGTTTGCATATTTATATATCATATCTTGCCTTCCCTGACCCCAATCGTTTTTCCAAACAAATAATAAGATGTCATCTCCCTTAAAAAAGTCTTTTATTTTAGTTTCAGACTGATTCTTCTCTGTTAATTTTAATAAGATATCATCCCAACCAGTCATAGTTGCATTATATGATGAAAGTTTATCATAAACTCTTCTCTGCATTATTTCATAAAGAGCGTTATAATCACCTGCTATTGAGTTCTCTTCCATGAACTGATCACAGATTGGTGATTTTTGCCATGCACCGTATGGAAGTTCATCAGCGGCAACACCAAACTTGTTTAATTCAATTCCTGCTTCCTTATACATGAGGTATATTTCATCAATTACTTTTTCATAAAAAGTAAAAGCACTTTCCCTGCATATACATGCTATATTATCATCAAACCCCTGCGCTGAGTAATACTCACTTTCATCATCTGGATCAGATAATAAATATTTTTCAGCTTCTTCTTGATTACCTAGCTCCATATATTTTTGATATCTAACATCCATTGAAATAATTGCTGATCTCATATGAGATGGATAACTTATCTGAGGTATTATTTTAATATTTCTGTGATCAGCATATTGAAGTATTTCAATAAAGTCAACTCTAGAGAGATAACCAGACCCAGTAGAATTTACATCTGGACCTGAACCATACATAGGTATCAAACTCTCAAATTCATCCTTAGTATAAGCTCTTTTTGAACCTACCTCAGTCAGTTCCTCTAAACCAGGAATTTCCAACCTCCACCCTTCGTCATCAGTTAACCTAAAATCTAAATGATTTATTTTAAAAAAAGATAAATAATCTAAAATTTGTTTAATCTTATCTGGACCATAAAAATTTCTTGATATATCCAGTAACATACCTCTATATGAAAATCTAGGAGAGTCACTAATATTCATGTGTTTAAGCATATTACTCTCAAGACTAGAAGCAAGAAAAAGTTGTTTTAAGGACTGTAATCCATAAAGTGCTCCTGCTCTATCTGATGCTTCTATTAAAATTTTATTTTCATCTATAGACAATTTATATGATTCTTCTAGTAAATTATCTATGTATTGAACTGAAATATCATAATCTGTAGAATTTATTATATCTACATTAAAATTTTCCGCAAAAAGAGACTTTACTGTATTAATGTCAAGATTTAAGGATTCATCAACAAAAACTTTATATTCAGATTTGAGAGAAGATTCTCCATCTAATAATGTTATTTCACTCGGGGTAGGAATAATTATTTCAAGTTCAGATTTATCAAGAACATTACCTGGAGCATATAAGTCATAGCGATCTTTAGAAGTGGGAGCATCAAGTTTTTCAATTCCATCTGCATTTTTCCAATTGTAAGTAAACTTTACATCAATTATTTCATTATTTGAGACTATAAAACCACCAACTGGAAGATCTGATATTCTCTTGACTATTCCTGATTGATTGAAGTCTATACTAATAGATTCATTTGATTTTAAATCATAATTTTTACCAAATGATAAGATGTTGTATGATTGACCAGCAACATATTCATATTTAATATTTTCAGGGATAGATTCATTATTTACTATTGAACTCTGTTGATTCCAGTGAAATGACCAAACAGAATCAAAATCAAAATTAGTTGAATTTAAAATAGAGAGACTAACATCAAAGTTCCAATCATTCATTTTCTTAATCTCATATACTACTTCTATTTCTTTAGAATGTGTACTACATGAAAGAACAAAAAGAGAAGCTATAAAGAAAAGGAATCTATGAAACATTTAGTTATTTTATTTTAGTAAATTCTATTAGATCATCATTCTTAGCTGAAATAATATACTCAGTATTATTTAAGGTAATGAACTCCATATCTTTAACATCACCATTAATAAATAGTCCACTTTTTTGAGTAGATACTGCCTCAAAGCCTGAATCAGGAGTAAATTTTAAATAAACACCGACACTTCCATCATTTCTAGGAGTCTCGACTTCAGAATTATACATATTACCAGAGACTATAATATCTTTATAACCATCTTTATCAATATCACTTGATAGAATTTTATTAATTGAAGAGAGTTGAGCTAAAACAGGTAACTTATTCATAACAAATGAGTTACCAGTATTCTCTAAATAAACAGATGAAAATGTTTTAGTGAAATAATGAAGAGAATTTTCTAAATCAGGTTCAGTATACACATCTTCTAAAGTAGCAATTGAGAAAGCATCATAATCCTGAAATTTTGTTTTAATAGCAGGTATCTGATCAGATGAACATTGTCTTCCTCTAAGAGGATATTGCTCTCCATCACTATAATAACTAAGGACTATATCTCCACTGTTATTCTTATCAAAATCATTATAAAAAATATCAAATGTCTCATCACCTGAAGCTTGATATTTATAATTATTTCCAAGATTTCCAATTACTAAATCCATATCCCCATCGTTATCAAAATCTTCAGAAATTACATCATACCACCAACCCCTAGTAGAATCTATATCAATAAGAGAGGTATCCTCAGAAAATTTTCCTTCAATATTCTTATAAAATTTGATTGGAGTCCATTCCCCAACAACTACTAAATCTTCCCATCCATCATTGTTATAGTCAGTCCAAACTGATGATGTAACTAAACCTATTTCTTTAAAAGAAAAAATAGATTCATCCGTATTTTTAAATTTTATTTCATTAGCATCTGAGATGTTTTCAAGCAAAAAACTTTCAGCTGGAAGCGGATAACTACCCGGAACTACTCTTCCACCAACAAATAAGTCTATATCTCCATCTTTATCGAAATCTGCAGATGAAACCCTCATTCCACTAGAAAAATTATCAGGCAAAGAACTATTATTATAATTAAATGAGCCTTTCCCGTTATTAATGTATAATCTATCTTTTAATATGGGAGTGTTTGGTTCAAATTCATTTCCACCTGAAACTATATAAAGATCATTATCTCCGTCATTATCAAAATCTTCAAGAATAATATCCATATCCTCATATTTAGCATGTTCTTTAGAAAATGAAAAACTTTTACTGTAGAATGATCCATCTGATTTCTGTATATAAAATGCAGTTGGTTGATCTTTTGCCCCCCCAATAACAAAGTCCTCTATTTTATCTCCATTAATATCACCAATTGCTATACCTGGACCTAATCTTGAATTTTCATGAGGAAGCAGAACCTCTTTTATGTAATCATTATACTCATTTTCATCATGTTTATGCTTAACAACCTCAACATTTTCAAAATATAGGTTTGATTTACCCGTATCTGATTTAATTTGAGGTTTTGAGTTTAATATATCAAATTCAATTGTAGAATTTATCTTAAGATCTTTCAGTTCTTCTGAATTACCATTTGACCAAACAACCTTTATTGATTTTATTAACTCATCATTGCCTAGTCCAAAATTAAGATATGGAGAAACAGAGGATTGAAATCCTCTTGACATTGTAAGTTCTTGCATCTGAGTAGAATTTTCAGTCTCTATATATACCCTACTATCAATTCCAAATGTATTACCCCCATCTCCCTTAAGTTTAACTCTTACAAAATTATTATTAGAATTGTTTTTATAAATTTGAGCCTCTTGGTCTACGTTATTTACAATGATCTCTAAATCACCATCATTATCCAGATCAGCATAAGTTGCGCCATTAGAAAAGTTTTTGTCATCTAAGCCCCAATCAACTGATACATCAGAAAAAGTAAGATCCTTATTATTTTTAAATGCAAAATTTGATATAGCCTCCGAAGGTATTTGATTTGTGTAGTACAAAAGACTATCATTAGACATAGGTCTTAAATTAATTTCGTTGAAGAAATCTTTATTATTTATCTCTCTTCTAGTTCCATTTGAAATAAATAAATCTTTCCAACCATCATTATCGAAATCAGCAAGAAGAGGTCCCCAACTCCAATCTGTAGATGATATACCAGAAAGTCTAGAAATATTACTAAAAAAAGGTTTATCACCCTCAATACGTCTATTTAACTGAAGTGTATTATGCATATACTGATAATGAAATCCATAATTAACCGTACTCCAAAATAGATCTGGATTCATACTAGCCATATTAGCCTTAGATCTTCTGTTATCTTTAGCATCCATATCTACTTGAATGTAGTCTAGATATTGATCATTGTTAAAGTCTGCAATATCAACTCCCATACCATAAAAAGATGTTTGATTTGTTGATTCTTTAACCACATCAGTAAAAGTTCCATCACCATTATTCATATACATAAAATCTGGTGAACTAAAATCATTTGATATATATATATCAGGAAATGAATCATTGTTTAAATCTCCAACAGTTGCGCTTAATGTTAGCCCATAAGTTCTAAGTCCAGCATCCTCTGTAACCCTGGTAAATAATGAACCATCATTTCTGTATAAGTTATCAGTCTCATAATCCTTAGAATTTTGCATTTTAAAGGAATAATAACTACTTGGTGCATCAAAAGGTGTCATTGGATAATTAGCTACATAAAGATCTAAATCTCCATCTTTATCATAATCAAAAAATGTAGCCTGGACACTATTACCGATATCATCTATTCCATATTCACTAGCACTTTCTGTAAAAGTGTTATCTCCATTATTTATATATAATTCATTGTTTTTTACTCCATTTAAACCAGCTACAGAAACATATATATCTAAATAGCCATCATTATTAATATCAACCATAGTTGAGCCTGTATACCATTTATCATCACCTCCAACTCCAGCAGAAGATGTAATATCATCAAATTCAAGATTTCCTTTATTTAAATAAAGTCTATTCTCAGCCATATTTCCTGTAAAGAAAATATCATCTAAGTTGTCATTATCTATATCTCCAACTGACACTCCACCCCCCATATATATGTAGGGATAGGTAAAGTAATTCATTGTATTGGTTTCTTTTAGTTCGTTTATGAAATCAACTCCAGTTTTATCACTGGTAAGAAGAGTAAATTGTTTATTATCAGAAGTGTTATCACATGACACTAATACACATAATAAACCAAAAATAAATAAAAGTAGGTTCAATTTTTTCATGATATAAATTTAAAAAAAAAAACAGGATGAAAATTAATTCATCCTGCTTTTAATTTAGCTAGATTTTTTTTGATTAGTGACCTGGATTCTGAGAAAGAGCTCCTTGTGACGAATCAATAGCATTTAATGGAATTGGAAGTGCATTATGCTTAGCTGAAACAGGATTAGCTTTTGCTGCAAAATTAGCAATAGTTCTACCCTCGTTTGCGATGTAAGTATTTAATGCGTCAACCATAATGTTCCATCTTCTTAAGTCAAAAAGACGGTGACCTTCCATAGCCATTTCAACTCTTCTTTCATGTCTAACTGCATTTCTAGCAGCAGCTTGATCAGTCCATGTTGAGTTGTATGTATCTATGACATAGTTAGGAGAAGCATCAGCACGTGGGCCGTTTTTAGCTCTTGCTCTAACTTGGTTAACATAATTTCTACCAGTTTCAAGATTACCAGATTCAACAGCAGCTTCAGCAGCCATTAATAAAACATCTGCATATCTTAAAATATGATAGTTAATTCCAGTTCTCTGCTCACCCCAACCACCTGTACCTCTGTTGGTATCATCACCAGCAGTATAAAGGTTTTTCTTGTTCACAAAAGGACCAGAGATATCAGTAAATGATGCTCTAATGTTATCCTTTCCTGTCATAGGACCAAAACCATTTAAGTCAACTCCACGTCTTCCAACAGTGAAATCAATTCTTGGGTCTAATGGACCAGAGTGAGGAGTGTGTGCTTCAGTTTCGTAAACACCATAATCATTTGTGATGTCAGTAGATGCCCAAGCAGCTAATGGAAGTCCATTAGAATCAGTTTGGAAAGCATTAGCAAGGTCAATTGTTGGTTGGTAAAAACCACAACACATTCCACCTGTCATAGCTCCAATTGGCATATTTAATGTACCACCTCTGTTACCCTGTGGAGATTGACCTCCATCAGAAGCAAACTGAATAGCAAAAATCGCCTCAGAACTATTTTCACCAGAAGATCTAAAGTTTGCTGAGAAATCAGAATTTAAAGCATAATCACCAGAATTTATAACTGATTCAAGTGAAGTTAATGCATCAGACCATTTACCTTGGTAAAGTTGAGTTCTTCCTAAATATGCTCTTGCAGCTGACGCAAGTGGCCTTCCTGGCTCACTATATGATCCACCTCTAGATGTTGGTAAAGCACCAGCAGCAGCTGAAAAATCTGCTTCAATCTGACCCCAAATTGGACCAGAGTTTGGCTGATTAAATTCACTTGCAGCATAGTTTTCATCTGAAATGTAAGGTACATTTACCCACATTCTTTGAATTTCAAAGTTATAGTGTCCTCTTAAAAATTGTGCTTGTGCCTTTTGAACAGAAAAATCACTTGGATTATCTGAGTTATTGATTAGATCAATAACTGCGTTTGCTCTGTTAACACCTGCAAATAAGGCTTGCCATCTTCCTTCAAAATATGGGTTTGTTGTATCCCATGTAAAAAGTTCGATTGCAAGTAAGTCAGCTTGGTCACCATCAGTTGATCCTTTATGAGCATCATCTGAAATAGCATCAAGCCACCAGTTATCTCCACTTTTTGTCCAATCTGCACCAGGTCCACCATTTCTCATACCATCTAATACTGAATAAGCACCAGTTAATAATAGGTCAACACCAGTTGCATTTTGTAGAGATGCATCACTTAGGGATCCTACAGGATCAATCTCAGTAAAGTCATCAGCACATGACACTAAAAGTGAGGTTGCGAATATAATTGTTAGAATTTTTTTCATATTTTCTAATTATTGGGGTTAAAATTTAATATTTATTCCTAAAGATGAAACACTGTTCGTAGGATATTGTGCAGAATATACACCAATATCTAGAGCACCGCTTCTTGGTACTTCAGGATCCAGACCTGTAAAGTCAGTTAAAGTAAGTAAGTTAGTACCGTTATAGTACACTCTTGCACTACTAGCACCTAATTTTGATGCAATAGTATCAGGTAATGTATACCCAATCTGAAGAGTTCTTAGTCTTAAATATGAACCATCTCTAACAAAGAATGAGTTAGCAGAAGTAAATTCATTATTTAAAATAGTTTCACTTAATGCAGGTAAAGCTGCACCAGTATTAGTTGGAGACCATGAGTCTAAAACTGCAGTACTTCTACCACCGTTAAAGAAATAAGGAGTCTCGTAATATAATGCTGTATAGTCAAAGATATCATTACCAAGCATACCATTCCAGAACATACTCATGTCCCAATTTTTGTATGCTAAGTTTAAATTAACACCAAAACTTAAATCTGGGTGAGGATCACCGATTTTAGTTCTATCGTTATCATTAATAACACCATCGTTATTTATATCTTCATATTTAAATCTTCCAACACCAGCACCATCTTGTGTTGCATGACCTGCAACTTCAGCAGCAGTTTGGAAAATTCCTAATACGTTTCTTCCATAGAAATAAGAAATTGGCTCACCAACAGATGTTCTTGTCATACTTCCAATTCTATCACTATATCCAGAGTAGAAATCACTGATAAGCTCAGTTACTTCGTTTTTAGCTCTGGTAGCATTTGCATTTATAGAGTACGTTAATCCAGATGAAGTTGAGTCACTATAGTTAAGAGATAAATCAAAACCAGTAGATTTCATAGCACCTAAGTTTGTGAAAGGTGCAGATGCATCAATTGCAGTTGTACTAATCTTTTGAGTATCCTGAGCTACAAGACCTGTAGTCTCATTAGAGAATACATCAATTGTTGCAGTTAACTTATTATCTAAGAAACCAGCATCAATAGCAAAGTTTGTAGATGTCATAGTTTCCCAAGTTAAAAGCGGGTTACCTTTAGATGCAATAACTGCACCAGCAGTAGCTCCACCACTTCCAGAAAATGCATAGAATCCAGAACCTTCACTTAAGTTAGAAATATTTACATCTAAATTAGATCCACCAATTTGTTGATTCCCAAGTTCACCATATGAAGCTCTTATTTTTAGAGTATCAAATACAGAACTATCAAACCAATCCTCTGAACTTGCTAACCAAGCTCCACTAACAGAAGGGAAGATTGCGTCAGCAGTAGCACTTGCAAATCTTGAAGTATCATCCTTTCTAACAGTCGCAGTAGCAAAGTACTTTCCACCATATGACCAGTTTGCAGTTGCAAGTAATGAGAATATTGAACTTGAATTAGAGTTACCGTATTGAATCACAGGAACACCAGAACCATTACTTAATAAGTAAAAACTTGGATCTTCAAATAAATACCCAGTTCTTAAAGCACCAAAACCTTTAAAGTTGTTTTTTGTTGCCTCAGTACCAACTAATACATCTAATGTATGATCACCAAATGAATTCTTATAGTTTAAGAAATTTGTTACAACCCACTCATCTTGTCTGAAACTTTGTTCAGTAAGGGTGTTATTAGAGATTGCTTCACCATGCTCCGGATTTAGAGCAGTGAAATATCTTCCATTTAAGTCTCTCATGGTAACACCAGCAGAAGTCTTAAATAATAATTCAGGAGTTATTTGCCATTTAAATGAAACATCACCAACAACTCTTAAGTTCTTGTTGTAATCATTTTTACCTCTTGCAAGATCTGCAACAGGGTTATTAGCAATACCAACTCTTGCTGCATTAGAATATGTTCCAGCAAAATTTCCGTTAGTATCTCTTACAGGTACAAGTGGAGATGAAAATGCAGCATTTTGCATTGGATTTCCACTAGTAGTACCTTCCTTATCATATGTAATGTTTAAATTTTCAGAAATAGTAATCTTATCTCCTATTTTAAATTCAGAATTTAATCTAGTTGAAACTGATTCAAATCCTGTATGTATAATTACACCTTCCTGCTTTAAATATCTAGCAGACATGTGATATTTACCTTGTTCAGAACCACCAGAAGCAGATACTGAAACTTCAGTTACATCAGCTGGGTCAAATACTTCATCGAACCATTTTGTTCCACCAGGCTGAACTTTAGCACCAGCACCATCATATTCTGGACCACTAGGCATAGGTACGTTTAAAAATACAGGTACAGAAGGAGTTGGTCCACTACCGTATTGCGGGTGAGATGGAGTATTTCCATCATTAAGAATACTCTGCCATGTCATATCAGCATGTTGCTGAACATTTAACATATCAGGGTATCTTGTTACCTCACTAATACCGTAAGAAGCGTTAACTTCAAGTGTGTTCTTAGTGTTGTAATTACCCTTTTTAGTAGTAACAACAATAACACCATTAGAAGCTCTTGCACCATAAATTGCTGCAGAACCATCTTTTAGTACACTTATATTTTCAATGTCTTTAGGGTTTATATCTCTCATAACATTAGGATCAGTAGTTTGCACACCATCAATAACATATAAAGGATTGTTATCGTTAGTAGTAGCATAACCACGAATTCTAATTACGGGAGCAGCCCCAGGTCCACCACCAGATGTTACTTGCACACCAGCAACTCTACCTTGTAGAGCTTCAGCAGCATTTGTTACCTGTGTCTTGAAAGCCTCGTCTGTATCAACAGTACCGATTGCTCCAGATAGTGATCTTCTTTGCTGAGTTTGATATCCTGAGACAACAACCTCATCAAGAATGTCAACACTTGACATTAATGTAACATTAATCTGATTTTGGTTTCCAACTGTAATCGTTTGAGATCCAAATCCCAAACTTGAGAAGGTCAACTGATCTCCAGTCGACGCATTTATTTGATAATTACCATCAAAGTCAGTCACAACACCTGTATTAGTTCCTTCCACTACAATTGTAGCTCCAGGAATAGGGTTATTATTTTCGTCAGAAACACTACCAGAGATAGAATTCTGAGCAAAAATAAGACTAGACGATAACATCAATACAACTAAAAAAGCGTTTTTCATGTTAATTTGTGTTTAGTTTATTGTTCGCAATTTAAGTTAAAATATTGTTAAAATGAAAGAAAAAACTATTAAAAATTATGAACTATCCACAATTCGTCAACAATTATTATGAATGTGACAAATATAATACCCATGGGTATCTAGATGAATTACAATCAATTAAATAGAGTAATCTTTAAAAGTGAATTGAAATGTTAAAATTTACTGTTAATGTAAAAGAGAGTCATATTTAAATTTATAGCTTTGAGAATTGAAATATCTTTAAACTAAAACAATCGACTATGGAATGGTATGAAAAAAACAGAAAAATAATTGTATTTGCATTTCTATGCTATTTTTTATTTAGAGCTCTAACCTACATATTATAACAATGAATAAAATAACTTACCTACTTATAGTAACATCAATTGCTCACTCTCAAATTAATCCAAACAACATAGAAATTGTAAGAGATCAATTTGGCGTCCCTCATATTTATGCTCAAACAGATGCAGAAGTAGCATATGGACTTGCTTGGGCAAATGCTGAAGATGACTTCACAACAATTCAAGAGGCATACCTTGCAGGAAACGCAATGCTCTCTGACTATATAGGCCTTAAGGGTGCTGCAGCTGATTTCATAACTCAGTTTATTGGCTCAAAAAATCTGATTGAAGAAAAAATCGGTGATATTTCTGAAGATTATATGGAAGTAGTAGAGGGATATTCTCAGGGCTTAAATGCATACGCTAGAAATAATCCTGATAAAGTACTCTACAAAAAACTTTTTCCAATTACTCCAAAAAAAATGCTGATGTATAGTCAACTTCAACTTTTTATTTCAAATGAAGGAGCATATTGGGCTGGTAGGATATTGAATAATGACACACAAGATGGTTTTTTAGATCAAAACTTAACTGGATCAAATGTTATTGCAATGAACAGCAGTAAAACAGTAACTGGCGAAACTTTTTTAGCTATTAACACTCATCAACCTCTTGAAGGTCCTACTTCATGGTATGAAGTTCACCTGAATAGCGAGGAAGGAACAAATATTATTGGGACAATGTATCCAGGAACACCTAATATATTAATTGGCGTAAATGAACATCTTGGATGGTCTCACACAGTCAATTACCCAGATAAAACTGATGTGTTTAAACTTAAAATGAAAAACAAGAGAAAATATATTGTTGATGAACAGGAATATGAACTAGAAAAATTGAAGGCAAAAATTAGTATTAAAGTTCTTGGCATTCCTATTAAAATAAATCGAAAGTATTACAAGAGTATTTATGGCCCAACATTAAAAAACAAATCAGGGTATTATTCAATTAGAACTCCTACGCTTTTTAATATAAAAGCTCTAGAACAATGGTGGAGAATGGGAAAATCAAAGAATTTTAGTGAGTTCTATAATACTTTAAAGATGAGGCAATTACCAGGATTTAATATTGGTTATGCAGACAAGTATGACACAATATTTTATATGTCAAATGGTATAATTCCCAAAAGAGCTGAAGGATATAATTGGAAAGGAATTGTTCCAGGAGATACTAAAAAAACTTTATGGACAGAGTATCATGACATTGAGGATCTTCCCCAGGTAATTCAGCCAGATGCTGGTTTTATCTACAACGCAAATCACTCCCCTTTCAAATCTACTACAGCTGAAGAAAACCCAAAAGAAGAAGATTTCAGTCAGAGAATGGGATATGAAACATACGATAACAATAGATCAACTAGATTAATTGAATTAATCGAAAGCTATGATAAAGTTTCATATGAAGATTTTAAAGATATTAAATACGATAATTCATTTCCATCAAAGTTCAACTATAATTTCATGGACATAAGTATTATTGAGACATTAAAACTTGAAGCAGAAAATGATTCGTTTGAATTACTTGATATTATTCAGAAATGGAATAGAAAGACAGACATTGATTCCCAAGGTGGTGGAGTTTTTGGAGTTTTATACTATCAACTTGTATGGAATTATAGAGATGAAATTCTAAAAAACAATAAAACTGTAAGTAGAGAAACACTAATATTAGCTTTGAAAGATGTAAAGCAATATTTAATTGATAATTTTGGGTCAATTAATATAACTCTTGGAGACTTCCAAAAACTAGTTAGAGGGGATAAAGAGATTCCTATTTGGGGACTTCCTGATGTTATAACTGCAATGTCATCAAGGCCATATAAAGATGGTAAACATAAAGTTACTCAAGGAGAATCTTATATTGGACTTGTAAGATTTAATAAAAATGGGCCTATTCTAGAAAGTATTATATCTTTTGGAAACTCTGATAATCCCGATTCAGATCATTATACTGACCAGATGGAAAAATATTCAAAATTCAAGACTAAGAAGATGACTTTTGATAGAGATGAAATTTATAAAGAAGCTAAGAAAATTTACAACCCTAACTAGTTAATATTTAGAGCCTCATCATAAATTTTCTCATAAAGAGGAATTACCTTTTTAATGTCATATTTTTTTGCATTCTCAAAGGCTTGTATTCTGTATTTTTTTTCCAGTGAGTTATCTGTTAAAATTTTTATTGCATTTTGGGCCATAGAATCAATATCACCAACATCACTAGTATATCCTGAATTACCATTTATATTTAAGTCCTTTAGACCCCCTGCATTTGACGATACAACAGGTACCTTTAGTGCCATTGCCTCTAAAGCAGCAAGTCCAAAACTTTCTTTTTCAGATGGTAATAAAAATAAATCAGATGAACATAAAATTTCATCAACTTGATTTGTTTTACCTAAGAAGATAACTTTGTTTTTTAAATTATGTTTTCTAAGAAATTCTTTTGCTTTTTTCTTCTCAGGACCATCCCCTACCATTATCAATTTTGAATTGATTTTTTCATTAATTTTTTTAAAGATTTCTAAAACATCTTTAATTCTCTTTAGTGGTCTAAAATTACTTACGTGAACTATGATTTTTTCATCCCCGTCTGCTATCATATTTCTTTCACATAGGTTGTGTTTTTTATCATACTTATCTATATCAATAAAATTTGGAATTACTTTAATTTCTCTAGTTATTCCAAAGAATTCTCTTGTATCTTCCATTAGGCTTTTGGAAACACATGTGACAATATCAGATTTATTAATACTAAAAGTGACAGCAGGTTTATAAAAAGGATGATTTCCAACCAGTGTTATATCAGTTCCGTGAAGAGTTGTTATTATTGGTATTTTATAACCATTTTCATTTAAAATTTTCTTAGCCATGTAAGCCGCATATGCATGAGGAATAGCATAATGAACATGAAGAACATCTATTTTATGCTTTGAAATAACATCAAATAACTTACTTGACAATGCAAGTTCATATGGTTCATATTTAAATAAAGGATAATCAGGGACATTTACTTCGTGATAATGAAGATTAGATGACAATGCATCTAGTCTTACCGGTTGACTATAAGTAATAAAATGAACTTCATGACCTTTCTTAGACAACTCAATACCTAGCTCTGTTGCTACTACACCTGACCCACCAAAAGTTGGGTAACATACTACTCCAATTTTCATTTTGAATCTATTAATGATTTATAAACAATCTCCTGAGCTCTTGTTCTTATGTTACTAGTTTGAAGTAATGTATTTTCTCTAGTAGGATAAGTTCTGTTTGAAAGAAAAATAAAAATTATTTCTTCATCTGGATCAGCCCATGCAATAGATCCTGTATAGCCATAATGGCCAAAACTATTCATTGAGACTCCTCCAAAGGTTGAACCATGTTTACCTTCAACTTGAGGTTTATCAAATCCCACACCACTTCTATTATCATTTTCACAGTAATAACAATAATTAAAAGTGTTAAATGAATTTTCAGAAAACAATCTCTTATTATTATAAGAACCTTTTTGCATCATAGCTTGAAGAACTATAGCTACTTCGTATGCATTAGAAAACAATCCTGCATGACCTGAAACACCTCCAAGCATTGCAGCTCCTTCATCGTGAACATATCCATGTAATTTAGAATATCTAAAAAAATCATCTCTTTCACTTGGAACAATTTCTTTCAAACTAATACTTTGATAAGGATTAAACATTGTTCTATTTAATCCTAAAGTTTTAAAAATCCTCTCATGAGCTAAAACATCTAAAGGTTTATTGTATAAATCTTCAAACCAAAATTTTAAAAAATAAAATGGCAAATCAGAATATTTATACTCAAGGCTATCCCTTAATTCACTATCAACAATTGAGTTAAATATTTTTTCTCGATAATTTGACTTCAGAAATAGATTTTCTGATACCTGAGTTGAGAAAGTAGATTTGGAATTTGATTTATAAAACCTTGATCTTGGCTTTTCTTTTCTATTTAATGTTTCTTCATAGAATGGAATCCATGGTCTCAATCTGGCATAATGAGATAACATTTCTTTTAAAGAAATATTCCCCTTATCATTAAGTTTTTTTTTTGGGAAAAGTTGTGATAGTTTGGTTTCAAGAGAAATATTATTCTTGTCGAACTCTTGAAGAACAAGAGGCATAGTAGCTAGTATCTTAGTGATTGAAGATAAATCAAATATATGATTGTTTTCTAGCTTATTAACTTTTTCATAGGTGTGATACCCAAAACTTTTATTATAAACAATTTTACCTTTTCTAGAAACTAACATTTGAATTCCAGGAGTCATCATTGAATCAATTGCATTTTTTGCTAAGGAATCTAGATAAGATAATTTAGTTATATCAAAACCCTCATATGATGGACGAGAATAACCTATTATGTTTTTTTTATTAAATGTTAATCCATGATTGACTTTAAAGAAATTATTAGAGACTGGAATCTTTCCTTTAAAAGATCTAACACCATATAATAAATCAGCCAATACTTCTTGTGAAATCATATTATTTTGGTAACCTATAATAATAGATTCAAAATTGTCAATAGATTCAAATGAATTTAAGCTATAAGGATTAAGAAATAAATTCAAAACTACATTGTTGTTGATACTTATCTTGTTAATCTTTTCAACTATCTCTTTAGGAATAATATTAGACGCGTATGGACTTTTGCTTGAACCATGATATGATATAACAATTCCATCATATTTAGTTTTAGAAAAAAGAGATGTCATGTCCTCATTTGTATATGAATCAAGATTTAAATATTTATTCATTTTATCATAAAAATGAGCTCCACTATTATGCTTTCCAAATGCAACATGAAGGTATTTTTTATCATTCGCTAAAGGAAGAATATTCTTTGTGTTTTTAACTAAAGTAATAGCTGAACTCATAGCATTTGAGTATAGAAGAGTATCTTTAGAGGTATTAACCTTAGATAATATATTTTCCGTTGAAATATGTTTAAAATTTTTAAGATTTGATCTAGCTTTTAGAGAAAGAATTTTTTTGACAGAACTTGATAATCTTGATTCTGAAATTTTACCTTTTTTATATGATTCTGAAATAAGTTTAACACCTTCTGATACATTAGTTGACATTAAAATGATATCATTTCCAACTTCAAAAGCTCTCAAGTCTACATTTATACTAGGATCTTGTAGAACACCTTTCATATCAAGAGCATCAGTTATGGTAATTCCATTAAACTCATAATCACCTCTTAGAAGATTATTTACAGTTTTGTATGATAATGAAGAAGGATATTTTTTATCTAATGCTGGAACACTAAGATGAGCTAACATTATAGACTCAGCAATTCCATCCTCAATAAGCCTCTTAAAAGGATAAAGTTCTACATTATTCAGTCTTTTAATATTACCATTAATAATAGGTAATGTTTTATGAGAATCTTTATCTGTATCTCCATGACCGGGGAAATGTTTAATAGATGTAAAAACTCCAGCATCTTTATGTCCTTGTATGTATGCTTTTGCTTTTAAATAAACATTATTAGGATCCTCTCCAAAAGATCTATTTCCAATAATTGGATTTTTTGAATTATTATTCACATCAACAGATGGGGAGAAGTTATAATGAATACCAAGTGCCTTATTTTGTTCTGCCATTCTCTTTGATATCTCTCTAACCAGTGAATCATCTTGAATTGCACCAAGAGTCATGTTCCATGGATGAGCAAAAACATCAGATAGCCTTTGAGATGGACCCCATTCTGCATCCATAGTAACTAGAAGGGGTGTTTTTGCTAAAGCTTGAAATTTATTTAACCACTCTATATGAGTATTAGTAGTTCCAATAGAGAAAATTAACCCTCCTATTTTATCCTCCTCAACCAACTTTCGTATATCATCAAAATCAGATTGTTCCGGAGAAACCCAATTAATAAATAATTGAGATACTTTTTCCTCTAGTGTAAGAGATGTGTATACACTATCAACCCATTTTTTCTCGGATTGAATTAAATTAGAGTACATATCCTGAGAAAAAACAAAAGAAATATTTAATAATAAAATTAGGGTTATCCTTAACATTTTAAAAAAATTTTGAAAGCCAAGATGAACTTATCTTTAATTCAAAATCACTTGATAGTTCTTTTTTTGTCTTTACAGTTGTATTGAAGATAATAGTTTCAGGTGAGAAAGATCTATTTTTAATTTTATTTTTTAAATCTCTTAAACTAATTGATTTGATCTTATTTTCTGATCTATAATTAACTAATAATCTATCTAAAAGATCTAAGTTAATTGTATTTGAAATATCATTCACTAATTGAAGAGAATAGTCTATTGAACACCCCCCTATTGGGTTAAATTTTTCATTTACAGCTATAACTAGGAAACGTCTTTCTTTAATCAAATATGATGCTTGTAAATCGTTTCCATGAGCTTTCCAATTATCTATAAAGAGAGTTGTCTTGTTTTCAATTATTTTAATGTCTGAGTCACTAAAATCTTTATTGGACTGATATATCCATACCCTGGAATCATCTGGAATATTTTTAAAATCTGTAATCATAAGTCTTCAGCTTTTTCTATCATTTGGGCTACATCAAGCACATCAATATCTTTTTGCTTTGAAGTCATTCCATCGCTCATCATTGTATTACAAAAAGGACAACTAACAGCTACTATCTTGGAATCTGTTTTAATAGCCTCTTCAGATCTTTTAATGTTAATATCTTCATTTCCTTTTTCAGGCTCTTTAAACATTTGTGCTCCACCGGCTCCACAGCATAATGATTTTGATTTACAACTTTTCATTTCAACTAATTCAGCATCAAGTTTCTTAATTACTTCTCTTGGTGCCTCATATATACCATTTGATCTACCTAAATAGCAAGGATCATGATATGTAATCTTTTTACCTTTATAATATCCTCCTGAAATAGTTATTTTATTATCTTTTATAAGGTTATTTATAAATGTTGTATGATGAATAACATTGTAATTCCCCCCAAGGTCAGGATATTCATTTTTAATAGTATTGAAGCAGTGTGGACACGTTGTAATAACATTCTTAATATCATAAGAATTTAATATCTCAATATTTGAAATTGCTTTCATTTGAAAAAGAAACTCATTACCAGACCTCTTGGCTGGATCACCAGTACATGATTCCTCTTTCCCTAGTATAGCATAGGAAATATTAGCTTTATTTAAAATTTTAATAAAAGCCTTTGTTACTTTTTTAGACCTATCATCAAAGCTTCCAGCACAACCAATCCAAAAAAGATATTCAGGATTTTCACCTCTTGACTTTAATTCTGATAAAATAGGTACTTTCATATTAATTATTTTTTAGATTCTTCATCATCAAAAACTTCAATTGTCACAGTTTTCTCGATAAGATCAGTAAACTTACCATTATATCTAGTTGCCTTCACTAAGTGATTATCTATCCAGTGATAGTTCCCCCCTCTTGGCTTACCCATAAGTAAACTGTGGTATTTAAACCCATTATCTTTAAGCCATTTCTCAGTAACCTCTCTATGAGCTTCTATTCTGGCTGTAAAAAAGCAAATCATATGACCTTTATCAAACCAATTATTGATAGTTTCAAGTGCATCTGGATAAAGCTCTGCAGTAACCATTCTCTCTGGCTCCTCATTTGGAACATCATCACATATAGTTCCATCTATATCTATAAGATAATTTTTAATTCCACCTGGAAGAATTGGACTTACAGTTTCTCCTTTTTCAATTTTTTGATGTAAATAATTTTCTACTTCTTCTTTTTTCATATATTAAGTTTCTTGTATCCACAACTCTCTATCCTGTTGATTATAAGGCCATGGAGCACCGTTATTTTCAATGTTATTCATCATATTATTTAGATCCGGATGAGCGGATGACTCTTCCATTATTAAGTATTGTCTCATATCCATTATAATAGACAAAGGATCAATATTAATTGGACAAGCTTCAACACATGCATTACAGGAAGTGCATGCCCAAAGTTCTTCTTTTGAAATGTAGTTACCTAACAATCTGTCACCATCATCTATAAACTTACCTTTATTGATTGATATATTTTTTGAAACTTTCTCTAGTCTATCTCTTGTATCCATCATGATTTTTCTTGGAGAAAGTTTCTTTCCTGTTATGTTAGCAGGACATTCACTTGTACATCTACCACATTCAGTACATGAATAAGCATTCATTAACTGAACCCAGTTTAAATCAAGTACATCTGATGCTCCAAACTTATCAATATTTTGATTGTTCTGAGATGCTTTTTCTGGATAAAACATAAGGAAAACTTCATTTTTTACTGATTCTAAAACATTAAATTTTCCTTTGTCTTCCAAATTAGCAAAATATGTATTTGGGAAAGCAAGCAGAATATGAAGATGTTTAGAATAATATAAATAATTTAGAAAGAAGAAAATTCCAATTATATGTGACCACCAAAATATTCTTTCTAAATAATAGACAGAAGATGTAGATAATGAATCAAATAATGGAACTAAAAAAGTTGAAATAGGAAAAGAACCTGCTGAATAATAATTATCATAGTTTCTTTCTTGAAGAATTAAGTCCGTAGCATTCATTGACAAAAACAATAACATTAATACAACTTCAAAATAAAGTATATTATCGGCATCGAACTTTGGCCACCCCTTCATTTCAGAACTTAAAAACCTTTTTATCTTGACAATGTTTCTTCTTGTCCAAAAAATAATTACAGAAATTAAAACCAATAATGCAAAAATTTCAAAAGAAGCAATTAGAAAATTATATACATATGTGTTAAAAATCTTAGAAAAAAACCTGTGTGAGCCTGTTATTCCATCAATTATGATTTCTAAAACTTCAATATTAATTATAATAAATCCTAAATAGACTACTACGTGAAGAATACCTGAGATTGGCTTAGTTACCATTTTTGATTGACCCAATGCAATTCTAATCATATTTGATAGTCTTTTACTTGGATTATCAAACCTATCAATAGGTTTACCAAGCTTAATGACTTTTATTAGTTTTTTAATATTTAAAGAAAAAAATCCAATTGAAATTATCAAAAGGAAACTAAAAATTATATTAGGTAGTATGCTGATCATCTATTTTCTTCCAAAAACTGAGAAATGAACATATTTTTTTGGATTTGTTTTTATATCGTTAATCAACAGATTTAAACTTTCAATAGATAAATTCAAATTTTCATACACATCGTCATTACTAATGAGTTTTCCTAGACTTGAATTATCAGAATTAAGATTGGAAACAATTAAATTTATACCATCAACTGATTTTTCAAGATTAGATAGAACACCAGCAATTCCAAAATTATTTAACTCTTTAGAGACATTTGAAAGATTAGTAGTTATAGATTCTATGTTGTCAATTGAATTATTAATTTGAGTATTTTTTTCCGTAAGTGTTTTCTCTATTATTAAAGATGAATTATTAATAGCCTTAACAGCAGAAGTCAATGTATTCAATGATTCTTTAATATCATTTTGAGTCTCTTTATTTAAAACATAAGAAGCACCTGAAAAGATTGAATCAACACTTGTTAGAGTACTTTCCAGTTTTCTCTGAAGTGGTTCTATTTGTCTATTGATTAGCTCAGTTAAACCAGGTCTAATATTTGAATTTAAAGTGTCCCCAGATTTCACAACCATCCCCTTTTGAAAAATAGGTTCAATAGCTATTGCCAGTCCACCCAAAACTCCAGTTTCATAAATTGTTGCAGAACTATTGGAAGAGAAGTTAATTTTATCTTTGACTTTAAGTGTAACAACTATTTTAGTAGAATTTGGAAGAAAAGCAAGGTCTGTAACATTCCCTATTGACAATCCGTTTATCATAACATTTGCTCCAACCAATAAGCCGTCAACTTCGTCATAAATAGCATAAACAGTTTTTTGCTTATCAAGGATTGATGAACCCTTCAAAAAATTAAATCCAAAAATGAATAAAAATATTGTAGTTAAAACAAAAATAGCAGCTTTAATTTCTTTAGATAGAGTCAATGTGATTTGGTTTATATTGTAAAAATAAGAATAATTTGATTAGTGAAACCGATAAATAAAAGATCAATTAGTAGTAATGATTTTATTATTTTGATAAGTAATAATGAAAGAGGTTTCAAAACCAAAGTTTTTAGCTTTGACTAATGATTCATTAGCATCTTCTATAGATTTATGTTTTCCATACAAATATTTATATACACTTCCCTCTTTAACAACATCTACTGATTTAAGACCATTAAAGTTATAGGGTTTTAAATCAAGTAATTTTTTACTAGCAGCAATTTGAACTCTATAAAACAAACTATTATTTGAACTTTCATTAGATATTGCTGATGTTGATAAGTTTTTAAAGAAATCATTTCTATACTTCAAGACTGCTAATGAAATGGCATTAGCAATTTCAGTTTGACCTTTGCTCGAATTTAAATATAATCCTTCATTTTTATTAGTTAAAAACCCAGTCTCTACAAGAACGCTAGGCATATAAGTGTATCTTAGAACAGCAAACCCTGCTTGCTTTACATCTCTATTTTTTCTTTTTAGTGAATTGACAAAACTATTTTGAATGTATGATGCAGCAATAATACTTTGATCAAGATATTCTTCCTGCATAAGAGTTAGACCAATTACTGACTCAGGGTTATTTGGATCAAAGCCATCATATGTGTTCTCATAATCATCTTCATAAAAAATTACAGAATTTTCCTTTTTTGCAATTTCAAAATTACGTTCATTAGCATGAAGGCCAAGAACAAATGTTCCTGCACCATATGGTTGAGAAGTACGAAAAGCATCACAATGAATTGAAATAAAAAGTTGAGCATCAGATTGATTTGCAATATTTGCTCTTTCAAATAAACCTACAAATACATCTTTTTTTCTTGTGTAAATTACATTCACACCTCTTTTTTCAAGTAATGTTCCTAGATTGGTTGAAATTTTTAGAGCAATATCCTTTTCAATAAATCCATTTCCCGTATTTCCCGGATCTTTACCACCATGACCAGCATCTATAACAACAGTAAATTGAGAGTTTTGAATTGAGTTAGATTGACTGAATGAATAAACAAAAAAACATTGAAAAAAAATAAGAATAAAAATCTTAAGGGAATTCATTGTCATAAATAGTTATAATTAAAATTATGATTAATTTTGAATAAGTTAAGTACCTTGTTGATAACTCAATTTTAAATCTTGAAAAAAAAATATTTAATCTTTTTTATAATTTTTATTTTTTTAGGGTTAAACTTCTCATATTCTCAAGAAAATTTAGCATCTCAAGATTCATTATCTAATGATGATGAAATTAATAAATCAGTACTTTTAGATAACATCAAATATGACGCAAGTGATTCTATAAGAATTGATCAAAAAAACAATAAAATCCTTCTTTATAATAATGCTAAAATTGTGTATAGTGATATAACACTTACTTCAGGTATTATAATCTTAGATTATAAAGAAAATATTGTAACTGCGGGTAGAATTGCTGATTCTAAAGGAAATCTCAGTCAATACCCAACTTTTATTCAAGGAGGAAACACAGTAAACCCTGATTCAATTAAATATAATTTCGATAATCAAAAAGCTCTAATCTGGAATTCAAAATCAGAAGAAAATGGAATGAATATTTTATCTAGTCTTACAAAAAAACAAAATGATTCAGTTTATTATTTGAAAGATGGAAAAGTTACAACTGGAGGGAATCTTTTAGGGGGGGAATCAGAAGAAGCTGACTATTTTTTTAAAATTAGAAAAGGTAAATTAGTTCCAGGGGGAAATATTATTACTGGTTTTACAAATTTATTTATAAAAAATGTTCCAACACCTATAGGTTTACCGTTTGCATACTTTCCATCTCAACAAACAAAAGATTCTGGATTTATTATTCCTAATATTAGCGATAGTAATGAAAGAGGTTACTCGTTTCAAAATGGTGGTTACTATATACCTTTATCAGAATATTTTGACTTAACAGTTTTAGCAGATTATTACACTAATGGAAGTTATGGTTTTAATATAAGTTCTCAATACAGAAAAAGATATGGTTATAATGGAAATTTCACAGTTAGATATGAAAACTTAATTAATAGTGAAAGAGGATTACCAGGTTATGGTAAATCTACTGTTTATAATATAAGATGGTCACATTCAAAAGATTCAAAATCTTCACCAAATTCTACATTTTCTGCATCAGTTAATTTTGGAAGTAGTGATTATTTCCGTCAATCTGTAAACCAACTTAACACTGCAAATTTTTTGAATAACAATCTTAGTTCATCAATTTCTTATTCTAGGTCATTTCCAGGTTCAGCTGGAATAAGATTATCATTAACAGCTAACATGTCTCAAAATACTCAAACTCAGCAGGTGAATTTAACTTTACCAACACTTACTTTAAATTCAAACAGATTTTATCCATTTGAGAAAAAAGGAAAATCAAAAAAAGGTTTTTTTCAAAATATAAATATTCAATATTCTTCTAAGGCAGAGAATAGAGCAATTTTTGCAGATGATTTATTATTAAAAAAGGGAATGTTTGAAAATGCTAAATCTGCTGTTCAACATAATATTCCTTTTACAACAAACTTTAAAATGTTTAAGCACTTTAGTGTAAGTGTAGGAGGTAGATACCAGGAAACATGGACAGGTAAAACAATTAGTTTTAGCGATTATAACGAGCAAAATGGTTCAGTAAAAGATACTTTAGATGGATTTGATAGGTTTGGAATTTATAATTTTAGTGCGAGTGTTACTACTAAAATTTATGGAATTTTAAATTTTAAACCAAAAAATAAAGTTCAATCTATAAGACATACAATGACACCTAGTATTTCTTACTCCAACAATCCAAGTTTTGAAAAATATTATGATACATATATAATTGATGCTAATGGAAATACAGCTGAATACACAAGATTTCAAGGAGGACTTTATGGAGAACCTGGCAAGAATTTCTCCAGCAGTATAGGACTTTCAATTAGCAATGTTCTAGAAGCAAAAGTTAAGCCTAAAGATTCTACTTCAACTGAACTTAGAAAAGTTAATATTTTTAAAAATTTAAATATATCCACAAGTTATAATTTAGCTGCAGAAGAATTTCAATTGTCACCAATTAGAGTAACTGGAAGTGTTGATGTTGCTAAAGGTTTTACAGTTAATACTGGAGCTACATTTGATCCATATGCATTAGATGAAAACAATACTAGAATTAATGTTTTCAATACTAAAAATGGAGGCGGGCTTCTTAGGTTGACTAGTGCAAATATTTCAACTCAATATCAAATAAATAATAATACATTTAAAAGAGGACAAACAGAAGATCAAATAGAAGAGTCCACTTCTGGAGGAGGAAGAAATGATGATTTATTTGGTGTATCACAAGATTTTTCAGATTCTAGACAAAATCTAGAAGATGAAGAAGATGAGGAGGAAATTGATTTAACAAATTATATATATAAAATGCCATGGTCCTTAAACCTTGCATATTCATTGACATATAACAATTCAAGAGGCCAAAAAGATTTCTCAACTAATTCACTAATGATTTCTTCAAATCTAAGTTTAACACCTAAGTGGACTGTGGGTATATCATCTGGTTACGATTTTAAACAAAAGGGATTTACTTACACTCAATTAAGATTTGATAGAGACTTGGATAGTTGGAAATTAGATTTTTCTTGGGTTCCTTTTAGTCCTAGAGCCTCATGGAATTTTTTTATTGGTATAAAGTCAGGACTACTTAGTGATCTTAAATATGAAAAAAGATCAGAACCAGATAGATCATTATAAAAATTATGGAAAAGAAAATTATAAATACAAGTAATTCGCCAGCACCAATTGGACCTTATAATCAAGCAATACTTAAAGGAAATACACTTTTTATTTCAGGCCAAATTGCATTAGATGCAGAAACAATGAAATTAAATAACAAATCAATTAATGATGAAACTCATCAAGTGATGCAGAATCTAAAAAATATTCTAGAAGAAGCTAACATGAATTTTAATGATGTAGTGAAATCATCAATTTTTCTATCGGATATGACATTGTTTAAAGAGGTAAATGAGATATATGGAAGTTATCTTACTCCTGGAAATGAACCCGCAAGAGAAACAATAGCAGTTAAAACACTCCCAATGAATGTTAATGTTGAGATATCAATGATTGCAATCATCTAATTAGCTTAAAATGTTTCTTTTATGATAATCAACTAATCCAACAATGGGTCTTTGTATAAATTTCCCTGTTTTAAGACTGTATTTCTTACCAATTTTAGTTATTTCATCTTTTAAATAATAGGCAATAGATCCAACATAATGGATGTCAACTTTACTGAAATCATCATATTGAAGAATTTGATAATCTATAAATCTCTCTAAACCTTTAAAAATAATTTCTTTAAAATACTCATTAGATTTATTTTCAATTAAAAATCTAGCAAATCCAGCTAAATAAGTATTGGGATTTTCTTCTCTGTAAAGTTTATTTTTAATAGAATTTGGAGACAAGTCATAATTAGTTGAAAATTCATCCCTCAAAGATTCAGGCATTTTATTAAAATAATATGCTCTTATCAAATATTTACCGTAATAGTTCCCACTTGCATAATCCATTAGTACGTAACCTAAAGACTGAACTTTTTGAATTACATTTTTACCGTCATAATATGAACAGTTGGAACCTGTTCCAATAATATTTACAATTGAAGGAATACCTTTGTCAACAGCTGAATATACTGCAGCATAAGTGTCTTCCTTTATGTCAAATTCACTGTTTACAAAAATTGATTTAAATACTTTAAGTATACGATTTTGAGTGTCTTTTACTCCACATCCCGCTCCATAAAAAAAAAGCTTGTTTACTAGCTTTCTATTTTTATAGATATCAAAATTATTTTTAATTCTTTCATTTAATATTTCGTTAGAAAGCATTTGAGGATTAAGACCCAAAGTTTGTGTGGAAAATATTTCCTCACCTTCATTATCAAGGGCTATCCAATCAGTCTTAGTAGAACCACTATCAACAACTAAAATCATAATCTATATTAAATTGAATATACATGCTTGGCTAAATCAAGTAATTTGTTTGAATAACCACACTCATTATCATACCAAGAAATTATTTTAAAGAAATTTGAGTTTAACTCCATACCTGCATTAGCATCAAATATTGACGTCCTTTTATCACCTATAAAATCTTGAGATACAACTAAATCATCACAATAACCAAGCACTCCTTTTAAATCATTTTCAGAAGCACTCTTCATAACTTTTTTAATATCATTATATGAAGTATCCTTAGTTAATCTAACAGTTAAGTCTACAACTGAGACATTTGCAGTAGGAATTCTAAAAGCCATACCTGTCAATTTACCCTCTAAAGAAGGAATAACTTTAGTAACAGCTTTAGCTGCTCCTGTTGAACTAGGAATAATATTAAGTAAAGAACTTCTACCTCCTCTAAAATCTTTTTTAGAAGGACCATCAACAGTAAACTGAGTAGCTGTAGCAGCGTGAACAGTTGTCATTAATCCTTCTTTAATTTCAAAATTATCATTTAAGACTTTAGCTATAGGTGCTAAACAATTAGTAGTACATGAAGCATTTGAAACTATTGAATCTGACGATTTAACATCATTATGATTAACTCCCATAACAAACATTGGAGCATCAGGACTAGGAGCTGAAATAACAACTTTTTTAGCACCTGAATTTAAATGAGAGGAAGCTGTTTCAATTGAAGTAAAAATACCAGTACATTCAGCAACAACATCAACGCCAAGACCAGACCAATTTATATTATTAGGATCTCTTTCAGCTGTTATCTTAACTGTTTTACCGTTTACTATTAATTTATTATCACTTATCTCTACAGATCCATCAAATGTTCCATGAACAGAGTCATATTTTAAAAGATATGCAAGGTGATTAATATCTAAAAGATCATTAATAGATAAAACATTAAAATCATCATTATTAATTGCAGATCTAAAAACTAATCTACCAATCCTACCAAAACCATTTATACCAATATTTATTGCCATATTATTATTTTTATTAAACTTAAATTGAAATTATATCACACACTCTAACTAAATCATCATCTAAAGATTGACCTCCATTAATAGCTTTGCTGATAGGTGTAGTAATCATTTTATCATCGATTATCCCTACCATAATTTTACTTTTTTGCTCTATTAAACAATCAACTGCGTAAACACCCATTCTAGATGCTAATACGCGATCAAAACATGAAGGTGTTCCTCCTCTTTGTATATGACCTAAAATAGATACTCTAATTTCGTAATGAGGAAGGTTTTTTTCTATATAGGAAGAAAAACTAAAAACATTATCACCTATTTTATCCCCTTCAGAAACTACAATAATACTTGAAGATTTACCAGATTTTTCACTCTTTTTAAGAGAGTCTAACAATCTATCTAATCCCATGCTTTGTTCGGGGATGAGAACCTCTTCTGCACCAGCTCCTATTCCTGCATTAAGTGCAATATGCCCAGAACCCTTACCCATTACCTCTATAAAGAAAAGCCTATTATGAGAACTTGCAGTATCTCTTATTTTATCTATAGCATTTACAGCCGTGTTTAAAGCAGTATCATATCCTAGACTACATCTTGTTCCAACTAAATCATTATCAATAGTTCCAGGAATTCCAATTACATTGATTCCATGTTCTTCTTCTAATAAAAGTCCACCAGTTAAAGAACCATTTCCGCCAATAACTACTAATGAACCAATTCCATGTTTATCTAATGTCTTTTTGGCTTTAATCCTACCTTCTTTAGTTCTAAACTCCAGACATCTAGCAGATTTTAATATAGTTCCTCCTTTATTTACAATGTTGTTAACACCTCTAGCATTAAGCTTCACCAAATCATCTGTTATTAGACCTTCAAAACCTTTATAAACTCCATAACATTCAATATTATTATAAACAGATGCTCGAACAACTGCTCTGACTGCAGCATTCATTCCCGGGGCATCACCACCTGAAGTTAAAACAGCTATTTTTTTTACTTTATCTGCCATTTTTTTTAAGTTGCACAAATTTAATTATAAAATTTAAGGATATTAAGCAATAACATGAAATTATTAATTATTATTCGCTATAATCTTTGATAATAAATCCCGAAAAGTTTGAAAGTCAACTTGATAAGATAAACCCACACCCTGAGTGTAACCTAATTCATCTCCAATATATCTAAATTCATTTTCTTTATTAAAAACTTTTGCTTTTAAACTTCCATCTTCATTTAAAATAAAATCTATTTGAACATCACCTATTATAAGTGTTTCTTCAATTCCACCAATCGGAACTCCTATTTTTCCATTGAATAAAATTTTGTCACTTATTTTTGTTGAAAGTGTAACTCCAAACCTGTCTTCAGTCTTTATGTCTAATATATCACTTCTATCACCCTGTAAATAATTTAAACCAACCTCCAAAGGACCTTGTGAACCTCCCAAAATATCACTGAATACTTCAGAAACTTTTTCATAAATATTATTTGTAACCCCCTCAATAGATACACTAACTTCATTTATGAATATTCCTTGAGTCAGAAGAGATATAGCTTGGAGTTGTCTTATCTCTGGATCATTTAATTTGTAGTTTATCTCTGATGTAACAGTACTGCTTGTGTTTGGGAAAAATATTTCAAAATCTGGACTGTCTGGTTTTGTTAAATCTCCAGTAAGTTTAATCTCAACATCAGTTGGAATTTTTTTATTAAAATTAGGGTTATCGAGAAGTAAAGCAGGATTAGCGCCTCCTGGAACATTATATGTAGCCTGTATATTCATTTGAGCACCCAATGGCTCTCCATCCCAGATTATACTTCCTCCTTGTTTTAATTGAAATTTCTTATCAATTAATGCAAGGTTTCTAAAGTTATAAATCCCTTCCTTTGTAGTAAAATCACCAAACATGTTAAATTTACCGCCTGAATCTATTTCCATAAATAGATTACCATCTCCATTTCCACTAATATAACTTCCGGTTTCTTTATCAATAGTTATTTCAATTTCTGCACTATTATTGATTTCAAGATTCATGTTTAAATCTAAAGTTTTTATAGTACCTGGAATTTGATTTTTAGATTTTGATGATACATCTGAATAAGAATTTAGATCAGTAAATTTAATAAATGTAAAGTCTTCAACTGAATAGTTCTCAGAATTAGGTATAATTATTGAAGTTCCATCCCTAGTAATTCCGTCAATATCTATACTCACATTATTTGTTGGACCATTTATTAAAATATCACCTCCTATATATGCTTTTCCATAAAAATTTTCATTATCTGAAAACTCTTTATTAATTAGATATAATCTGTCTGATTTGAAAGCTAAATCTAAATTCCAATTTTTATAATCTTTATGAAATATTTTACCGTTTAATGACGTTATTGATTCAGAATCAATTGTTTTAATTGAGATATTATTTAATTCAAAATTTTGATTATATAAAGTTATTTCTGATTTATTAGATAATAAATATTTAACATTAAGATAAGGAACAGTGAAACTTGATTCATTTAAAAAAAGTGTTCCATTATGCTGAATATTATCATAAGCACCCCATAGATTTAACTCACCTGAAACATTACTTGATATTTCTGACATAGTATTTAATCCTATTTTTTCTATGAAGGAAATGTCAAAATCATTAATCAACAAATCAATATCTATATTTGGTTTTTCATTAATTGCAATAATAGTGCCTTCACCTTGAATGTAATTGTTGAATTTATCTAACAAGTCTAAATCAACTGAATAAGAGTTATAATCTGTATTACCAAAAATATTGAGATTCAAATCACCAATGTTATAATCTTTTATATTAATATCAGAGATAATAGAGTTAAATACTAAAGTTCTATTTTCTGAATTTCTATTAAATCTAATATCTGATGTTATATTCCCTTTTAAAGGATTTTGATTTATTTTAAAAAAATTGGATATGAATAAATCTGATATTTGAATATTAAAATCCAAATCATTTTCATTTATATAATATCCTGAAAAATTAAACCTGTCTCCTAGATATGATTTAAAAGAAAACTTATCATTTGAAAAACTAATTACGAAATCATGATTAGTAATCTTTTTAACAAAATCTACATCTAAAAGGTTGTTAATCTCGGTTAAAGATTCAAGATAAATTTCATTTTCAGAATTCTTTAAATACATGTTTTCAAGAGAAACTAATGATTTAATATCTTCTAATTCTGAAAAATCAATATCCATAATAGCTTTTGACTTAAAGTTTAAAGTTTCTGAATCAGGAATAGTTATATCTAAATCACTATTAATTTTATATGTTCTATTTAAATTATTTCCTAGGATATTAGAATTAATCTTAATATTCTCTGACAATACCCCTACTTGTGCAATTAAGTCATTATTACTAATTAAAGAATTTAAGTCTATTGTAAAATCTTTATCATCTTTAAGAATAAAGATAGTAGACTCAATAGAAGACAACTGTTTTTTTGTTCCTGAAATATTAGAGTTTATTTTAAGAGAATTTAAATTTAATATGTCTAGAATTTTATCATCTGAAGCAATTGTAGAATTTAGAACAAAGTTATAAGCTAAAGTATCATCAAGTTCAGCTGTTCCATCAATGTATAAATTAGTTTTACTTCCATCAACTTGCTTAAAATTATAAGTGATTTTATTATCATCTATAAAAATATCTCCTAATATCGATGGATATTTAATTTCATTATCAATTTTATACTTAGTATTTATTTTGTCTTCATTAAAATCTAGGTTTTTTAAATCAATTTTTATAATTGGGTTTGAAGAAAATCCGTTTTCAACAACTATTTTAGAATCAATTTTAAAAAAATCTGAAAAGAATAGAGCCTTTTCTATTGATAAACTTCTTTTTGATCCTAAAAAATTTAATTCTCCCGAAATAAATTTTGGGAGAATATTATCATCTAGATTTAAAAGCTGTTTGTCAAGTTTAAACTTAACATATGAATCATTAAAGTTTTTAAAAGAAAAATCATCATTTAAATATAAATCTAAATCTCCTTCTAAATACTGATTTAAATTAGATACAAAGAAATTTTCAAAAACAACTCTATCATTTTTTAATTTAAACGAACCATTAAATTGATCTATTGAGTAGTTATCAATATTTCCTTCAAAAGTTGAGATGTCAAAATTAATTCCATTTGTATTTTTTTGAATTTGTAAAATATTCAAGTTATTTATATCTACTTTATGTTGAATCGTGTCATTAACTATAAATAACTTAGATTTTGAGACAGAAAGATTATCAAAAAATAAATTATCAATTATATCATCTTGTAAGTTGTTAAATTCAACTTCACTGTTTTTTCGATTTAAATACACCTCTAAACCCTCAAGATGGAGCGAAGCTTCATATTGACTGTCTGGAATGAAGGGAAGGTACGTAGTGTTTAATGTCTCTAATGATAAAATTGTATCAGAATTATTGTTTGATAATAATATATCTGATATAACTAGCTCACCTTTTAAATTAAATTTAGAGCTTCGAATCTGAATATTATTATTCGTTTTTGTATTGACGAAATCTACTATACTGTTTTTAATATATTCTTGAAAACCTGGAGAATTTATAGTTATAAAAATAGTTGATATAACAAGAAATGTTATACCTGAAATAATTAAAACTATTTTTTTTGAATTCTTAATGATTATTCTTGATTAAATTTGTTGTTACAAAGATAGTAATGTCATTTAAAGATATATACATACTTGGTATTGAATCATCATGTGATGATACATCTGCTTCTGTATTAAAAAACGGAGAGGTTCTCTCGAATGTAATTGCTAACCAAAATATTCATAAAAAATATGGAGGTGTTGTACCCGAGTTAGCCTCTAGAGCTCACCTTTCAAACATTATCCCTGTGGTTGATTCAGCTCTTAAAGAATCTAATGTTTCAATAAATAAAATATCAGCTATAGCTTTTACAAGAGGTCCAGGATTAATGGGTTCATTAATTATAGGAACTGAATTTGCAAAAGGACTTGGTTTATCATTAAATATTCCAGTAATAGAAGTAAACCATATGCAGGCTCACTTATTAGTTCACTTTATTAAAAATGATCTAAAGAAACCTTTATTTCCTTTTCTTGGTGTTACTATATCGGGTGGTCATACTCAATTTATTTTAGTAGAAGATTATTTTAAAATGAAGATTTTAGGACAGACGTTAGATGATGCAATAGGTGAAGCTTTTGATAAATGTGGAAAAAAAATTGGCTTAGGATATCCTGCTGGTCCTGAAATTGATAAGTTGGCAAAGATTGGTGATGAACTAAGGTTTAATTTTCCATTACCTAAAGTTAAAGGAGGAGATATTAGTTATAGTGGGACTAAAACAGCATTCATAAATTTTCTTCACAAAGAAAAAAATCAAAATAAAAAATTTATAGATGATAATTTAAATGATATTTGTGCATCAATACAGAAAAATTTGATTGATAATTTATTAAGTAAAATTGAATTACTGTCAATTAAAAATAATCTAAATAGAATAGTTCTTGGAGGTGGAGTATCAGCTAATTCATATTTAAAGAATAGATTAGATAAAGAATCAAAAAAGAATAATTGGGAAGTTTTTATACCCGAACTAGAATATACGACAGATAATGCCGCAATGATTGGAATTGTAGGTCATTTAAAATATAAAGAATCAATTGAATCGAGTTTAAACGCAACACCATCACCAAGGTTAACTTTCTAATGAATCTATTTTATTCAAACTTTGATAATGATGATAAATTAATTACTATTAATCAAATTGATAGTAAGCATATAATTAGGTCGTTTAGGAAAAAGATTGGTGACATTATCAAAATTACAAATGGAAAAGGATCAATTTGTGAAGCAGAAATAATTGAGGATGGTAAAAATATTAAAGTAGAAATTAAAAGAATTTTAAATTACAAACGTGAAAAATTATCAATTCATATTGCAATTTCTCCATTAAAAAATAGCTCAAGGTTTGAATGGTTTATTGAAAAAGCAACTGAGCTAGGGATTAATCAAATAACTCCAATAATTTCAAAATTCACTGAGAAAAAGAAAGTTAACATTGAAAGATTAGAAAGAATAATAATTAGTTCAATGAAACAATCAAATCAGTGCTATAAACCTATTATAAATGATGTAGAGGATTATCTAAGTTTTATTTCAAATAATAATGATGAAAAAATTATGGCAAATATGAAAACAGATAATAAATTAGATAAAGGTTTTATAAAGAGTAATAATATATGTTTAATGATAGGTCCTGAAGGAGGATTTTCAGATAAAGAAATTATTCAAGCTTTAGAAAGTAATGTCAAAGAAATTACTTTAGGAAAGAATAGATTAAGAACAGAAACAGCAGCAATATATTTTATATCTGCAATAAAGTCATTAACTAATTAATTGTTTCAAAAATATTTTTCTCTAAATTCTTTCTAACATTATCCGGATTGAATACCTGACCATTTATTACTATATAAACTCCATTTTTTAAAATTTGAGCAGAAGTCAAAGCTGATCCAACGTTAAAAATAGCATCATTATCAATAAATATTGCAGGTTTCAATGAACCAGTAAGAACAATTGTTTTATCTGAAATTTTTTTTAAATAAATAGCAGTTTCAACAATAGAATCTGTTCCATGAGTTATCAAAAAATTAATTGAATTAGAATTCTTTATATAGTTTAAAATTTCTTCACGATGTATATCAGTCATTTCTAAACTATCAATTTTCATTAAAGATTTAACCTTAAAAGAAATATTTACATTCATTTTATGAAGTAATTCTTCTACGAAAGGGTCACCAACTTCATAGTTGCTTTTTTTATCAAAATAAACTTTATCGATAGTACCTCCGGTTGTTAAAATTTCAAGCATTATATATTAGTAAATATTTTTGCTAAAATCTAAATTCTTTTTCTGAGATTCTATTGACTCTATAAACTCTTTCTTAAGGTTATCAACTAGGTCTTTTGTAGTAGGATTATCATTAATTGAGCTAACACCATGTCCTGCAGACCATATTGTCTTCCATGCCTTAGCTTCAGCTTCAGCCATATCCTTGCCAAAATCAATTTTTTTTGAATCATTCCAAACATCCTCAGTTACACCCATTGCTTCTAGACTAGGTCTTAAGAAATTAGCATGAACACCTGATACAGCAGCTGTATAGACAATGTCTTCAGCAGAAGAATTGATTATCATTTCTTTATACTCTTCTTCGGCCATGCTTTCTTTTGTATTTATAAACCTAGTACCCATATAAGCAATATCAGCACCCATTTGAAGAGCAGATGCTATGTCTCTTCCATTAGATATTGATCCTGATAAAATTATTGTTTTCTTAAAAAACTTTTTAATTAAAGAAATCATTGCCATAGGGTTTTTCAATCCAGAATGACCCCCAGCACCAGCAGTAACAAGAACTAAACCATCAACATTTGCCTCAGCTGCTTTTTCAGCATGTCTTCTCTTAATAATGTCATGGTATACTAATCCACCATAACTATGAATTGCATTTACAATGTCAGGGACAGCTCCTAATGATGTAATAATTAATGGGACTTTATGTTTAACACAAATATCCAAGTCTGCTTTGATTCTAATGTTAGATGGGTGAACAATTAAGTTTACTCCAAATGGTGCAGGCTTTATACCTGTCTCATTCTCAAATTTTGAAAGCTCTTCCTTAATTTCAACTACCCACTCTTCAAATCCTTCTGAAGTCCTTTGATTAAGGGCAGGAAAAGTTCCAACTATCCCTTTTTTACAACATTCAACTACCAGTTTAGGGCCTGAGATTAAAAATAGTGGTGCTGCAATTACAGGCATATTAAGTTTAGTATAAAAATCTTTATCCATTTTTTCTTTTTTTACATGACCATTCAAAATCAAACTCAGAGACTTGATCTCCAGCTTCATCATACCCTTTAGCCTTAAACCATGCCTTAGATGAAGTATTTTTAATAG
>Ga0233444_10000784_pt1 | contig 39084 bp, 67 predicted proteins | sample SI_124_October20_6_FD_182792 | JGI IMG/M metagenome (GOLD analysis project Ga0233444, IMG submission 182792) | Seawater microbial communities from Saanich Inlet, British Columbia, Canada - SI_124_October2016_10_MG | ecosystem: Environmental > Aquatic > Marine > Inlet | place: Canada: British... | reverse complement strand
TACTACTAAGCATTATGTTTGATGCTTTGCTATATCATCATTTTAATAACATTTTTGAGGCTCAATATCAATTAACAGATACTATCCTAAAAAGCATAAAGCAACATGAGCACGAGGAGGAATAATTATGAGAGTAGGGCAAACAATTCAAAACATACACACCAATGGAATATACACAATTATTGATATTAAATCCGTTGATATGGGAAGAGGAATCGTTAAAGCCGTTTATACCGTATCTAATGAGGCTTTTGAAGTAATTGGATTTAATGCTGATTATCTACCTAATTGGCAAGTTATCAACGAGGAGGAGTAATTATGGTAAAAGTAGCCGATTACAAACCCTGTGTAGGATGTGGCAAAATGGGATATACTGATGAAAGAGCATTTTCAAAAGCAAAGAATGGTTTTATGTGCGTTAGATGCTCAAGACAAGACATTGATTGGTCTAATGCTAAGACTTGGAAGGTTGATGAATCTTAAATAGGTTATCTAATAATGGTGATAATATGAGCGAAGTAGTAGCATTGGCATTTACCGAAGAAAACACCCCTAATTGGGAGTCTTTCTTAGAACATTTTAAGGGTGTAGGATTTGACCTCACCGATGAGAATAACGGAGTCTTTACCGCAAAGTGGGGCGACACATTCAAAGCAACAGTTTTTGAAGAGGCACGATATATGCTCTTTGAAGAAGTTAAGAAAGAAGGCGAAGAAGAAGATTCACTTTTGCCTAATGAAGTATTTGATTACATCATGTCCATTAAGGATGATAACGCATTGGTTTCAATGGGTGTTGATTCAGGATGGGGCGTAGATGTAGATAGTGAGATGAATTTGAAAGATTTCATTAAACATTTCACAGCAGCCCAAGTAATAGAGCCAAAGGAGGAATAAACATGGAAGAAGAAAATATAGACCCAAACCAGTTGAACGAAGGACAAATGAAATTTGAGGAATTACCACCCGAAATGAAAGTCAATGTAATTATTAGTGATATGCTAACAACCATTGACCGATTGGTGGATATGAAATTCGCACTTAATCAAGTATTGATGGAGAATCCTGAACTTGGTGGAGTTCAACCTCAAGCACAACCTCACATTCATGATGAAAACTGCGACCACGACCACACAGAAGCACAGGAGGAATAACTATGACAAAACCAATTTACAAATGCCTTGAAGAAAACTGCAAAGATAACAATCAGGAATACCGATTTAGAGGTTTGTGCCGTTCATGCACAGAATATGTGCAGGGTGAGCCTGTTGTGCCTATTCTGCGTGTTAAGCACAATGCTAATGGAACGCTCCATCAAGCACAAACCCGCACAAGCATGGGTGGCAAGCCTCTTACTCGCCAACAAATGCAAGCACAAGCACATAATGAATCTGCATATCGTAAGCATAAAACCATGATGCGAAAGATGCGTCAAGCACGAAGGGATAATCCTGAAGCATTCGCTATGCCTAATGAGCCTGTTGAGCACGATTGTTGCGCTACGGACACTTGTGAGCATAAAGTAGATTTATCTAACATTGGAGAATCAGTAGGTGAAGAAGAATGAGTGGATGCGTAATTAAAGATTGCCAAGAAGAGGCTAACCATCACATCCACAATCCATCCACAGGAGAGGGAGCCATGATTTGCGATACTCATGTAATCCTAATTGATGGATATGATGCTTCAAAATCTGAAGAGGAATAAGCATGGTCAAGATGATGCGCCTTCGCCTTCGTATAGAAGATGAAGAGTATATTTATGAAGAATGGGAGGAATACGAACATGAGTAGTATTCATACCGAAATGTCTTCATGGCGCAGACACCTTAAAGAATGCCGAGAGGAAAAAGAAAAACTTTGTATTTCTTGTAGTGTTCATCAGGCAGAGGTTGATAAACATCTTTGCTATGATTGCGAACTTAATGAAAGCGAATGGTCGGAGGGAAATCTTTGAATTGGAGATTAGGAATTTACATCCATAAAGAATCTCAAGATAGAGCGCACATTGTTCATCAAAATAATGGAAATTATTATTTGAGATATTTAGACAAACAAAAGATAGACACTATTTCCGAAGTAGAATTTCTAATGAATTGGAAACATGAATCAGGTGAAGAAGAATGAGAAAATTTTTGAGTAAGATAACCAGCCCTATATTTGTGCCACTTAGGAGATTTGTAGTGTGGGGCGATTCTAAGTTTGGAACTTGTGATATGAAATTATCTATTGAGCCTCGTTGGAATAATCCCTTAGATGGATTTGCAGAGATGGACACAATTACTATTCAACAAGGTGAGGAAGAATGATTGCATTTGTTTGGACTTTTGTAGGAATTATATTTTTAGGAATTATTAGTGAAGTTATTTTAGAGATGATTCGCAATTATGAAGGAGATGAAGAAGAATGAAGCAAATTGTCCATATTAACCAACATAACATCAAGCATAATCGCAAGGTAGAGGCTTCCGAAAGAAAACCTGTTATCACTTGTAAAACATATAAAACAAATGAGTATCATCATTCATTAGATTTAGTCTGTGCTGAAAGTGGAAAGATTTTGGGGTCTGTTATGTATTCTCCAGAAACTCCATTATCTTGTGGTGCAAATGTTTGGATAGAATTTGACACCGAAGTAATCAAAATCCAACCAAAGGAGGAATTTTAATGACAGTCCCGCTACCCGATATGGAATGGTTATATTCATCTAACTATAATGCTTCCAGAACTTGTGCTAAATGCAAATCAACCGAATGGAATGACATTGCCGAAGGAATAATTGAGTGTAAAGAATGTGGTAATAAGGAGGAAGTTTAATTGCCTCTATCCCCTAATCAAATAATCAAAGGAGATTGTTCTGAAACCCTGAAATCTTTTGAGCCAAATAGTATTCACCTTACTTGCACATCACCACCCTATTACAATGCTCGTGATTATTCAAATTGGCCTGATTATGAGTCATATTTGAAATTTCTTGAAGATACATTTACAGAAGTTTTTAGAATCACAAAAGAAGGCCGAATGTGCGTAGTCAATATATCACCCATTATTGTGCCTCGTGAGAAAAGGTCTATGGAATCTTCTCGCATAGCAATTCCTTATCATTTCTTTTCTTTAATGGAAAAGATTGGTTGGAAATACTTAGATGATATAATTTGGATTAAGCCCGAAGGAGCAGCACCGAACCGAAATGGAGGATTTTTCCGACACCGAAAACCTGTGGCTTACAAACCAAATATAGTCACAGAAACAATTTTTGTATTTCAAAAACCTTCAAGTAATTTAATAGATAAAATAGTTCGTTCTTATGATGGAGATATTTTAGAATCTTCATTAGTCGCAGACGGTTATGAGCGTTCAAATGTATGGAAGTTTAATCCTGAAACCCGTTCAAAACATTCAGCCCCATATCCAGAAGATTTGACTGAAAGAGTAGTTTCATACTATTCTTATGTTGGAGATATGGTCTTGGACCCATTTATGGGTTCAGGCACAACCGCAGTAACTTGTAAAAAATTAGGTCGGAATTACATAGGTTGTGAATTACATGATGAATATATTGAAATGGCAAACGAAAGATTAGAAAAAATAGGTGAGGAAAATGAATGAAGATAATTTCAAAATTATAACAAGGGCTGTGGGCATTGGAGGCGACATACTGCAACCATTACTCCCACCATCTCCCCGCCATCCAACAGGAAGAAATGCTTATGCTCATATTTGGGTATGTTTGAGAAATAAATTTGGAGAAGTAAGGGATGCTCCCGATATGCACATCCAAGAGATTTTGGACTATATTCAATATCTCATCTCTAATCCATATTGAATCTTAAATAGGTAATCTCACTATCAAAGTATATGACTCGCCAATTAGTAGTAGCAGGACTGTGTGGACCTGGCCGACACGAAATGCCAGTTCAAGAATATGTATTCCCTGCTGTTGTTGAAAATCCAATGGATTTTGAGGCACTTAATAGACATTCAATAAATTATATTCGTCAAGTCATTGAGCAAGCACATGGAGAGTCAGTCCACATCATGCTTTTTGTAACTGGGCTGACACCAGTTCTGACCTCCTTCCTTAGTATGTGGGTTCAAGAATCAAACGAAAATGCGAAGGATAGACTCACCCTGATGCACTATGACCGTGATGAAGGCGATTATGTTGGACAGGATTTTTGTTGGTAGTTAAATAGGTAATCTCACAATAGATAAATAGAGGCGAACAAATATGGACAAAGAAGAAATGATGATTGTTTATTCAGCAATTCAAGGATTAGAAAGCAGGGAAGAATCCCTATTGTTAGGCACACTTGTAGATTCTGCAAAGCAGATTCTTAAGGTGCATATGTCTGACAACATGACAACCGAAGTGGAATACAATGATGGACCGATTTCTATCATGTCCACATTAGACGCAGAAATGCAACACGCTCTTTTAGTAGCAAAGGCTCTTGAAGAGGAGGAATAATTATGACCGTAGAAAATGTAGTAGAAGAATTGACCAGCCTAACACCGATTGAATTGCGACAAGTAGCATCAATTATTAAAGATTTGATTGATAATGCTGAAGCCCCATCTGACATTAACGCAGGTGATTTGGTTTCATTTGAAATTCGTGATGGATGCACACTTACAGGATTAGTAGAATCCACCACCGCAAAGCGAGCAAGTGTTTTGCTTAATGCCGTTGAAGGCACATACACCATTGATTTGAAAAAGGTAGCCGTTATGGTTGCAGCACCACAAACAGAAACAGGAGATGAAGAAGAATGAATTGGAAAATGATTGGATTAGTAGCAAGTTTGGCCTCAATTATCGGTAGCATTGGTATCTATGCTATGCACGATGAGAATTTGGGTATCTTCGTAGGTCTATGGGCTTCGGCTCTCCTACTGCTAAGTGACCGATTTGCTGAAATGCAAGATTGAAGGGATGATTAGTATGGCTCCAAAAACATATACCAATGAACATGGCGAAAAGATGCACATGAAATTTAGGCAGATTCTCACCATAGACCATGATGATATTGGGATGGTATATTATATGCCAGATGGTAGATTTTACTCAATGTATTCTAAGCCAGTTGAAATTGAAGATGATGATGGAAAGGTTGATTTTTTGAAGCATCCTGAAACTGGAGAGTTAATGATGATGACTGAATATACACCAGTAATTCTTTCTGAAGAAGAGCGTGTCCTCATTAGACAACACATTAACGGGGAATAATCATGGAATACTTATCACTCTTAATGTATGTCAATTACCTATTAACATTGGGTTTGGGGTCATGGATGTTTTCTCTCGCTCGGAGAGTCCAACTTCTTTCACCCTCAAAGGCGGAAGCATCCACCCCAGACCCATCCCAAAAGAAACTTAGTGATTGGGCGGAAGAGGAATGAATCTCAAAGACACTTTTCTAAAGGGTCTTGAATTCGCTCTCGGAGCGCATGGTATATTGCACATCTTTGAATTTGGCGTAGCCATTTATGAAGAAGCATATATCACAGCGAGCATCGCAGCATTTGGAGCCATTACTATGCTTTTGGGTTCATACTTTTTAGGGCATCATCATCACCATCAACACCCTCATGTTGAGAACCATTAAATAGGTCATCGCACAACCAATAAAGTAGGGAGAATTATGCAAACTAATCATATCTATCACGAGAATTGTTTGATTACTTTAGACCGTATGGAGGATGGCTATTTGCCATTGACTGTTACCAGTCCACCATACAATGTGGACTTAGGAAATAACAAACATAATCAAGACAAATCTTATGACACGCATGATGATAATCTCACTCACGCAGCCTATATGGATTCAATGAAAGAGATTTTTACTAAAGTTTATCAAAAGACACAATCAGGTGGCCGATGTATAATTAACATCGGTGATGGGAAGAATGGAAGAATCCCGACCCATTCAGACTACATCCAAATGATGAGTGAAATCGGATGGTTGCCGATGGCTAATATCGTTTGGAATAAAAGAAATGTTTCAGGAAGAACTGCATGGGGTTCTTATGGTTCACCTTCTGCACCCTCCCTTCCACCACCTTTTGAATTTATCATGGTATTTTCAAAGGATTCCTATAAATTGCCTCAACCTGCTAACAAAGCAGAATTGATTGATATTACCAAAGAAGAGTTTGTTGAATGGTCTTTAGCACTTTGGGATTTCAAAGGTGCAAGCCGTAAAAAGATTGGACACCCAGCACCATTTCCCGTTGAACTTCCTTTGCGTTGCGTCAAGATGTTTTCGTGGGATACATCAGTAGTTTATGACCCATTTATGGGTTCAGGCACAACCGCATTGGCTTGTCTTCAAACTCGCAGAGAATATATCGGTTCAGAAATATCGGAAGCATATATTACTTTAGCAAATAATAGAATTAGAGCAATAACAGGAGATGAAGAAGAATGAATGGATTTGATTATAATGGAAAGCAATTCTTTAAGCACAAAGAAACAAAACAAATAGTTTTTCTTGTTATTTATCAAGGCCCAGCCACAACAGTCGCAGACTATAATACTCACGAATGTATGAATTACAAAAATTCAGATTTTAAGGAACAATTTGAATCCATTAAAACACCATTCCCTTGTCAAAGACCTGAAATTCACAACCCACAATTTGAATCAAAATGGCATTGTGTTCAATGCCATACACTATCACAGGAGGAATCACAATGACCCGCAGCACACAATTAGATACTTGGCTTACATCTTGGAGCGACCAAATTAGAGATTGGGAAGAAGAAACAGGCAAGGTTTTCTTAGGAGATAACCGTTTGGAGATTACATCTCGTGGACGCTTTGAAAGGTGGTTGGATAAGCACAATCACAAAATGGAATTGTTGAGGACTATCAGTAGTTTTTCAGCCGCATTATTTAGTGGAATTGTTTTGGTATTTTTGGTGTTTTGAAATGGATATACGAAAAGACCACGATAAGAAATTGGCCTTGAAAGTTAAGACTTTAGAAAGGGAAAACCGTCAATTAAAAATAAAGATTAAACAAATCAGAAGAATTTTGGGGCGATAATATGAAGGTAATTGCATTAGACATAGAAACCAAAAATTTAGATATGGAAGCCGAAGGTTTAGATTTCAATAATCCAAAAGGTTGGGAAGTTTCATGTGTATCAATTTACCACCCTAACCACAAACCATTTAATTATGCACAATGGGAAACATTACCCTCTGATGTTATGGAAGAATACACAGTTATGTCTTTTCAACAATTAGAAGAAGATTTACAAACTTGGTGGGATGATGGATATACACTCATTACTAAAAATGGAACCAATTTTGACCTCCCAATTATTTCAAAGCCAATCGCAGAAGGCGGTTGTGGTTTAGAATGGGTAATTCAAGATTACATACAAGGAGATAACATCACATCCCGTCATTTAGATTTGCAGACATATTTAGAAGATGCAACTTTTGGAGTTCGCTTCAGCCTCCAAACACTTATCAAGTCAGTTCTTGGCGCAGATGAGTCTAAACTAATGGAGGCCAAATTCGCCCCGCAAGCATGGGCAGATGGAAATTATGCAGAAGTTATTCGGTATTGCGGAGAAGATGCAAAATATACTTATCAAGTATGGGATGTGGCTCGCAACAGAGGATATATTCAAGCATCTGGCAAATCTCCCGAAGGCAATTATGAAGATTGTTATATACGCATTCGTTGGTAAGATTGAAATAGACAAAGACCATATCATAGGTTATGTCCGACATAAAAGACTATCCTAAATCTCTGGTAGAACGACAATTTACCAAACTACAAAAACACTTATTGATGGATTACAAAGAAGAGGATGATGATGCTTTTAGCGGAACTATCCGACCCGAAGTTATGAAGATTGTGCAGAAGAACACTCCTATTGGAGAAATCTTAGACGAAAAAGCATTTTCACTTATTATTGTTAAAATTATAGATGATTTACATGAATGGGTTATGGACACATTGGATGGAATTGATAGTGAATTGCTAAAGTTATTCTTGATTGATTTTGTGCAACAAGTCATTAACAACACATTTACTGTTTCTCCTTCTGACCCTCCTTTTGACCCTATGTATGGTTGATGTTAAATAGGTGATGCACCAAACCTAATTGGCATTAACTCAAGGGGTGAAAATAGAGGAATTATCTTAGAATGCGTGATGCGGGATAAGAGATTCATCGTTGAAAGCAGACAACTCGTGTTACAAACAACACCAACGGATGTGGACAACAAAAAAACTTAGTATAGGAATACGACCTGGTGAAGATTCGCAAGGGTAAAAAACATTGAAAAATGGTAATCTACGAGTAATGCAAAATATATAACCAAACAATCCGAGTAGCGCAATCCTATGCTAAACCTATTCACAATATCACAAGGAGCCAAAATATGAATCACAATATGCTCCCTACTTATCCACATATGTTTATTATGTGGAATATATTATAAGTCGGGGTGGCCGAGTGGTTAAAGGCGCAGGGCTTAAATTCCTGTTCATAATGATTCGCAGGTTCAAATCCTGCCCCCGACACTTTATCTTAAATAGGTATTAGAACACATACAATATGGAGGAAAAAAGCGATACGGATAATCCTCACTTCCTGTCTGTGTTTGTTTGGTGCTTGGAATAACTCTCTTCGTTTGTCACAATCCTTGCACCCCTCCACCTCATATTCAAATAGTTAAAAATACAAGGTGTAATCTGTGTCCCAAGAATTTGACAAACAAATCTATCAAGTTTTGTTTCTTAATCAGGATGATGATGATGAACCAGGTTACCGAGTCAAGCCTGAAGTTATGGACATAATTTTACAACACTTCCCAGAAGGAGAACTAATTTTAAGCATGGAGAATGTCATGTCAAGTGTTTTAATTTGTGCCTCCGATATTCAATTCTATTTAGAAACACATATTGATGAAATAGACCCTGAAGAAGCGAATGATTTTGTTATGAAGGTTTTAACAACTGTTTTAGGAATCAACCGAGTGTGGAAATTTATTGAAAGCCATTATGAAGATAAAGGCATATTGTCAGAATATATTTAAGAACAGGAGTGATTGTTTTGACTCGCCCAGAAGACCAAGATAGAGATAGACATAAAAGTAAAAAAGGCAAGAAAACCACTTTCAAAAGGGAAGACAAATCTTGGAGGGCTAACCAGAAAAGCCATAATCCAAATGCAGAAGAAGATATGGAAGATTTGATGCTTAAGTTTAATCAACAATTTAAGTGCAAATCGTGTCAAGGTATTTCATCCATTTACGCCCCTGAATGCACCCTTTGTGGAGAGCCGAATCCACACCCAGCCACCCATACCCACTAATGCTTATATAGGTAATCTTACAATCACTTAAATACGAAGTGATAAATATGCCGAGAGAAGTAGTAAATATGGTAGCCTCAACACAGTATTGCCGTTCATTGGACATCAATGATATAGCAGATACTTTGGAAATTGATTATGAACAAGAACAGTTCCCTGGAATGGTCTATCGGGTTACAACCCCGAAGGTCTGCCTACTATTGTTCCGAAGTGGAAAAGCAGTAGCAACAGGAGCCAAATCTGCTGCCGATGTTGAAGCAGCATTCCTCCATTTGCATGGAGTTCTAAAAGAACATGAGTTTTTGACCGAAGATAACGAATTTAAGCCTGAAGACATTGAGATTTCTAATTTGGTTATCACGCACGATTACGAACAACCTGTTGATTTGAACCGACTCATTATTTCCTTGCCATTTGACAAGTGCGAATATGAGCCTGAACAGTTTCCAGGATTGATTTATCGTCTTGATGACCCACAGGCAGTTTGCCTGATTTTCTCAAGTGGAAAATGTGTTATCACAGGAACTCGTTCCGTTGAAGATTCAAACAGGGCTGCTGACCTTATGGATGCAGACTTGACCGCAGTTCTCAATTAAATTTAAGTAGTCGTAGGGTTCATGTATAATCATGGCCTCCCTAATGACCTCAAACACACTTATGATTGGAACTGCCGTTGGAACAGTTATTGGCTTGCCAATTGTCGCACAATACACCATTACACAATGGAAAGCAAAGAAAACTCTAATGTGGATTGCAGGTGGAATCTCTACCGCAGCATTGGCATCAGCCTCATATTGGTATCTATTTCAATATATGAGCGAGGATTATATTAAGGCAACCAGTCGTTTTGACGGTGAAGGACACCGACACTACGACCCAAAGACCAAGAGTTTCAACGCTCCTGCTCCACCATCTACATCAGGCCGAGATTTCCTATCCGAAGCCAGAGTTTTGGGACTTCTTCGTGACAACCCAAACACCATCTTTAGCATTCAATTTGAAAAGCGAGATGGAAGCCTCCGCAACATGACCGCCCGAACTGGAGTTTGGAAGGGGCCTGGCGGAGATGCAAACAACCCTCGTGTCACAGGTCGTGGAATGGCATATGACCCAACCGAATACAACCTAAAGACTGTCTTTGATATGCAAAAGGGACAATACCGACACATTGGAACAGACCGTGTTACCAAGATTACCATCGGTGGTCGCACATATAACACCACATCTGCACGATAAGTATAGTTAAATAGGTCATTGACCTATGTAACAGTATGGTTGGAAATCTAAACAAGTCTATCCGTTCCTCATGGTTTGAGGTTGCGGCTGATTATCCCGATTTAATAAATCCAGGAGTTCGTGTTGGACAAACCGACCAAACAGGAACAATCGGAGATATGGTAAATCTATTTTCTGAAAGATTTGAATATCTTCATAAAGTTATTTCAAAGGATTTAGGATTCAAAAGAACCTACAAAATTGCCGAACTTAATAAACAAAAAATGGCATTCAAAAATAGACCTTGTAATGTTATTGGAATCATAGTTGATATTCGCCGAACCAAGTCTGGTGGGCGCATGGTAGAACTTGAAGATAAAACAGGGCGAATCACAGTATTTGTGCGAAAAGAAGACCCCGCCGCAGGAACATTACTTTTGGATGATGTTATTGGAGTCACAGGAAAGTTTTCTGAAGATGGAAGAATGTTTTGGACTGACCGAGTTCAATATCCTGAAGTATTGCCTAATAATCAAAATCGTGGAGGTTTAGATTTTGACCCTATATCTATTGCATTTGCTTCAGATATTCACATGGGTTCAACTAAATTTTTGGAAAAGGATTGGGACCGAATGGTAGAATGGATGAATTCAGAACACCATGTAGCAAAAAACATTAAGTATTTAGTATTATCAGGAGATATTGTAGATGGAGTCGGGGTATATCCAGGCCATGAAAGAAATATCACTATGTTAGATGTATATGACCAATACGAGTTTTGTGCCAGAAAATTAGATGAATTGCCTGAACACATTACACCCATTATCTTGCCAGGAAATCACGATGCAGTTAGACCCGCAGAACCTCAACCTCAATTAGAACCACTTATTCAGCAAAGGTTTAATTCCGCAGTTCATGTGGGCAACCCTGCAAGAATTGACTTGTCTGGAATTGATGTTTTGTCATATCACGGAAAAGGCATTGACGACATGGTTCCTCGTATGGCTCATGTCACATATGAGCGTCCAGCGGAAGCCATGAAAGAAATGTTAAAGAAAAGGCATTTGGCTCCAATGTGGGGAGAAAGAAACGCTCTTTCGCCAGAGGAGGAAGACCAAATGTTGATTCGGGAGCAACCCGATTTATTCGTGACAGGACACACCCATGCACATCAAATGGAATGGTATAGAGGAATTCCCTTAGTAGTATCTTCTACATTTCAAGGAGAAACTGACTTTATGCAGATGCTCGGATATAAGCCAAAAATGGGATTGTTATCAGTCTATAACATTCAGAACCGAGAAATGAAAGCCTTTAATTTTCACCAAGAAGAAACTCAAAATTTAAGTAGCAACGCACAGAAAGAGTTGTTATGAACCGAACTATGATTTTGGGCGGAGTCTTACTTTTTGCAGGATTTGTGACCCACAGCAAATTTTCATCCCCAATCCGATATGACCAACTTGGGTCAGCATTAGGAGGCATTTCTATCTTTGTAGGTGCCTTTTTGGTTTGGAACGGATATGTAGCAAATTACAATGATGACATAGGATTCGCAATACTTGGTTAAATAGGTGATGGGATAATAATCATTTATGCGTTGTCCCTGTGGTAAAAAGTTCAACTTGGGTCCTGGTCAGGGACACAATAGACTTTTTGATAAGCATTGTTCCAGATATTGTAAAATCTATTTTGAAAACCCAGATAAATACCCTCATGTATTGAAGTCAAAATCTAAGCACCATAAAAACCAATGGGTAAGACCAAAAATTGAAGTTAATTGTGATGTTTGCGAAAAAACCGTAATTTTGGAACCTTATGAAAAGGAAGGTAACAAACATTTTTGTAGTAAATTATGTTGGCAAAGTTTAGTCAAGACTAAAAAAGGAATGGTTCATTGGACTGTCCTAAAAATTGTGAAACTGTATGGACCCATTTCGGCGCAGCAGATTGCCGAAAGATATTGCACAGGAACCACAGTTATGACCAGCAGAGTTGCAGCCCATTATCTTAAATTATTTAAGGCGAGAGGCATAGTTGAGAAAATAGACCCACCTATTGAAAATCTAAGTAGTCCCACAACCTATCAAATCAATACAAACCTACCATTGGGTAAAATAGTCAAAGATAAAATTAAACTTAACAGTTAAATAACAGCGAAGTGCAATTATTAACATGACCACACTTTCATCCAGGGATGCAGAGAGCGAGCGAGCAGCCCGCCTTGGTGTGGACCTGCTTATGGCGATGCAGTATGAAGAGTTTATAGCCAGCCTCAAAGTTTGGGCCGAATCTTCAATCATAGTAAGCGTCAAACCTTTGGTTAGCATCGTATCGCAATTAAATTATATTAACAAAAGCACTATTTACGAATCAAAATTAAGACAAAGAAATTATATGCAAGGAGTTAATACTTGGAAAAATGTTGAGAGATTGTTCAATAGAAAATTAACCCCTTTTTATTCATTAGGAATACCTGAAAATTGGATGGAGCCTTCTATCTATCAAGATTTCATAGGGCATCTTGATGAGGACACTAAATTTATGTTTGAAAAGCATTGTGAAAAATACAAAGCAAATACAGGCTCTCCCGTTCCTTATGGAGCCAGCCATTTAGATACACACCCCTTGGAAAGATACGGAAAATTTGAACCAAGTTGGAAGGATAACAATGGAAAATCATTACAAGATTACAAGGATGAGGCAACTCGTGATTTATTGGATGCAGTAGAAAATGATAAAGACTCCGATTATGTAAATAAATCAGCCGCCTCATATCTTTCAGCAAAACCCTATATCTTGCCACATTTAAGTGCCGATGGAAAGAATAGAAGAATGGAAAGTTATGACGCAAAATATGCATGGGATTATCTAATCAACGAATGGACTCCATTATTTACACGACAAATGAGAGAGGAGTGCAGTTTTTTGTTTAATTCCTTTGGAGGTCGTAGAATTGGTTATAATGCAAGGTCAAAAGTAGATACTATTTACCAACCCCTGTATGACCAAATAAAAGAGCGAGAGGAATTATTAGATTTAGATGAGTTACTTGAAGAAATGTCATATCTTTTAGAAGTGTTCAATCTTCATGAACCCGTCTTAAAATTGGACCAATTTGAAATTGAATCAGTTTATGCAGATGATGGCATAGATGAGGAAGGTATGCAAGAACAATTTAGAGATTCAGTAAGAGGGAATTTATCAGGTGATGAATTAGAAAGATATGATAATGACCCATATGATTTTATTGATGATGAAGGCTATGATATTAGCGAATACATTGAGGATTGGAGTTGGGATAGCCCTGAACTATCAAGACATCACAATAACCAAGTTAAGTGGAAGTGGAATAGAAATGCAGACCTGGAAATTCCAGACTTAACAGATACCATAAAAATTGATGACGAACAAATGACAAACTTTGCCTATATCCCAAGTCCTTTTTCTAAACAATATGTTCCCATTGGTGGAAGAGATTCAGGACATTTTAGAGAGCCTACAAATGAACTAATCGGCATGAAATGGGGAGGTTATGCATATCCTAATGTATATCAACATCAAACTCAAAAGGTAAATGAAAACCCACCAACTATAAGTTCGCCTTTTATTCCATTTAATTTACCTCTTGACATTAGAAGGTTACGATATTTAGCAGGTAGTCCAATAATTCACTACGGTTCCCCAGAACACACTCCAAAATTTGTTGATGACTTTGATTTCTCGGAACCGTTCATAAATGTAGAAATAGGAGGAGGATATGGTAGATTGAATGTATCTGCACAGGGAGATAGAGCAAGAAAAGATGAACCTATCATTCCAGGAGTAGATGCAGACAAGTATGGAACTTCAATACCAGGCACAGAACCCAAAATACCCAAATTTGAAGAGGAAACTATGGGATTACACCACTTTAACATAAGAATTTTCATTGAATTTATAGCCCAAGCAGCCCCAATCATCAATTTTGTGCGTAATAAGCCCCAAATTAACCGTAAATCAAGCACAAAATAAGCACATTAAGCACAAACCCGCACAACCCCTCAAAAATGGCCCAGAGGGTCTTGAAACCATAACCTATACCAAAAAAACGATACTTCACGGTCTTGAAACCTTTAGAGGAGTATAGTGTTTTTCGGAAGCATTAAATAGGTCGGCCAATAAGACTGTCATATGCCGAAGGTTAAATTGCTACCTCACGAACTCGTGTGGTGCAAACAACACGCAGAAAAGATTGTTGAACATTACGCCAAGAAATATGGAGAGAAAGGTTCAGGGTCATACAACCACAACAAAGTTAGTAGTAACTTAGTGGGTGTCAAATCAGAAGTCGCTACACAAGTATGGCTTATCAGGAACAAATTCCCTCGCAAGGATATTGAGTGTAACTATGAGGATTTTACCAATACTAAGTTGAAAGGAGATATTAACTTGTATGGAAGAAGTTTAGAAATCAAAGGACTACGACCTCACCAATGGGATAAGTTCAAGAGATGTGTCCCACCACGCCAACTCAATCATTATGTCAAAGATGATGCTATCGTGATTTGGACAACGGCCACAGGAGATGACAAGAACAAAAATGTGCATCTTAAGGGTTGGAACTACGCATCTGAAATCCAAGAAAAAGGAGTCTATCGCCGAACCATTTGTGATAACATTTGGTTAGAGGCAGACAATGATATGAGAGAGATGAGTGACCTAATAACGGTCTTGAAGCCTTGACCAGCCCCCCTCCCAAAAACGAGGATTGTTTTTCGTGCGGAAGCACTTATGCTAAATGTTATATAGGATGTCGGCAAATATCAACTCATGCCTAAATGTGATTTATGCGAACTGAAAAGATTAAATCTATTTTTATCAACAAGTCTTCAATCACCCACTAACCACACTTGTAGCGAATGTCTTAATTTTAAGCCAACTTGTAATTCCTGTAATTCCTCTCGTCTAAAATTAGATTCAGGCTTTGGCTACGATTTCTCGTCTTGTTATGATTGTGGCTATACTATTGAATCCATTGTCAATTTAGATAAAATACCAAAAAGGCTTCAAGGAGTCCTTTCTGAAGAGGCTATGGCTTTTTATGGTGCGCCCGAAAATAGAGAAACTACAATCTGGATGGAAAAGGTATGATTCAGACTTGTATAGTTCCGAGTTGCGATAGAACGAACATCGCTAATAAGGGAGTTAGAAATAGGACAGGTTCCTATCAAGGTCTTTGTGGCCCATGTCATAAATTTTTTGAACGCAGAAAATCAGAATCTACATTTGAACAAATTCTTTCAGAGCGGGAAAAAAGATTGGTTTTAGTGTCATCACTCCCAGACACTTGTTTGGTTCCGAGTTGTGATACTAAACTTACTCAATACATAAAAAATGAAGACCAGTTATGCGAACCTTGCTCTTTGAATTATAGGAGGGATTGGAAAGGCACAAAACAAGATTATCTACAATACCGTTCTAAATTTTTAGATAAAAAACCCGCTCAATACCTGAATAGTGAATATGATATTTTACCTCGTGATAAATGGCTCAAAAAAGGAGATATAGCCGAGTGCCGTTCTTGTAAAGTTATCAAAAGAATTGCTCATCGGAAAAGAAATTTATGTTCTACTTGTAGTAATTCACAATGTTATGTAGGGCTAAGTTGTGAATGTTGCGGAAAGATTTGTCAAGGAAAAATGAACTTCCATTGGTTCAAAAAACATTCCGCATTGGTTTGCCATCTTTGCCATGCCCGCTTAGGAAATTACAAAACTACGATTTCAAAATTAAAAGAATTAGATACAGTTAAAAATTGCGGAATCTGCGAGATAGAATTAACAAATGATAAATCAAAGACGCAAAGATGTATTGACCACGACCACGACACAGGTAGAATCAGAGGAGTTTTATGCTCGTTGTGCAATCTGGCCGAAGGCCAGATTAAATCAATGCAAATTGGACCTGCCGAATATGGAAGAAGGTTAGAAAAGTGGATGGAGAAAGTATAACCCTATTCGTTATATAGGTCACCTGACAATCACTACTTATGAAATGCGAAAGTTGTTTAGCACCTAACATATATGCTAAAAGATATGGAAAATCTCTTTGCGGAAGTTGTTATAGTAAATGCGCTAAGTATAAAATATCTTTTGATAAGTTATTGGCATTGATGAAAATATCTAACTGTCAAATCTGTGATAAAGAAATCACACACGGAGGAAATACCAATTCTGCACACATTGACCATGACCATGACACAGGCATAGTAAGAGGAGTTTTATGTCCGAATTGTAATTTTTTAGAGGGATTTCTAAAGCGACAGAGCAATCCTGATGAATGGATTAAAAGAGTCAAAGCATGGCAAATTGAAGGAACTATGAGTCATTTGAATATCCAATTACCCAATCATGTAAAAACCAAATATGGCAAAGATATAACTTGGGGTGAAGAATAATGACAGAAAATCCTTACCCATACCCAACGATTCATAAAAACGGTGATGAGCCGCTATCAGGAATTTGCCGTCATTGTAAGGAGGACAGAAAATATGGTAGTCTAAAGAGAGAACTTTGCAGCAGTTGTAGGGATAAACATCCTGAAAAACATTGGATGAAATCTTGTGAAGTTCCTGCTTGCCCTGTTATTTTTGATGGCACCACAGCCTGTGCTCCGAGAGAAGGCAAAACAATTTGTGGGTCTTGTAGCAATACTCGTAGAGTTTATCATTCCGAAAAAACATGGGAAGAATTTTGCGAAATAAGAGCCTCATGGTTCGCACGACCCACTAATTTTGCTAATACGCAGTTAGAAGAAATAAATATGAAATGGACATTAGGCACAAAAACAGGAGGGGAAAAGGCTGAATGTCAATGTTGTAAAAAAGAAAAACCAATTTACAATTATAAATATCAACTCTGTATGTCTTGTATGACCAAAGAACAATATAGGGGCGAAACTTGCTCTTGTTGTGGCTATGTCGCAGATGGGACATTAGGAATGGTATTCCGAAAAAAGGATTCCGCACCAACTTGTGTAAATTGTAGTCAAAGGTTAGTTTCATTTAATATGACCATAGAGCAATATCAACAATATGTAGTATCATTAGATAATCAACCTTGCCCGCTTTGTGATAAAAAGATGGAACTTAGAACACAAGGAAAATCAGGAAAGAGCAAGGACAGGATTATCAATATGGACCACGACCACAAAACAGGAATGTTAAGGGGAGCCATTTGTGGAGCGTGTAATCGGTATGAGGGAAAACTTTCTAAATATGATTGCATAGACACTTGGTATGAATCTTACAAAGAATACATGAAGACCCCATTCGTTATATAGGTCACCTGACAATCACTACTTATGAAGGTCGGCTACGCTTGTATCAACCAACAACTCGGCGGTAGTTGTGACCGCACTTTCAAGGAAACAGGCAATCGTTGTGGTGCTTGTTTCAAGTGTTTGGGTGGCAAACAAAAAAACAAGATTTTCACCAACCGCAGTTGCATTCAACGCACTTTTGATATTGACATCGTAGCGCAAAAGATTGAGGATAATCTTACAGATTTGCTCACCATCTTACGCTGGAATGAAGCCAACGGCATTACATTTATGAGGCTATCATCAGAAATGTTTCCATTCATGTCGCACGAAACTCTTGGTTATGACCCCACCGATTTACCCAATGCTGACACCGTTTTGTCATTACTTACTCAAGTAGGCGACTATGCTCGTGAGCATTCACATCGCCTTACTACACATCCTGGCCCTTACAATGTTTTGGGTAGCCTCAAACCCGATGTAGTGAAAACCACCGTCAATGACCTCAATATGCACTCTCGTATTTTTGACCTCATGGGTTTTGAGCCTTCTCATTATAACAAGATTAACATTCACATCGGGTCGGGTGCTGGCGACCATGACGCTACCATTGTTCGGTTCATCAATAACTTCGCACTTCTTGACCCCAATTGCCGCAGCCGTTTGACATTAGAAAATGACGACAAGGCTCGTATGTATTCAGTTGCTGACTTAATGACTGTTCACAATGCCACAGGCATTCCTATTGTTTTTGATTATCACCATCATGGTTTCTGCACAGGTGGTTTGAGCGAATCTGAAGCCCTTGCACTCGCAATTAGCACTTGGCCTGACGGTATCACACCCGTTGTTCACTATTCTGAATCTCGTGTTTTAGAGCAAGGTGGCGACAAGCCATCTACTGCACATTCCGATTTGTGTCATGGCCCCATGAATCTTTACGGCCACGATGTTGATGTTATGATTGAAGCCAAAGCCAAAGAGTTATCAATTGCCACTCTTACCATTGTTAAATAGGTAATGCAAGGATGAGATATTATGCCTGAAGGACCTGAAGTAAAGAAGATTACTGAAAAACTTAATCAGTCATTGGCTGGAAAAACCATCACTCAAATTGATATTGTAGATGAAAGTTATAAGACCAATCAAATGCGTGATGAAGTAGATGATTTCATGGATACTTTGCCACACACCATTGACAGCGTTCAATGCAAAGGTAAATTCATTTATTGGACTCTTGACGGAGGCGCATGGCATATTTGGCATACGCTCGGAATGAGTGGAACTTGGAGATATGGAAACACTCAACAAAAAGGCATTCGTTTGACACTACATACCGAAGGCAAAAAGGCACATTACCGAGATACCCGAAAGTTTGGGACATTTAAGTTCTTCAAAAACAATCTTGAAGGATTGGAAAAGAAGTTAAACAAACTCGGACCTGATATGTTGAGCGAACCAGTCCCTGATGAATTGTTTCTCACTAAATTACGCAAAGTTAATCATTATAACATCTGTAAAGCCATTATGCAACAAACTGTGATTGCAGGAGTAGGAAATTACATCAAAGCCGAAGCACTTTACAAAGCCCGAATCAATCCACACGCTAAAGTAGAAGATTTGAGCGATGATAATTTGAAAGAATTGAATAAACAAATTAAGTCAGTTATTTACTCTTCTTTTGCGAACCGAGGAGCCACCTTCCGAGATTATGTCATGCCTGACGGAGATGTAGGCACTTATGCTTTTCAATTTGAAGTATATTCTAAGTCATCAGACCCTTACATGAACCGAGTAGTGCGAGAGGAAACTCCAGATAAGCGAACAACGCATTGGGTTCCTGAAATTCAAACTATTGGTCGCATCACCGAATTGGTTGAAACCCCACTTACCGCCCAAAGTGCGTTGGTGTGAGTAGATTCAAATAGGTAATACAGGATGATATTATTATGCCTCGTAAGCCATGGAATGATATGGATTGGGATATAATGAAATATATAGACCAAATCTCTCTATATTTCCCCTATATTTGTTTGGCAATTTTAGGATTTTTTATGGTCTTTTCATTTGGTGCTTGACATGGAAAAAAGAGATGTTTATAGACCCATTTTTGGGACATTGGCGTTACAACCACCAGCCTTCATTTGGTGTAATATGATTGGAATACCTTACTTAGAAAGTATCGGAGCCTTCACCATATTTGCTACACTTTACTTAATGCCTCTCTATGCTTGGTTTGAAAAGAAATTTCCACAACCTTAAATAACAACACCACTAAAATAAATATGTTGGTATTATGGATGAAGAATTCTCAATCCCTGATTGGAATCCATTGGTCGTTTATATAGATTGTTGGAACTTTTCTACAACTCATAATCCAGTTCAATGGTTGAAGAAAAGCATCAAAGCATTAGCAGATTGGTTCATCGCTCGCCGAGAAATTAAATCCATTCTTTTAGTTCCTGTTAATAATTTAAGTAATTTAATGAATGTTGATGCCGCAACAGCAGTTAAAGATACACTTAATTTTGCTATGTTGTCAGACCCGATTTACGGTAAGGGGAATCATTGGCTTATGGATAAAATTATGGTAGCAAATGTATTAGAACTAACAGGAATAAATTATCATGAAAAATGGGAAACTATGTTGCACAATTTTTTACCTCCTGATATAATCTTAACTGGAAGATACTCCGATGAGTGGCTAAGTAAAAATGCAGCCTTAGCCTCCTCTTGCCCCAACACCACGATTTTGTTTGATAGATATGGGAAAACCGAGAGTGTAGAAAATCTATATTGGGAGAGCCTACCAGAATACGAAAGATTATCTCGTTTGTTTGGTTAGTTTCAAATAGGTAATGCAACTCTCAAATAGTATGCCCTATATTAGAGAGGACAAGAGAAAGCAGATTGAGTCTGAATTAGACCAACTTTTGATTAAATTTTTAGAAACCGATGACGAAGGTGGAACCGCAGGAAGGTTGAATTATGTCATCTCCAGCCTTGTTGGAGCCATTCTAAAAAATGATGAAAGAATCTCTTATGCCCGCATCAATGAATTGATTGGAGTTTTAGATTGTGCCAAAATGGAATTATATAGAAGAGTAGCAGCACCTTATGAAGATGACAAGTCCAGATTAAATGGAGATGTTTATTGATGGAAGATTTTATCGTCAATTTATTGGCTGTTATGGTTCTTCTTAATTTTATTTTGAACTTGACCAGCGTTTATCTTGGTAGATATAAGAAAAACCTATTGGAAGATTACCTACAACACATTTTAGAACATATTTGTCCTGCTTATGATGATTGCGATGACGATAACATCTATATAATGCATTACGCAGACGATGAAGCAAGTGCTTCAGAACTAAAAAAGAAACTGTCTAAAGACCGTGCTAATTTTGAAGAGTGGGATAACTTGGAGGAAACTTCAAATGAGGACTAAATATATAGAAATACAGATTGCTTACGATTCTGACGAAGAGTTTGAAGCAATTCTTTTGGCTCTTAAAGAAGCATTACCCAAAAATCAATCACAAATTACTGTGGAGCAAGGGTTTGACAAGCCAAAAGGATGGATGGGATTTAATGACAAATCCGTTTGAGCCAATAGCCATAGTGGTCTATCTGTGGAGCGTTCTATATCTATTTAACTTGGGTTATCAAGCATTAAAGAAAAAGATAATCATTAAATAGGTCATCACAGTATGCTATACCATGAACCGACTAAAAGGACTCCGATGCTATTTGGCAGGACCAATTGACCAAGCCCCTGATGATGGCGTAGAATGGCGCAAGCGAATCACACCATGGCTTGAACAAAAAGGTGTAATGGTATTAGACCCTTGCGATAAGCCAATCCCCGATTCTTATTATAAGGAAATTGATGATGAAAAAATAGGCATGATGCGTCTTAAGGACACAGGCCGTTATTTTGAACTTTCACAACGCATGAAAGAAATTGTTCACATGGATTTGAGGATGGTGGATATTTCTGATTTTGTAGTGGTCTATTTAGACCCTGATATTCCCACCACAGGAACTATTCATGAACTTATTAACTCATTGGCACAACGCAAGCCAACCTTAGTAGTTATTCAAGGAGGAAAGCAGTTTGCTCCAAATTGGCTCTTTGGAATTATGGACTTTAATTTCATGTTTGATGATTTCCCACAACTTTATTCATTCCTTCAACAAATCAATGATGGCGGAATCATGGGCGATTTGAGCCGATGGGTTTTCTTTGACATGGAAAATAATGATGAGGATGAGTAGTATGGTCTGCGTCATGTGTGAGGCAGAAATCAAAACAAGTAAGCCAATCCTTACTATGTCTGACACATTGTTCCTACCTAATGGTCGTTGGGAAGAGCATATCAACATAGATAGCCTTTGCTCCATGGATTGTTTGAAAGAATTACTTCAAGACGATGAGGGAAATTGGTTAGATAATGAAAGCGGAATATCTTGCGAAGATGGAGCCGATTGTGATGTCTGCAAAAACAAGTTTGATGCAGGACATATTATTTCATTAGGTTGGAAGAAAACCAAAAGAGAAAAGTGGCACAAGATTGTCACTTCTCGCAACTACTGTGGACACAAATGTATGACCACCGATTTGGATGATAAGAAATCACCACTTCATACCAATCTACCTAAAAAGCCCGCTAAGAAAAGAAAGAGTCGTAAAAAGACAACCAAGAAAAAGACTCCTAAAAAGAAGGCTAAAAAGTAATAACTATACGAAGATTGAAATACTTCATACACTAATTAACATTCATGCAGGTGGCTTTTGTAGATTCAGGATTCTTCATAGGCCGTAGAGGAAGGCATTGGGGTCCGAGAGGAGCACTAAGTAAAATGCAACGCCAACTTAAAAGAGGGAAAAGAAGTTATAAGCAATTCTTTAACCTACAAAGAAAACTTGTTATCAATGATATGAAGTATCTTGAGTTTCGTATGCGAAGTGAAAAGTATATGCCATCAGCCACTCAAAAAATTCATATGTGTTGGGATGGAACCAAAGGGCGAAACAGCCGAGGAACTATCAATAAAGATTACAAAGCCAACCGAGCCGTCATGGATGGAATTTATGATGCTGCCACTTACACCATTTTTGATTACCGAGAATACCTAAGAGGCATTGAGTTTAATCCTGATGACCTACGAAGAAATTGGGAGTCCTATTATGATGAAAATTTAGAAGCAGACGATATGTTAGCCATAAAGGTTGCCGAAGCAATTCAAAATCCTGACTATGAAATTATATGGGTCTTTTCTGCTGATGCCGACACTCACCAATTCTTTGCTTTAGATGAGAGAATTAAGATTCATAATTTTGTAGAAGAAATTCCACGAACTAAAATAACTGAAGAATATGGAATACCTTTAGAATATGTTGTAGATTTTAAGTCCATCACAGGCGACACTTCTGATAATATCAAAGGAGTTCCCAACATAGGAATCAAGAAGGCCGCAGAATGGATTTCCGAACATGGCGGAATCTCGGATATACCTCTCCGTAATTTCCAATTTGCAGAAACCACCGATTCTGAAACTATTGCTGAAAATATGTTAGCATGGCGTAAGCAAGAAGAGCGTTCCCAAAGTTCATGTATGCAGGAATTTGGTTCTTGGTGGAGAGATTTAGAAAAAGGTAAATCTCGCACGATAGCCAAGAAAGACTATGATAATTTATTTCAATGCATTCCACAAATAGAAAGTTGTTTCCAACATCATGATTACAAAGAGTTAGTAGATAAAAACTATCAAATCATCAAATTGCCCTTTTCAGAGATGTCTTAAATAGGTAATCGTCATATAATAAAGTTGTGAGCACCATGTCATATCAAGATGTTAAAGATTATTATATTGCAGAAGAAGTATTGTTGGAACTAATTGAAGAGAGCCATCCTGACAATCAAGGACATAGAGCCTTATGGGTATTCCTCAAAGATATGCTACAAATGGGTTATGCTTGGAGAAGCCATATGAACCTTATTTTAATTCGCTCTAATGGCGGAAGCGAAGTGGTAAATTCAGACGAAGATGAAGAATACCAAAAGTATTTGGACCGTAAGGCATCAGGCTTGGAGGCTGTGTGGGTTGTCCCCGAAGCAGAATCAGAAGAAGAGTAAAATTGTTTGTCCTTCATGTAGCACCCGATGGGGAACTCGCTATTTGTTTTTGAGCAACAACACTTACGAATGTGGGTGTGGCTATGCAGTTTCAAAACAATCTCTTGAGGGATAATCTTGGGTCGTGAAGACCGCTATAAGAGAATCGGAAAAGAAGTTTCCGTCAATTCAGATTGTCATGTTCAAATGTCTGCCCTTTTAATTCGCAAAGGTTCTGTTATCGCTCAAGGATTTAACAAGCGAGGCTACCGAGCCAGTTCACTTCATGCAGAAATAGATGCCTTAAAACAAGTAGTGCGTCAAAAGAATGGGGCAGAAGGAGCCGATATGTGGCTTTTCCGATTTGGAGGCTATGATGGTGAATCCACTCGTATGAGTAAGCCCTGCTCCAAATGTATTGAAGCCATTTACGCCGCTGGAGTCAAAAGAGTATTTTACTATGATTGGGAAGGAACTCTCAATGTTATCAAAATGAATCAAATAGATTCCGAAGATTATTATACTATTGTTAGAAATGCTTCTCCTTGTCGCTAATGTTCATATAGGAGGTAGCACAATGATAACCTATGAAAATCATTGTGGACTCTAAAGAATCTGCTCAAAATAAAGCGACTTGTCAAATGCTTCTCAATGCCACAATTGAGAATCTTCCTGAAGGAGATATTATTGTAGAAAATGATGATGGCAAGCGTTGGGTTTTTGAAAGAAAAACATGGGCTGATGCCCACTCATCTTGGACTAATAAAAGATTACAAAATCAAATTTCACGCATGGTTGAAAATTGTGAAAATTATGTGCTGTTAGTAGAAGGCTCTCCCAATCAAGTTTATGGTGATGCCAATTCAGTTCGTGGTCTGCAAACATTTTTCAATCGTGTTTGTGTTGAAGTCTGCCCTGTAATTTACACAGAATCTTTTGATGAAACAATTAGATACATTCGCAGTATTTCTCTTAGAATTAAAGATGGTTCAGTTAATACATTGGTTAGACCAGTAACTGTGATTACCTCTACTCGCAACAAACACCATGCCATGTTGGAACAAATTCCAAGAGTCGGAAGAACAACTGCTAAGAAAATATATGCAGCCTATGAAAACTTAGAGGATTTTGTAACTAATTGGGAAGATGCATCCAATAGAGATGTAGCCAAAGGTGTAACTTGGAAAGCCGTAGATGATTTTATTAACAAACAATGGGGCAGCACAGAACCCAAAGTTATCGTCAAAAAAGGTCAAGATTAAATAGGTAGAACACAACATAACTATTATGGCATTCAAAATCCCCATTCAAGTTGAAGGCGAAATGTCAGCCTTCTACTTTGGAACTGGTGGGAACATGATGTTTGTCAGCCTGTGGGAATGGAAAAGAATTAAACGAGGTAAAAAGCCAGGAAAATTGACTCCTATTTATCAACCTACTAATCAACGCTATCAATTCACAATGACTTCTTATGTGATGCCTACCAATCAACATTCTATCAACTTTCGTAAAACTTGTAATTTGATTTACAAGAACTTACAAAGGCAAGCAGTTCAAAAAAGAGATAGTAGTTCCTATATACCACCAGCACAAAAAGAATCGGCACTTGAAAATTTATTCAAAGCCACAAAAGATTATGTAGAAAAATTTAAGCCACAAAAAATTGAAACCTACATCTCTGAATATATGGAAAATGAAATTATCAATAAGATAAATAATAATGTAAGATTTGAAGACATTAGTTATACTCAATTTATTCATAGACGAGGCAAAAGACTATTTACACAGAATGGAGAAGCATGGGAAATTATGACAGTCCCTGAAATGGTTAGCCCCTCCTTATATTTTTTAAGGCTTAACAATAAATACTTAGCCATCAACTATTTGCGTGTGAAAGGAATAAAATATGACAGCACAAATCCACTCATTACAAATTCCATTTTAGCCCGCATGGGCAACGAGATGTTAAATAGGTCATAGGACAATCATAACTTATGTTAGAGGCAACTATCAAAGTTCCATTGATGAAGAACATCCTCAAAGGTCTGCAATCCGTTAGCGAAGATTGTATCTTGGATTTCAACACCAATGGACTAACAGTTCATACGGTTGATTCAATCCGAGCCAAGATGTTGAGGCTAAGAGTTAGTCCCGAAGGCTTTGAAACATATGAATGTGATGAACAACACCGTTTGGCAGTTCAACTTTCTAAAGTCAAGGATATTACCAAATCACTTACTGCCAGCGACCAACTTAAACTTGAATTTTCAGAAGGACAATTTAGTTTGGTTGCTAATGACATGAAGCGAGTTGTCAGGCTCAAAAGGTTGGAGTTAGTATTTGACCTACCTCAAATGCCATCATTTGATTATGAGTTTAACACCACAATTGAAAGTTCCAAAGAAGTTAGAGATTATCTTAAGACCTTAGACAAGATTCCAGTTTTCCAAGTTCAAGTAGAAGGGGAAAAAATGATATGGAGAACTTTAGATAGAGATGAACAAATCACATGGACACCTAATTTGGAATTGTCTTGTGATGAAGAATTTCAAAACCTTCAATTATTTACTACCAATCAAGTATTGGATTTAATTTCCGCTACCAATAAAGAGTCGCTTCTGTTAAGAGGAGGAGATTCTTCGTGTCCTATGGAATTTTCATGGACACCCACTACGGGAGTAGAATACACAGGATTAGTTGCACCGAGGTTATAAACATGAAAAAAAGAACCAAACCCACATCATATCAAGCAGCGAAACTATTGGTTTCAGTTGATGAAGAAATCACAGCAAAAGCAATAATTGACCGAATGATGACTCAAGGCAGGAAAGAAGTCCCTACCAATAGGAGTCTTGCGGCTAAATTAAAGAAGGACAAAGACTTCATGGTGGTTCGCCCAAATTGTTCGCAAGGACCCACCATATTCAAGCGTATTGGATAGTTATTAGCAACAATTATTAACTACTAATTTTTGAATCAGAAAGCAAAGGCGGCAATCTTAAATAGATGAAGAAAGTATGGATAAACTCACGGTGATTAAAATGGCAGAAGACAAACCTTTCAAACTATCAGATAACTTCATATCAAAATACAAACGCAAGAAAGCACCTTTCGGATTCAACGGATTGGGAGAGTTAGTCTATAACCGAACCTATTCCCGAATTAAGAATGGTAGTGGCAAAAATGAACAATGGTGGGAAACCGTAGTTCGTGTAGTAGAAGGCACATTCAATATGCAAAAGCGACACATTGACGCAAATGGATTAGGATGGAATGCTTGGAAAGCACAACATTCGGCTCAAGAGATGTATGACCGTATCTTTAACATGAAGTTTTTACCTCCAGGTCGTGGACTTTGGGCTATGGGAACTGCCATCACAGAAGAAAAGAAATTATTTGCAGCACTTAACAACTGTGCATTCGTTTCCACAGAAAGTATCGCATCAGATTTTTCTAAAGCATTTTGTTTCCTCATGGATGCTTCCATGTTAGGAGTTGGAGTGGGCTTTGATACCAAAGGAGCAGAAAAAATCATTCTAAAAGGCCCCAATAACACCCGAAAGTCAGAAAATTGGACAATTCCCGACACCAGAGAAGGTTGGGTTGAATCTGTTAGACTTCTGCTTGATTCCTATTCAATGGGAACAGGAGTTTTGGAATTTGATTATTCCGACATTCGCCCCGCAGGAGTCCCCATCAAAGGATTCGGAGGAGAATCATCTGGGCCTCAACCACTAATTGATTTGCATAATCACATTAGAGAAAAGTTAGATATTGAAGTTGGAAACCCACTCTCTATTACATCTATTGTAGATATTATGAATCTTATTGGTAAGTGCGTTGTTTCAGGAAATGTTCGCCGAACTGCTGAAATTGTATTTGGAGAGCCAGACAATGATGAATACCTTGATTTGAAAAACTATGAGGTTAATCCACACCGAGCAGAATATGGATGGACATCTAACAATTCTATCTTTGCTAAAGTAGGTATGGATTATTCCGATTCATCTCAAAGAGTTCGCTACAATGGAGAACCAGGTTTTGCATGGCTTGACAACATGAGGGATTTTGGCCGAATGGCAGATGCACCAAATTTCAAAGACCATCGTGCTATGGGTGGAAACCCTTGTTTAGAGCAGACTTTGGAAAGTTATGAATTGTGTTGTTTGGTAGAAACCTTCCCACACAACCACGAATCCTTAGAAGATTATTTGACGACCCTCAAATATGCTTATCTTTATGCAAAAACTGTTACATTAGGAAAAACCCATTGGCCTGAAACCAACCGAGTTATGCTACGCAACCGAAGAATTGGATGTTCCATGAGTGGAATCGCACAATTTGTAGCCAATCGTGGTATTGGAGTATTACAAGATTGGATGGATAAAGGATACGAACACATTCAAGATTTAGATAAAGAGTATTCTGATTGGATGGCAATTCCTCGTTCTATCAAAACCACTTCAATTAAACCATCAGGAACTGTTTCTTTGTTGGCAGGAGCCACACCAGGAATCCACTTCCCTGAATCCCGACATTACATCCGCCGAATGAGGTTGGGTGTTGGTTCAACATTGGTTAAGCCATTAGAAAAGGCAGGATATAAAATTGAACCTGCATTTGGTTCAGAAGATACTACTTTAGTAGTAGAAATTCCTGTTGATGTTGGCGAAGGAGTAAGAACTGTTTCGGAAGTTTCCATGTGGGAACAACTTTCATTGGCCGCACTCGCACAGCGATATTGGGCAGATAATCAAGTTTCATGCACCGTCACCTTTGACCCTGACACAGAAGGCCACCAATTAACCCATGCCCTTGATATTTTCCAATATCAATTGAAAGGTGTTTCTTTCTTGCCTAAATTAGAGTTGGGAGCCTACCCTCAAATGCCTTACGAAGCAATTGATGAAAGCACCTATCACGAGATGAAAGATTCTTTAGGAAAATTGTCATTTGGTCGCATCACAGGAGAGGAAGTAGTCATTGAAAGATTCTGTGATAACGATGTTTGTCAAATTGATTTTACCCCTTCCGCAGCAGAGGAGTCAAGCGATAGTCAAACCAAGTCAGAAGATTTAGTGCAAGATAAAGTTTAAGTATCTGGCGAGTTCAATCTTAATTATGGAGTCTTACTATTTTCTACCTGGTGGAATTGAGTCCTTAATTGAAAGAACCGAACATTCCCTCACAGAAATGGAGTTTTTCTTTAAGACCACAAGAGATACTAATGCACAAACCAGCACAATAGCAAGACAACTCCTCATTATTTTGCGAGGTATGAGTGATGAGTCAAGAGATTAAATCACCAGAAGAGTTCGCAGAGAACTTAGAATTACTCCTACAAGCCCTCGTAGAAAACACCCAATCAACGGATGTTAATTTAGAAAGGCTCAAAAACGAGTCTATGAATCACAAAGAAGATTTAGCCCGTTTGTTAAAAGTAGTTGTTGATGGAAACGGACAACCACCTATTCTGACCCGATTAGCAGTTATTGAAAATAAAATTGAAGATACTCAAAAAGACATAGATAAATACTCCTCTCGTTTGTGGCAATTATTTATGGCTACGGTTCCAGGTATTTTAGCCTCTATTGGATTGGTGATGTAAAGTGCCTCGTAGTCGTAATTACTCACCATCTCGTCATGGAAGAGGATGGCCCAGCAGCAAACCAGGAAATGCAGCAGTTAATTTTTTGAACAATCCAAATGTAGCCGTTGATGCTAAAATAGAATACATCATAAATAACGGAGCCACACCACCGCCTGGTATGTTGGAAGAAAGACCTGATGAGGCTATGGCACGAGATTTTGTTGAGTCGGACCCAGAAGTATCTCTAAGAGAAAGAGTAAGGCAGCAGAGAGATGAAGAGAGAGATGAAGAAGAGCCAGAATCATTAAGAGGTCAAACAACTACTCATTATCTCATCAATTTTTGCGCCACAGGTTTTGGATATAATTTACGCCGAAGATTGAGCGAAACATCTGAAATTGAGCGTGTTAGGCGAGAATACGCACAAGGGTCTTGAATACTTAATCTTATATAGAAGAAGGGTGAATCCCTAATCATGCCTTATGCGGACCCTGAAAAGAAACGCCAATATATGAAAGAGTATAATAAAAAATGGTATGCCGAAAACCGAGAACCTCGTAATTTAGTGGGTAAGGCAGTAGATAATAAAAGGAATCTCCGTTTAGAAAAGAAAAAGTGGCTCATGTCCAGACTCGGCGGAGGTTGTGAAAGATGTGGCTTAGAAGATGAAGAGATTTTAGATGTTCACCATACCGACCCATCATACAAAGACAACAGACACAAACAAATTACAGACTACTCTTGGACAGCATTACTTAACAAGGCTCATACTTTAGCACTATTATGCTCTAACTGCCATCGTAAGCATCACGCTGAAGAACGCAGAAGTAATGTTTAAATAGACGAAAGGGTAAGAAATACCCATGAACCTATTAACTCCGATTGCAGGATTCCTTATTGGCTATGGAGGCATAATGGGTTATCAAGTAATTGATAGCACCTATAAAGGAGAAATGCCAGGTCCTAAATCCTTTGGATATTTCATTGGAGGCATGACCTTGTTATCGGCAGCCACCATTTACGCCCTCGGAAGAACCGACAAGGTTTTTAATGCAGAAGGCGATTCCTGTCAAAATTGTGAATCACCATCACCCATTCAAACCACACCTCTTTTAGATAAATGGGGAGAAATATCAGAATATAAATTCTGTGGTGCTGGATGCGAAGGACAATACATGAGAGAAAATAAAATGCTCAAGGCAGGATTTTCATGGCAGGGCAGAAGACGCAAGGACGAATACGAGGCTCAAGGATTATCTCAATTTACTCCAAATGAACTAACTCAATCAAGTGCTATTCACGGAGATTTTGACCACGCATCCCTCAACTATTCAGGACATCAAAATATGATTTTGAGTGCCGAAGGAAATTACAACGATTTTATTGAAGATATGGAAGGAGTCATAGGCAAGTATGGCGAAATGAAGGATTTTGATTCAGGTTATAATCCACAAGATAATTTGTTAAAAGCAAGAATGGTCGTTGAAGTAGATGATGAAGATTTTGATAATGTAGAATTTGATGCTGAAACAATGATGCCAGAAAAACAATGTGTTATTTGTGGCGGACCCTATATTGGATATGGACACAACCCTGAACCCATTTTCCCGATGAGTCGTGGCCGATGTTGTGATGTCTGCAACGCAACTGTTGTTATTCCCTACCGATTAGGCGGAATGAATTTCCGATTCGGAGAAGATTTTGAGTCCGAAACTACTCGCAAATTTAGAAACAGATTTGAGATTAAAGAAAGAGGAAATCGCCGTAGCCGAGCAGCCACAGGAGTTAAAAGAAACATTTGGAAAAATTTCTTTAGAAAAGATGCCGAAAATATGTCTGATGAATTAGATATGGTTATGGCACAACTCTATGAAATTGAAGATATGAAGAATCCAACTCCTGAAGATTTAACTAATTATCAAAACTTATTAACTCGTTATTATGAGGTGGTAAGATTTAACGCCGAACAAAAAACGGCTCGTGTTAGAACCATGTCAGGAAAACCTGTTTCTGAAACGCTTCGTAAATTAAAGCAAGATAAAAATCTATCTGCTAAAGATGCCCGCACTCGCAAAGAGATTAAGGCAGAAAATATGGAAGTTTTTGAAGCCCCGAAAACCAAGAAAGGTTTTAATTGGGTTGATTTGGATGATGAAAATGCAGAACACCCACGAGAAACTCTTACGAAATCCGTCAAAAAAGCCAAACAGGATGGTTGGAAGCAAGTAAGTTGGATGCAATCAGGTGGCAAGCGAGAAAAACAGATTTGGGGCAAAATGGCTCAAAGCCCTCAATGGAATGCTTGGGTCAAAGACTTCACTGCACGATGCAAATCCGAAGGAAGCATTATGAGCGAAACATACATGGTTTTTAATGGAACTGCTTACTGGAAAGACACCTACGACCCAGACCACATGGGCGAAGAAGGAGAGTGGGCAATCTTAACCAAAGACAACAAAGTTCTTTTGTTTTACTATTATTCTGACTGGGAGAATAATACGACTGTAATGAGAAAAACTTTCACCGTGCCGACGAAACCTGTGGCTAAAGCCAAGCCCAAACCCAAAGCACGAGCCAAAAGAACCACTACGAAACCCAAGGCTAAGGTTGCTAAGAAAACTACAACTCGTAAAGCCAAGCCAAAGGCTAAAGCCAAGACTGGCCGTAAAGCACCTACAATTTCAGCCACTCGCCGAAAGATTGGCACTCGCATGAGAGGCAACGATGGTAAAATGTGGGAAGTCAAGAAATCTGGAAAATCACAACGATGGATTGCTGGAGCAGAAACTTTACAATGATTGGAAAGAAGACCTAAATAGTTAGACTACCAATTATTTACTATGTCTATTGCACTTCGTTGTTATGAGTGCCAAGAATGGTTACATCAACCCGCACGAGGATGGGCAATTTGTCCTTGTAAAAAGTTAAAGTTATCTTCTACGGGAGGCGTTAGAGGATTATATACAGAATTTTGGAATGAAGAAAAAGATATACACATTATTCATGAAAATCCAAGAGGTATGTAGGCAAACTACAAATAGTGAAAAAGACCACAGCAACTTATGGAGTCTTACACCGAAGGCATTTTAATGCTAAATTGGGTTAAAGAAAGTAATGTTTTAGAAAGCATAGATTATGGTTTTTTAACTAATCTCTACTTAGAAGTAGTCCATCTTGCCGAATCTATGCCTTATACTCCAGAAGGCAGAAAGATTCAATTTGATTTAATCAAGTTATCCAGCCGAATCTCAAATCGTATTGATGATTTAGAAGAGCAATTTGATGAAATTGTAGAAGAAATCTTTGAGGCCACAGCAGATGATATATTAGATGCAGGAGATACTGACCAATCCAACGAGGATAAAACTTATACCAAAGAAGTAACCATGAGTAGAGAAATAAATATCCGAGTTAGTTGGAGCATAAGTGAGGTTGAAGGGCCAATCGGAGAGGTGCCTCGTGATAACCCATATGATTTTACTGACTTTGATAGAGATGTAATAGAAGAAGCCGTTGATGAATGGTATGATAATTTAGATATGATGGATTATGTAGATTTTGATGATGAAAGCGGAGAAGAAACCGAGTCAGACTCACTACAAGTTGAGTTTGATGATGAGTTAGCCCCTATAACTGTTACCGTTGAGTGTGAAGTAACATTTGATTGGTCGGGAGATGATGAAACCGCTTCAACCGAATGGGAAGAATCTTAAATAGATGATAGTTAATAGACCTACTATGCCTGAAGATTGGATGAGAGATTATTACGGATATAGCCGCATTTGGAACTCCCTACTTAATGGAACCATACCACAGCACCAAGTTAAGAATCCTGATATGGGAGCCACTTTGCGCCTTTTGATAGAACAACTGGAACAAATGGCCGAAGAAATTGAAAAGAAAGAAGATTTTGAGGCTGATATTACTTTGCGTTTCAATGATAAAATATACAGTATTGAAATTAAACAAGTAGCAGGTTTAGAGCCTGATGAAGATAACACTTCCGACATTTCTGATGAAGATTCCTCAAATGGGGCATAATCAGGAAACAGTTAATCTTAAATAGAAAGAGATACTTACATTAAGGTAGAGGGAAAAGCGGTTTCCCTATGAACAAACTTTAATGGAACAGATTACTATGAAAGAAAATAACAAATTCAAAAATACGATGCTTACAATTTTGACCGCTATTATGCTTGCTATGAGCGCAGGTATAGTCACCGCCGATGGTTCTGACCCATTGGACCCCTCCGATGGTGGGGCTGATTGGGACGGAGATGGTTTAACTAACTCTGAAGAACAAACTCACGGCACTAACATGAACAACGCTGATTCAGACGGCGATGGTCTTCCCGATGGTTGGGAAGTCAGTAATGGTCTTAACCCTACTAACGGTGGCGATGCTAACGCTGACCCAGATGGTGACGGTTTAACCAATGCTCAAGAATATGCAAAGGGAACAAACCCTAACAATTCTGATACAGATGGGGATGGAAAACCTGATAACACAGACCAATTCCCGACAGACCCCAATGATGGGGAATACTCGGACTCCGATGGAGATGGAATCCCAGACGCTTATGACCCCGATTTCCAAGAATCTGATGCAGGTTCTGGCAACGGTGGAACAGAAGGCGGAGGAGAATCCGATGCTGGAGGCGAAGGGCAAGGCCAAGGACAAGGCCAAGGTCAAGGCCAAGGTCAGGGTCAAGGACAAGGACAAGGACAGGGCCAAGGTCAGGGTCAGGGGCAAGGTCAAGGACAAGGCCAAGGTCAAGGGCAAGGTCAGGGCCAAGGACAAGGACAGGGACAGGGACAAGGCCAAGGCCAAGGTCAAGGTCAGGGTCAAGGTCAGGGTCAAGGCCAGGGTCAAGGACAAGGACAAGGACAGAATCAAGGTCAAGGACAAGGACAAGGCCAACAAGGTCAGCAAGGCCAACAAGGACAACAGGGACAACAAGGACAGGCTGGACAACAAGGCCAACAATCAGGACAACAGGGCAACCAAGGCCAGCAAGGTCAGCAAGGACAACAAGGCCAACAACAAGACAATGGACAAGGCCAACAACAACAGGGCGGTCAGCAAGGAGGCCAACAGTCCGAGCAACAACAAGAGGAACAGAACGGTCAAAACCAGAACGGCCAATCTCAACAACAACAAGGACAAACTCAAAACGGACAACAAGGCCAACAAGGTCAGCAAAATGACCAGCAACAAGGCCAACAGTTAGATAACCAAAACCAAAATGGCGATAATGACAATGATGGTGATGGCATCCCTGATGAATTAGACAATGATGATGATAACGATGGAATCCCAGATTCCATGGATGATTCACCTGAAGACCACGACAATGATGGTATTGATGATGCAGAAGATAATGATGATGACGGGGACGGAATCAACGATTCGGAAGAAGTCAATGATGGAAACGACAACACCAACATTTACGACCACGACAATGACGGCATTCAAGACCGATTTGACTTAGATATTGATAATGATGGAATTGACAATTACAAAGACATTTATGACAATGGTTCTGATGCAAGTCGTGACCATGACAATGATGGACTTAATGATGGTGTAGATACTGATGATGATAACGACAACATTCTTGATGTTGATGAAATCGGAGGAGCGTGGAGTGCTTACAGATACGACCACGACAACGATAACATTTGGGATGCTTCTGATTCAGATGATGACAATGATGGATTATCAGATTGGTTTGAAAACAATGATGGAAATTCCCAAACTGGGCAATTTGACCACGACAATGATGGACTTGAAGACCACATTGACGAGGACGATGACGGCGATGGCGTGTTAGACATTTTGGAAACTGCTTGATGGTGTTAAGACCCCGAATTAAGGGTGCAAAACGACAGAAGTAGGAACATTTAAGAGGGTAGAATACATAACATTATGTATGCGAAGAGTATTGCGATATAACCCAACCAAACTACGGAAGATGTCTAAGTCCGAGTTGATAACACACATTGAAAACCGAACTGCCACAATTGGCAAGCGTTCAGTTAGTGCGTGGAACCGCAGAAATGATGTTGTGAGCCGACTTCATGTGGATTTATCACCTTTGAATCACGAAAGTTTAGTCTTTATTGCCAACTCACTCAATTCTAAAAATTGAAATAGCAATAGAACGGAAGTGAGATTATGGATGAGTATGCGGCTTCTTCAGGTATGTCTGACCACCAAGATTCAGAACATTTTTCTTATGATAGGACATGGGAAGAAATTGAAACCATGTTAGGCAAAGCAGAAAGAGTAAGGAATATGCACCATACTAAATTTCTGCAAGCCCGCAACAAAAAAGATAAACTCTATCATGCTCGTAACTTCAAAGCCTTAGAGGGTGTTTGTAAGACACTCCGATGGGCGTTAGGGGACAAGGATATTGAGCATCCATTGGATTAAGGGGAAGTAGTTTAATTCGGAAGAACGCTCGGTTTGCATCCGAGAGGCTGGGAGTTCAAATCTCCTCTTCTCCACTCAAAACTTAAATAGCGAGAAGCATAAGTTTTACCTATGGGTTTCTGGGTTAGTTCATCCTATAACGATTTGTTATACCCAATACCTACCTTTGATTTACGAAGTGGTATGCGAGCCATGCTTATGAATCCCGAAGTTCAAGACGCAGGACAAATGTGGCAATCCGATTCAGGAGAGGTTCAAACAATGGCTGCATGGAGAAACAGTTATGTTTTGACCCGCAGACCTGATGGCAACTTTGACGCAGTTCAAAAGTTCCCAGGCGGAAATCAAATTAACACACCTTTGATTCTATCTCCAGTTCCAGGACCTATGATGGCAGAAACATTTGAGGCTCATGGTGATGCCACCACCACCATACCCACATGGCCTGAAAGAGCCAACATTTTACCTTCCACTTACACAGACAGATTCGGAAAATCTCAAACTCGCAATCCTGTTCAAAGAGGTTCAGGAACATCCCAACCTTGGGAAAATCCTGATGATTGGGTAATTATGACAGGCAGTTGCACTCAAATGACGCAAACTTGCACAGACCCACCCACAGAGATTCAATGGACCGCATCAGCCAGAGAAAGCACACAAAGATTCTATGTTGATGGAGGCAAACCACAAGAAGCATACATGAAATGTAATGCTTGTGATGGAACTTGGACTGAAAGGAAACAAATTGTAGATATGTCCCAAGTATGGCATTGGATTTACAATGAAGAGCCAGTCAGGATGCCAAAGGGTTGGAGAGTAGATTCTAACGGACACATTACTAATTTACCTGTGGAATTAAATGTCAGTAGCAAGGCTGATGCACTCACTAAAGGAGTCGGAGTAATCACCGCAGGAAGTGGAAATGTAGGTGGAAGAAAATGGACTTATGATTTACCCTGCACTTATTACACCAATGCTGATTCATCACAATTTTCCGAAAGTGAATGTAATGCACTTGGAAACTCTGCCATACAAGGAGAATCCGAATACCTTGATTGGGCAATTAGTGAAATAAAAGATTATGCTAACAAAGTAGGCATTCAAACATTTTGGTGGGTAGATTCACCATTATTTACCGCAACTTGTGGAGATAGCAAAGACCCTAATTATAACGCTTCTGCTTATTACATAGATAATACCCGATGTAGTGAAAACCAAAATAACGGAGGCAACGGAGGGTCAGATGAAGGTTCAACATCATGGGGACCAATTCTCGCCGCAGGAGCAGTTATTGGATTAGCCACATGGGGAGCAACCATTTATGGAGTTGGTGTTTGATGGGAACTGTTCTTACTAATCCATTTGAATTAAACTTTGGAGGGCTTGCTGCCCGTAATGCAGAAAACATTAAGAAGGCCGAAAGCACCACACCCAGTTTATTATCAAGTGAAACCCGAACCACAAGTTGTAATTCTCTTTATCCAAATACTCAAGTAGAAATTTATGAACAAACAAGAGTTCATCCAAACCCATACAATAACTCTAATCTTACTGTGACTTGTGAAGGATATTCTTACCCAGACAATCCAGGTAGCGGAGCCAGAAATTGTGGAACCCGATATGAAGTAATGGGATTAAATGGAAATGTTAAAGGCACAGATAACCCACTTAACATTCCCACAAGTGATTTTCAAGGAGATATATTCACTCAAGGATTCAAACAATACTATTCATCCTTAGTTGATGCCCGCATGGTTAGAGATGCAGAAGTCGCACATTGGAATGTCTTTAGGTCAGAATCAGGGTGTAAAGATTCTAATGCTTTGAATTATTCTCCAGGAGCCTCCACAGGAAACTGCCCCTGCGAATCTGCCGAACCAGTTTGGATACAAGGACAAAACCAAACCAATAATCCACAATTACAAAGTGTTGCCGAAAGGCCAGGAGATTGTAGTTGTTTGATGCCTCCGACTAATTTAGACGGACAAGGTTACTTGGTAGAGGAGTGGGAATATGTAGGAACTCCATGGAATCCTCCTGAATATCAACCAAACCCACCATATTCTCGCCTAATTGACCAATGGAAATGGAAAAGAAACGATTCAAAAAGTGTGCTGCCCCAATCAGGAGAAGATGATATTTTGTATGCTATCGCAAAACCAGGTTGGAAAGCCACAGGTTTGAACCCACCACAAGAATTTATTGTTAAGAAAACTCTTTCTCCTCAAAGTTGGGACAAATATCGCCTCACCACAGCCACAGGCTTTGTTAAAATAGGTTGTTTAGATAATACAGCCATGAATTATGACTCTGAAGCCACTATTGACAGCCAAGATTGTAAGTATTGCACCGATTCTGACGAAAATGCCACTATTTTCAATCAAGATACACAAAAATGCGAATGTTTGGCAGGTTATAGCCTTCAATCAGGGGTATTTAGCACCAAATGTAAGAAAGGTGTGGCTAAATCAGGCTCAAATAACGGAAACAACTCAAAAGACAAGAAAGAAGAGGAAGGAATGTCTATTGGAACTTTGATGGCAGGAATCGCAGGAATAACTGTATTGGGGCTAACCGTTTTGGGATTATCAGGAGGAAAATCTAATGAGTAATTTTGATTTAGACCACACTTATTCCAGCGGAAGAGTCCAAGAAACTGTGGATTGCAGTTGGGGCTATCCTGAATTTATCAAGTCTATGATAGTAAATCCATCAGTAAGTATTAAAAGTTATTATGATATGTGGGCTGAAAGAGGCTTAACTGCCGAAGTGTTTGAAGGATTCAAATCACAAGCGGGATGTGGTGGCCCCCAATGTTCTGACCCCAACACAGGATGGAATAAAGAATCTTGTGCTAATGCCATTCAATTAAGTTCAGATTGTTACTGCAAATGTGACGGAGATTATGAGTTCAAAAATGGCAAATGTAATAAAAAGGCAAAGATACAGAGCCAATCTTCCAATGTTAGCGAAGTTAAGCCCCCATTTACGCCGAACCAGATATTATTAGGAGTCGGAGTTGGAGTTACGGTTTTAGTTTCATTAGGAATTTATATGACAGGAGATAAAAAAGAAGTTTAAT